>Ga0208457_1000805_pt1 | contig 26323 bp, 24 predicted proteins | sample June2015DPH_10_1_FD_185513 | JGI IMG/M metagenome (GOLD analysis project Ga0208457, IMG submission 185513) | Peatland microbial communities from SPRUCE experiment site at the Marcell Experimental Forest, Minnesota, USA - June2015DPH_10_150... | ecosystem: Environmental > Terrestrial > Soil >... | reverse complement strand
GTGACGAGCTTCACTGCTTCCTCTCGAAGCTCGCTTGTGTAGACTGCATTCGGAATCCTCTCCATATGACACCTCCGTTGTTGTAGTGTACCTCAACTTTGGTGTCCACTAAATCCATCGTACATCAGGCCCCCAGTGCTGTCGACCCTCCACCAATCGGGGCCAAGAAACGTTTGACTATTTCTTGGTTAATCCATACAGGTACCATTCTTCACATCTGACCGGACCGGCGCCTCCCAGCATTACCACTTTGAAACAAGGGAGGGTATCATTGACAGAAGCCGCTCCCCCCGTCCTTCTCTGACGCCAGTCCGACTTTACCTGGGCAGGTTCAGTATCAGTCGAGCACGGTCGCCATTCCCAGAGCTCTCTCCCAATCTTCACGCTCATAGTGAGCGGTTGGCCAATGGCCATCGCTCGGCAATCTGCTCCTCTTGCTTACAACGAAAGTATCTAGACAAACAGCCCCCAGCCCCGGCAATTCTTGTAGACGTGTTCGCTTTGCTATCTCTATGACCTGTCCGGCGTACGCCTGGGCCCACGTAGTGTAGGAGGCATGGAACAAATATCGGTAAGCCCAGGAGTACGTGCATATCATCGGATTTCCTTTTGAGCCCTTGTCCACGAAGCACGTCAAAAGGTCCTCCGCAAGATCCTGTGGGTCTGTGGACGTAGCTGCTCGTTTCTTGCTGGGTCGAACCTCGTCAAGACCTGTGAGTGTTCTGAAAAGTGCGTTTGAGATCAATTTCCGGATGCCCGTGCTCACCTTCGGAATAACCATCGGACCTTCACGGAGAGCACCACCGTCATCGAAGGTCAGGGGCACGCCAATTGCTACTGGAGTAATGCCTGGAATCGCTCCATCTGCGGCGGCGGCGAGGATTGCTGCTACGCAGGCATCATTTTGATCGTGCGTCGGCAATTTTGGAAGGCCCGAGACGCGAAGAGCCTCGAGAATTCGTTTTCGAGCACGGCGGCCTTCATCGCTGCCCTTTTTCGGAAGAACGCGACCGGCGAGAATCCTCCAAATGTGTCCAGGATATACCTCGCATGCACCATGCAGGAAGCGTGGAGGACTGATCCTTACTCTGGCACGCTCAAGGGCCGCAAATAGATCAAGCGACGAACAAATGAAACCAGCAAAGGGGCTGCCAGGCCGAGGACGAACATCAGGAGTCTTACCGGCAGCGCCAGATTGGCTCTCGCATCCACGAAGGGCATTGCCGGGAGTGGCAAGACCTTGGGGGCCGTCAAGCATTGCTGCCTTTGAAGCCTTCAGTTCCTCGACTATCGCCTCGATGGCCTCGATGTTCAATGGCATGCCTCCGGGATCCCACTCCCAGTGCCAGAAGGAGGAAATGAGGTCACCGTTTTCTGTGGGCTTGAGACCGCAGACATCTATAGGGCGGCACTCGACCGCGTACCTATCGGTCAGGTCGATTCCGAGGTATGGCGGCACGTCCCCTTTCTGCGTAGAGTTCAATAGATCCCTCTCGTAGTTAATTCCTTTGGAATTAGAGCATAATCGTCAAGGGATGACGGTATAGACACTCAAGCATCTCCGTCATACCCTCTATTCATAGACCAAAACACGTCAAGGAGAATAGGCTTTTCAGGATAAATTGATCTTAAACATTTCTGCCACGCATAATACATTTCTCTAACGAATATTCGGCTTAGCGAGAAATTGGAAGGGTCTATGAAGGATTTTAAAGAAGATAGTTCGTCGGCTTTTTTCCCCTGTTCTGCCAGGTTTGCCCTAAAATAGTCTCGTATACGATCATATTCTTGAACAACGTGGAGGGAATATTCACTTGAAAACTCTTCCTTTATTTTCCCCATGAGAATAGAGTCTAATGGAACATGAAGAAACGGCTTCAAGGTCGTTGCGCCCTCCAATGTTGGCATATTTGCCCAATCAACAAACACTTTAAGAAATACATTCAGTGGCTTTTGAGCCTGGCCGTACGATATGGCCTCGCCCTTATTTGTCTTAATCTCCTCTTTCATAACATCGACCACTGTATCATGAAACGCATCGAATGCAGCTTGGTCTCTTACCCTCGTCAATCGTTCCACATTTTCTGACATGAGCCTAACAAATTTGTCGACGCCTCGCTTCTCTAAGACGCGTCCGATTGATGGGTTATAGGCCATCATTGCCAGCCCTTCTAAAATAGCTTTAGGCTCGTTCTCCTTAAGCTTTTGTATTATATCCATCCATGCCCCTCCTAAATGGTCTCTATGAAACGCTCCTGACCTATTTTGACCCAGCCAGGCCATTTATAAATAACATTTTGCATGTATTGGTGGATATAGACTTTGTTGAATCGTAATTGTTGTAACATACTATCTAACTCTGAAAAATGAGTCAAATACCGTTCCAGATAAACGCCCATAGCCTGCGATATTCTATGTCCCTCAATGATAACCAGCCATAGTTCATCCATACAGCCTTGCACGTATTTAACCGCCTTGCCTATTTTTGGTTCGATTGTCCTGATTAGTTCCGGTTCGGTCAGCCCGACGCTTCCAGCGTCGTGATTCCAATCCCACGATATGAAGCACTCAACAATCTTTAAGTACATCCTGCCCACGTATTTATACAGCAGAGGATATCTCTCGTCGAGCTTCACAACCTGGAGGCCAGAAGTAATCATTTCCCTGGACAGCTTGATGAGTTCATCAGCAAAACGTGTAAAATCTCTTCTGTGAGGCAGCTCAAGTTTCCTGAATTCAAGATAACTATGCGTCTGACTCAACGCGCTGTCTTTCCAAACACTATCCATAATTGTTTTTCTCAGGAGTTCCCAATCCTCCTCTGTCGCTCGACGCTGTCTTTCATTAGCATCCTTCTCGCTTGAATGATGTTCGGTTATTTCAATACCTATTCTCTTGTTGTTAAGGTTTATAATGAAATCGGGTGATTCCGTGCATTCAATGTCATCATCGCTCATTTCTAACCCATTTCGCAGCAAAGACAAGAAACCTATCAGATACCTATGCTCAACTTCTTTCTTTTTGTCTCGCATAGTCTTCTCAGACATGCCCGCCTCATTCCTACTGACCCTCCAGCCGCCTCGCGACCTTTATCGCCTTGCTCGGTACTCTTCAATATGCGGCGAAGGCGTGCTCGATAAAATCACGTGTATAGCCTTTCTTGCCTGCCGCTGAAAGCAATTCGACGTGCAAGTTCGAGCCCAGAGCCGAATGGCCAGTTTGAGTAACGTATCCAGGAATTCTGGCCGTCATTAGCAAGGCGGAGACCGGCTGCCCTATCAGTCGGTTTCTCCATATCCTGGAATTATCAGCAACAAAACCTTGGACGAGTCGAACTACGGTCGCAGATATATCATCGAAACTTTTAACAATCAGCAAGCCGCCTGGCGGCTTCAGGACCTGATCTAATGATAATGCGATGATGCCAGCTGTTGGCAGTCTGCGAATCTGGTGAATGGCCGATCTTAATCGGTCGTCAACTCTATCGGGTGAGGACGGCCTTTTGGCCTCAATGAAGAAATCCCTGCCCTTCCATCCTACAACTAAGTCAGGCTCACCGTGTTTGACCGGAAGTCCCGCCCTGCGTAGCACAGTACCTATGTATAGTTCATACTGCGCCTCCCTCGACGCGGCGCCGATTTCATCATCGGGATGATCCGCGCCACCGCTCAATTTCCTTAGAAGATCAAGAGTGGCCCGATCCGGCTGATTCGGAAGATAATTCACGATCTCGATAATCTCATCGATTTCGCGAAGATCAAATGTTGCTGCAGCGATTAGCTCGGGCTCGACGGCTGTTCGTGGGTCTATGATTGCTTGTTCAAGCCGCTGCTCGTAGGTACGCAATCGAGATGTCCCACCGATACCGATACCTTTCAGCGTAAGGGCTGACATGCAGTGGCGGTACCTGGACAGCAGAGACTCAAAGCTATCGTACTCATCAATACGCACGTTCTGGCTCACTTGAAGTGTTGCCGCAAGCTGAAACAGACAACCCCGGTCATAGGAACAGTAGTCTTCCCGCATTGTTTCCCCGAGAATGCCATCTCAAAACCAATTACGTTCACATGTGCAGTTGCTCCCTACCTGACCACATGACCTGCAAGCTTGCGCCGAATGACCATCGGCAGGCTTTATTTTCTCCCGTAGGATATTTCTTAAGATATCAACTAACCAGTCGTCGATAGTATCACGATCCTTCCATTTCAGCATCAATTGTTCTTCAGTTAACGAACTGAGGCGTTTCTGAACCGCCAGAGTAGACGATGGTCGCTCTATGAATACCTCCCAACCGTCGGTCTTCCGTCTCATCAAAACATCACACCCTATCTCCTGTGCAAGCTCCTTGGCGTACGAAGAGGCTTCGCTAAATACTTTAAATGTTTTTTGATTCATTGCAGGCCTCCACCGCTCCGCCTGGGGTTTGGAGCATCCTTCTCTGCTATTAGAACTTAAGAGCGTCCCGATTGAGCACTCCCTGGAGCAGCATAATCGCCATAAAGAAGCGTGGAGACTTTGATTCATTGCGAGGTAAGATTAGCGATGTCATTTTCGCGAACTCCGGCAATTTAGATCAGGCGCAGCAAGAGCTACTGAAGCTGGAGGAAGATGCTGCTGAAAGAATTATTGAAGAGAACAGGCCGAATATTAGAAAACTCGCTATTGAATCTGCAATATCAAATATTCCGTGTGTTCCAATTCTTAATCCTGCTAGCATATTTTTCGGGGCAAGAGATGTCCGAAATGAAGCCAAGAAAGCCAAAAACCTGAACTGGTTCTATGTACTGCATGATATAAGAAACCTTACAAGACTAACAAGACCCTGAGCATCGATTACCAAGAACGAGGACGTACGCATCGGCCGGATAAGCCATAAAAACAGGCGAATAAGGTCAACAAATCGTTTTTCGTGAGGGGACCCGATCATTACCGTTGCCGGAAGGCTTTGCGAGCGTAGAAAGGGTCCTGGAGGCGGTTCTACAGGCATAGAAGGGCCGGGTGGCAGATATGCAGGACAGGCGGTTCTAGGATTATGGCTGTTCCTCTCCGAGTGGAACATAAAGCGGCGGTATTTATGCCGTGCTCCACATTCCCCCCGGTAGACACGCCGGAGAAGGCGGTAAGGGCGTCGATTATTAGAGATCAGAACAAAGAGTCTTAATTGTAAAAACTGGAACCTGAAATTACGCACAGTGGAAGAACATGTCTCATGCGGCATTATTGACAACACCTACTGCTCGTCGGTGAGGGCGAGAGCCGGGAATCACGGAATGCCACGTGAAAGGTGGCAACGAAAAGCTCAGCGGGAGCGTGCCGTTTCCGCGATCCGGGTTAGGCAACAAGAATATGCGAGCCTATCTTCGTATCCCATGTTTCGAACACTCTTTTCAGCAAAACTGCATCTATCTTTTCGCTTACATACAATAAAGCCAAAGATGATGCGATAAAGGCAACAACCTTCTTGCTCATGCCCACAGCATGCTGGGTAACGGGGTTGCTCTCAAGCTGCTGAAATCTGTTCCTCGGTTGCAAGAATTGTACGACAAGCAGATCGCACCACTCATAATCAGAGATTTCAGAATGGCTTGAATACTCTGATGCGCGGAGAGCTCCCGAAGGAAGCTGGCTTCTAACTCCTATGTCTGGATCGAGAAAAACGAGGTCGCATTCAGTGAGTGTGGTCTTCGCCTTTGTATGCCAGACCGAGCGCTGGGTTGAGTAGGCTGCTTGATCCGTAACTGTGGGCAATGGATCGATGAACTCTCGGAAAATCTGTACAACGCCGTCTGTCTTACAGAAACTGACATTTCGTTGATTGGTTTTCACGCGGTTCTTGAGCGCCGAGAAAACGGCCGGAGAATAGTATTTCCAACTTTCATCATCGAGGTATCGAATGTCATTTCCGTGATTTTGGTTGCCGTGATGATCGTCAGTCAGATACCAGTTAACCCCAACCGCTTTATATGCTGAAGACAAAACTCTCAGAAGTCCGTATTTTATGTAGTCCTTCTTGTCGCCATAGAATCGATGTTTCATTTTATCCTCTGCGTAATGCGCCGCTCACCGGGAGCCAGGCGCTCTTTCCTGCCGATCCGGTGCAGCGGGTGGTTGGAACCATTTTCTTCTCTTGGCTTCATCGAGGATCAGCATCAAATCCTCTTGCGGAATTAATAAACAGAACTGCCCCCATACCCATCTTCCCCTTGCTTTTGGTTTCAGTCCGATCATGTAGTATCCGAACCGGAACTCTACCCTGTTCTCTTCAATAAACCTCATCTTTTGGAATACGATGATCTTTCGCTCGCTATTGCTCTGACGATGGATGATTTCATCTTCAATGAGAAAATGCCTCATCCGGCCATCGATTGCGGGAATTGTTCTAGTCTTGCCGAGGTTGTTTGGAAGTTCGGGCCAGTTTGCTGGCAGGATGTGATTCCCACTGAACCGAGTGCCCTTCACTGTGCGATGCGACCCCATTATTTTTCCTCAGTTCCAACTACTTTTTTTAAGCTCATTATACATTTTCTACGATTCTACGCTCGTGACCGGTAAAGAATCAACGAAAAGATGTCAAAAAGCGGCTCCCGGAGGAGTCTCACTGCGTATAATACGAAATACGGCTTGGATAAACTCACCGAGTTTAATTCGGCGGTTTTGTTATCCTGTCAGGTTTGAAGGTCATCGCCTTTCGCCCGGACATCATCATTGCCAACAAAAAAGCGGTGAGGGCGATGAACAGGCTGAATCACTAGGAGGAAGCAGGGGCAACCACGGGGTCACCCATTAGGGGCAACCACGGGGTCAGCCCTTGACAGGCTGTTGAATCTTGAAGGGGGCAGGAGGGCGACGTCCGTAAATAAGTAAATAATTACCATCTCCCCGCCCACGTCATATTAATCATAGCCACCAGTAATGTTGTATTGCAAGAAAAACATTCAGTCGCTCGCTTCCAGGAAGAAAGACAGGCTCAGCAAAGATAGGCTGAGGGCAGAAACGCTTGCGTCGGGAAAGCACCGGCTACACAAAAACCCGACAGTTTTGGGGGATAAATATCGATGACCGGGCAAATCCAAAGTGGACGGGCACAGCTAAATACCTAACTGTACTCGGCGGCCGAAAATAGTGCCTGCTTTCAAGAGGAGGGCATCGATAAAGACAGTGTTGAGTTTTGCGTTTTGAGTTCTTCAAAAAAGGTCTTATAGGAGAGTTTTGAGTTTCGGGTTATTTAGAAAATATTTCTATAATCAACACTCAACACTCAAAACTGAACTCATGTGCCTGTCCGGCGAGAGGTTGACTTTTACAACTCAAAACTCAAAACTGCTTTTTGTCACCCCTGGTTGTCACCCCTGGTTGTCACTTTGACAGGGAAAATCGATTGAGAGAAAATTTGGTCAGCGGCCCGGATTGCCCGCTTTGTAAGGCCCGAGGCCGATGAGATAGATCTGTTTTAGGCCGGTTCCATGCTTTCGGCCGGCCCGGCTCTTTGACAACTGAATCGCTGCTCCATCGTGCCCTGCCGCCTGTCCGGACTGCTTCTCTCGCTCCTTGCTCCATGCTCCATGCCGCTCTTATCGCTCAACGCTCCACGCTGCCTTAAAAAAGTACACTTTCGTACACTTTCGTACACCCCCTCCCCAAAAACCCAAGGAAAGACAAGGGAATCAGGAGATTGCGCCTTTTCGGGAAAAGTGCACTTTCCGCCCGAAAAGGGGGCCTTTCGCGCTTAATTCGACCGTTATCGACTCGCGCGACGACCAAAAGGGCGGACTTGATACCATCCGTTATATCCCCTTATCGCCAACGACCGTTCGGCCTAGGCTAAAAAGCATTGACAGGCAAGCCGTTATATGCCACATACGACATAGCAAAACAGGGCTTGTGTGGCGCCGGACGCAGGTGCTCCGCTGAAACCTGTTCGGAATACTTGGTCTACGCCTCCTGTTTCAGTTTGGTCAGGGCCTCGATCGGTTGGAGCGTTTATCCACAATGCCTTGAAGCTCTTCAAGGTCCGCCTAAGAACTCATCTTGCGTCAGCTCTAAGACCTTCTTAGGAACCGGGGAGGCGCCACGCGACCGGCAAATTGTGCTATAATGCCCGTGATGCACCTCTGGTGCAGACGCTTGCAGGCTGGATGATGGTGAAGGACACATAGATTGCAGAAGATCATTGTCAGCGCCCCCGTGGATGGGGTGGACGTTCGTCTGATGCAACGGGCGGCGGCAGGTGAAAAGGAAGGGATGAAAGGCAGGTTTTCCGGAATTGGAAATATGAGAAATGAGGTTAAGGGAAGGAAAAAAACAACACGGAGGCAGATCATGAAACGTAGTATGTATCGATTCGCTCGCTCCACCACGGTTCTTGTTGCGGCTGTACTTTTCTGCATGACCGTCATTTTTGGAAGTCCGTTGATTTCCAAGGCACAGACCGGTACCGCGGCGCCTAAGCCGAAGACGTCTGAAACCGACCGGGTCGAGGCCCGGATCAATGACCTTCATTCCAAGCTCAAGATTACGCCAGCCCAGGAAGAGCAGTGGAACAAGGTGGCAGAAGTGATGCGGGAGAACGCGGCAGCCATGGAGCCCCTTGTAAAGGCCAGACAGGAGAAAGCAAAGACCATGAACGCCGTGGAAGATCTCAAGTCCTACGCCCAAATCGCCAACACGCATGCTGCGGGACTGAACAAGTTCATTTCGGTCTTCGAGGTCCTCTATGCCAGCATGTCCGACGAACAGAAAAAGATCGCGGACAGCCTTTTCACGAAACACGATCACAAGAAGAGATTAAAGAAAAAATGAGACCGAATGACCCGAAGAGTGAGGAGGATGCCATGAAAAGCTCGAACAAATGGGCCAGGAACACTAGAGCAATTGCGAGGACCGTGACAGTTCTCGTTCTTGCAGTCATCATCGTCGGAATGTCCATAACCCCGGTTCTCGCAAGGGATGACAGAGGATACCATGGGCGCGGACGCCACGGCCACCCATACCACGGACCCCGGGGATACTACGCACCAGGGTACTACCCGGCACCTGGCTATGGGCCGCCCCCTCCGCCGGTTGTATACGCCCCGCCGCCCCCTCCGCCGGGCATCAACTTAGTCTTCCCTATACATATCCGTTAGACCGGGACCCATGCCCGGTCAGCGGCGGGATCGGGGCAGAACAGGGGTTCACGGTATACTGTTGCCCGTGCCCTGTTTTGCCCGGGGGCAATGAACCTGGGGAGATGCCATCTCCCGGCCCTTTCCGGCGGGACACAGCTCCAGGGGGGTGTTACTTCGTCTACGCCTCCTGTAGGGCCTCGATCGTGTTGAAGCGTTTATCCACAATGCCTTGAAGCTCCTCCAGGTCCGCCTTTTCGAGGTGGGCGAATTTCTTCAGGAGCTTCGTATATGCCGTGACCGGTTTGGGCCTGTCTACCCTGTGGGTTAATCGGTATTGCCCCCGCTCGCACTCCCATAGCGGGAAGTAGTTAGTCTCGACCGCGGCCCGTACGATATCGAGAGACGCATCTATCGGATATCCCCAGCCGAGTATGCAGGGGCTGAGGATATGGAGATACGACATGCCGTCCTTCACGGCCATCGCCTTCAACAGCTTATTCAGAAGATCTTCAGGGTAGCCTATGACCGCCGTCGCCACGTAGGCAATATCGTGGGCCGCCATGATGAGGGGCACGTTCTTGGAGGACATCTTTTTCCCCTTCCGCCTGCCCATGGCCGGCGTCGTGGTCGTCCATCCTCCGAAGGGTGTCGTGCTGCTCCTCTGGATGCCCGTATTCATATAGCCTTCGTTGTCATAGCATATGAAGATGATATTCTCGTTCCTCTCGGCAGCCCCCGAGAGCGGCTGAAAGCCGACGTCCGTAGCGCACCCGTCGCCCACGAAGGCCACGCACCGCACGTCCTTGCCCATTTTCCGGTAATACCTCTTGACGCCGGTCATGGTGGAAGGCACGCTGGTCATGTTCGACATATGGCTCGGAATACTGATCATCGTCCTCGTTCCCATACCGTTCAGGACATTGGTTGCGCAGCCCGGCGCCCCGAAGAGAAACGTCTCCCTGCCCATCACCCGCAGTACGAACCGAAGGGTTGTCTCGGCCGGGCAGCCCACGCAAAGGGATGACCCGCACAATAGGGGGTCGTCATGGAAGTGGCTGGTGATGGAGCGGGCTTTCATGAAAGATATGGCTTCGACGGGACAAGCCTTTACGCACTGCGGGTCGCCGTCGCACAGGTCGCACTTTGACGCCTTTTTCGACCCGCTGCCGAAATCTACGCCGCCGTAAGGGCAGGCGAGGCTGCAGACGCCGCACCCAAGGCATCTGCCGTCATCGATTCTGACAACGCCGTCCGATGCGCTCTTCGTTATGGCGCCCACCGGGCAGACATCGAGACAGGCAGGCTCCGAGCACTGGTTGCAGGTATGGGCCGTGTGAACGCCCGCCTCGGGAAGATGAAGCGCCCGGATGCCGGTCCCGCATAGCATTCGGTCCCGTTTTACCTCTCGGCACCTGTCGGCGCACGCGGAGCAGCCGGGAGGACAAAGATCCTCTCTAATCCTCAAGGTGTCATAGAATGTCTTCATATCCTGCCCCATGCCCGCAATGGCGCTTATCTACTCCTCAATGGAGACCGTTTTTTCGTTCTCCGCTTTACGCATCAGCCACAGGGCCGTCTCCCCGGGCGCCCTCACGAGATCCTGCTTGTATGCGCCGAGGTCCACCCTCTTTTTGATGAGGTATTGAAGGGCCCCGCCGCTCAGGTTTTCATCGATGAAAGCGGCGCCGACGAGCACGCCATCCCTGCAAATGATCTTCTTATACTCTCCCTTTTTGTCGTCCTTTTCGATAAGGACTTCGTCCCCTTCGGACGGCAGCGTCTTGCCCACGGAGACAGCGAGGTGGTCGAAGAATCTGAAAATATTCATAGTCAACCATCCTTCATATTCCGCTTTTTCTCCGGCCACATTCCTGCCGGCGACCCTGCCCTGCTCGGCCGCGCTCGGAAGTACGGGGTTCATGCCTTTTTCGCCCGTGAGAAACTCTTTGGCGCAAGCGACATCGCCGGCGGCGAAGATATTTTGGATATTCGTCCTCATCCCGTCGTCGACAAACACCCCCTCGCCTATCTCAACGCCGCTCCCCGCCAAAAACTCCACTCTGGGTCTTACGCCCGTCGCCATGAGGAGCAGGTCTGCCTTCAATATCTCGCCCTGCGAAAGAGAGACTTCGACGCCCCCTCCTTTCCATTCCACCATTGCGACTCGCCGGCCCGTATAAAATTCCACGCCGTGTTCCTCGAGGACGGACTGGACCATCGTCCCCGCTTCCCCGTCGAAATAGCCGCGGAGAACAGTGGGAAGCATCTCCACGACCTTCACCTTCAAGCCTCTTTCGGCCAGACATTCCGCTACGTGCATACCGATCAGGCCTGCCCCGACGATAACGGCTGTCTTGCCGCCTTCGATCCTTGACATCAAGCCCTTCGCGTCGGGGAGCGTCCTCAGCCGCAAGGCCTGCCCGTCGCCCAGGCCCGGTATGGAGGGAAGGACCGGCTCGCTCCCCGTAGCTACGAGGATAGTATCGCAGGCTTCGCTTTCCCCGGAGTCGTAGCTCACCTCTCCCTTTTTGGCATCGATGGCCACAACAGCTTTTCCCCTCACGAGGAGGGCCTTCATTTCATCGAAAAAATCCTCCGTCACGATCGGAATCTCCGATTCCTTCACCCTGCCCGAAATCATGTACGGGAGGGAAGTGGGCGAATAGGGAAGAGTGTCTTCCATCGTGACGAGCTTCACCTCGTCCAGCGAGTTCACCCTTCGTATCGCTCTAAGCGCAGCCAGGGCCGCCGTACCGCATCCGACGATGACGTGCTTTCTCTTCTCCGACATCGTTCTCCTTATTCGAGGCTCAGCCAGGCGACCGCTTCCTGCCCTCCATCGTTCATAGCGGCAAAGGTCCTTTCTATCACCGTTTCCACGTGCCGGTCCGTAATATCCGCCCCCCCGAGGCCCGCTATGAAGTCGAGAAGCTTCGGCGGCGGCCCTTTCAGGTCGCAGAGGAGGGTCTTCAACTCCACGTAATTATGTCCGCAGTTCCAGCCGTAGCATACGTTCCTGTCGATGACGCCTACCGCCTTCTTTCCGCTGAGCGCGCGGACGAGACGCTCCCTCGGACTCGGACGGAACATCCGTATCTTCACCAGGCCCACCTTCATGCCTTCTTCACGCTTCTTGTCGACCACTACCTTTGCCGTCCCCGTAGAGCATCCCATCGTCACGATGACGAATTCCGCGTCCTCCGTCCTGTACTCTTCGATCTGGCCGCCATAGCTGCGGCCGAAAACCTTTGCGAACTCCGTATCGATCTCGTCGAGCTTTGCCTTCGCCCTCTCGTGGGCCGCGCACATCTTATAACGGTATTCGGTGTAAAGCTCCGGCGGGACCGTGTAGCTCGAAAAGACCATCGGATCGTCGAGGGTCCACGTGAGCCTCCTCATCTCTTTGAGGGGCGCGAGAAACCTGTCCGCCTCCTCCTGGGTCGGGATGACTACCCTCTGGGAATGGTGCGATAAATAAAAGCCCTCGTAGCAGACGTTCACGGGCAGGAGGACATCTGAATCCTCGGCCAGCCGGTAGGCCATGATGATGGAGTCGAGGATCTCCTGGCAGGACTCCGTGTAGATCTGGATCCAACCGTGGTCCTTCACAAGGACCGCGTCCTGCTGCCCGGCCAGGACGCCGTGGGGGCTCACCTGCTCCCTCATGCCTATTGCCATTACGATGGGGAAACGGTTCCCCGAGGCAAGCAGGTAGGCGTCGCCCATAAAGGAAAGACCTTGCGAGGAGCTCGCAGTGAACGTGCGGCCTCCCGCCGCGCAGGCGCCGAGGAGCACGCCCATCGCGGAATTCTCTCCCTCGGGCTCGACCATTTCCGGATCGAACAGTCCCTCGGCCTCCAACTTATATACCATCTCCAATAGCGGCGTCTGGGGCGTGATCGGGTAAGACGCGATAACGTCCGGGCGCGCAAGCAGGACCCCGAAGGCGCCTGCCCGGTTCCCATCCAGCACCCTGACCTGGCCTCTCCAATCGATGCCCGACATCAGACCTCCTCTCGCACGAGCGCGATTGCCCTGGCCGGGCACACCCTGGCGCAGACCCCGCAGCCTTTGCAATAATCGAGATCGGCCGAAAAGTGGTGCAGCCCTTCCCGAATGCAGCCCGCAGGGCAGAAGATAAAGCACCAGCCGCACTGTCGGCATTTTTCGGTCCTGGTAACGGGCCGCTGCGACCGCCACTCGCCGGTTTTTACATCGAGAGGATCCTTCGGCGTCGACCATGGTCCTTCGAATTTACTGATAAATCTCACTATCACTCCTTAACGGTTATCGCGACGCTTTCATAACCACGCTTTACGAGGTCTCTATTCTTCTCCAACAGTTTCCCTTCGAAGCTCATCTCCAGACTCGACAGCACGGACTCCAAGCCCACCCAGCCGGTCACCCGCGCGACAACGCCGATCATGCAGGTGTTGACAATGGCCCTGCCGATCTCGCCGACGGCCAGTGCGGTGGCGTCGATGAGACCGAGGGTCTTCAGCGGCTCCGGCCAGCTCGCAAGCCTGTCCCTTGGCGTATTTATGATGGCTGTCCCCCCGGCCTTGAGACCCGCGAAGATCGTCTCCGACCGCCCAATAAACGGGTCGAGGCAGACGACGCAATCGGGCTCGTATATCTGATGGGTCTGCCTGACCGGCTTTTCGTCGAACCGAAGAAAGGCGGCCACCGGCGCACCCCTTCTCTCGGCCCCGAAAGTCGGGAAAGAGGAGGCGAATTTACCTTCGAGGACAAAGGCATAAGCGAGCATCTCGGCGCCCATCACTGCCCCCTGCCCTCCCCTGCCGTGGAACCTGATCTCCTTCATGTCCTCGTCGGTCCTCCTCGTCCTGCCCTGTGAGATACCGGCCTTTACCGCTCGCGCGGCCTGCTTCCTTTCCGCCGCCCGCGCCACACGGCTCCCAATATTCGAAGGCCCCGAAATTATACCAGATTCAGCGGGAAGGCTGCATTTTTTGTTTCGTCCTGGAGGCACGGATCGGCACACGTGTTTTTTTGTTGCACCGCCCTCTTTCAACTGTAAGAATAGTAGGGTAACCCGAAAGGTGCTTGAGAAGCCGTCAGCTCTTTTTGAGGTGAGCCCGCCAATGAATGACGGGTAATGTGAGCACATTGAAGCATTAAGGGGGGCATATGAGAAGAAGGGCACTGCTGCTACTCGTGTTCTCGGCGTTCCTGTTTTCCTCCTGGATCCCTGCTGAAGCGCTTGCCGCGGAAGGCATCAAGCTCAAGCTCGCAAATTTTTTTCCGTCCACCCACATGAATTCGATCATCATGGAGAAGTACTGCAAAGAGCTGAACAAGAGGAGCAACGGCAAGCTGGAGATCACCCAGTATACCGGCGGCACACTCCTCACGGCGCCGAAGATAGCCGCGGGAGTGCTATCTGGAATTGCCGATTTCGGTGTATCCCACTGCACCTATACCAGGGGCAGGTTCCCTGTTATGGAGATCATGGAGCTGCCGCTCGGGTTCCCAAGCAGCTGGGTGGCAACCCACGCGGCCAATGACTTCTACAATAAGTTCAAGCCGAAGGAGTGGGAAACCTATCACGTGATAATGTTCAGCACAAGCCCCCCGTGCGTGGTGCAGACCCTGGCGAAGCCGGTAAGAACGCTGGAGGACTTGAAGGGGATGAAGATAAGAGGTACGGGCAGGATCGCCGATATCACCAAGGCCCTCGGGGCCCTGCCTATGCCCCTCGAAATGGTTGATGTCTACGAGGCCCTCAGGAGAGGAGTGCTCGACGGCAACTTGGGCAACTTCGAACAGATGAAGGGCTTCAAGATAGGCGAATTGCTCAAGTACAACTCCGGATCGTGGAAAATATCGAGCGTCAACATCTTCTACCTGATAATGAACAAGAACAAATGGGGAAGCCTGCCTCCCGACATGCAGGCCCTTATTACAGATTATTCCGGACAGTTCCTGGAAGAATGGGCCGTCTCATGGAATAATATAGAGATCGAGGGCAAGGACTTCTTTCTGAAACAGGGAGGCAAAATGGTTCCCATCTCCGACAAGGAGATGGAGAGATGGACGAGGGCCGTCGAGCCTGTCATCGCGGATTATAAGAAGGATATGGTCTCCAAGGGGTACAAAGCCGCCGATATAGACGGCTGGGTAACCTTTATGCGGGAAAGGATCGAATACTGGAAGGGCCAGGAAAGGGCCAGGAAGATAGCAGCCGCCCATCAGGATTGATTTAAGGACGTTCCTTCGGACCGTATGTGGTACCATTTGCACGGGACGGCGGAGAGAAAAACAAGCGAGGAGGTTCGCATGAGAAGGACAGGGATCGGTTTCTGTCTTGCTGTTTGTGTGGCTGCAGCCTCGATTGCTGCTTGTGTATCTCCGTCGGCAGCCGAGACCTATACGCTGAAGGCAATTAGCGCGTGGTCCAAGACAGCCGTCGAGTACAAGGCCCTAACGATATTCCTTGATACATTCGATCGGATAGCGAAACAAAGGGCACCGGGCGAGCTGACGATCCGGTACCTCGGCGGGCCGGAGGTGGTAAAGGCGGTTGACCAGGCCGAGGCGACAAAGCGCGGCATGGTCGACATGCTGTACACGTCGGGCGCTTACTACACCAATGTGTTGCCGGAAATAGATGCTTTGAAGCTTTCGGCTCATACCCCCGCAGAGGAGAGGGCAAGCGGAGCCTGGGCCTATCTCAACGATCTCCATCAGAAAAGGCTCGGGCTTTATTATCTGGGCAGGATCGGCCTGAACACCAAGTTCCACCTGTACCTCGCTAAGAAACCGATAAAGACTGCGGACCTCCGGGGGCTCAACATTCGTATCTCCCCCCTGTACCTGCAAGCGATAAGGGGGCTGGGAGGGAACCCGATAAGCATGCCCCTTTCGGACGTCTATACGGCCCTCGAAAGGAACGTTGTTGACGGCTACTGTATGCCCTCCGTCGGCATTCGCGACTACGGGGTACAGAAACAGACTAAGTATATCGTGGAGCCGGGATTCTATACGGTCCCGAACCCTCTGCTCGTTAACCTAAACACATGGAAGAAGCTGCCTAAAAAGCTCCAGGACGTGCTCACGGACGCAGCCAAGGAGGCTGAGATCAAGGTCACCGCGGCCTTCGACCAGATGGCAAGAGAGGAGCGGCCTTTACTCCTGAAGGAAGGTCTGCAGGTTCTTACGCTTCCGCCTTCCGAGGCGGAGAAGTTCCTGAAAATAGCTTACGATGAGGGCTGGAAGGACGTCATCCAGAAAAACCCCGTCACGGGTCCAGAGTTGAAGAGGCTGTTGTCAAATAGCAAATAGCGGAAGGGCTCTCCCATCGGGCGGGAAGAACTGCTATGTGGCGAGCTTCTCACCCGATAGGACCGTCACGCGATAGCGGGACCGGGCTATCCGGTCGATGTGCAGGCGCCGGTTTTAGTGTTACGGCCTGAAGGGGAATATTTGATGAGGTTCGATCCGAAAGAGAGCATGACCCTGGCCCCGTCCGATGCGGAGTTTCAGAGACGCTGGAGGGCCGTGCGCGTGGCCATGGAGGCGGAGAAGATCGATGTGCTTGTCATGCAGAACCGGGACCAGTTTCTCGGCGGGTACGTCCAGTGGTTTACCGATTTCCCCGCCCGGAACTCCTACCCCCAGACGGTGATCTTCCCGCTGCACGCTGAGATGACCAGCATCACTTCCGGAGGCACGCCGCCGAGCGACCCCGGCCCTCCCGCATGGGCCGTCAGGGGTGCAAAGAACAGGCTGAGCATCGGCTACTTTCCGAGTCTCTATTATACGGGCGCCTACGACGCGGAGCTTGCAGTCGGGGCACTCAAGCCATGGAGGAAGGGCGTAATCGGCGTCGTCAACGCCTCCCAGATCAGCGCCGCCTTCTATGATTACTTACGGAAACATCTCCCCGATGCGCGGTTCGTCGAAGCGGCGGACCTCGTGGACAACATCAAGGCGATCAAGAGTGAGGAGGAGATCGGCTTTCTGATGAAAACGGTGGCGCTCCAGGACGCCGTCATCGAGTATGCGCGGACTGTCATCCGGCCGGGAAGAAGGGATTTCGAGATCATCGCAGATGTAATCAGGAAGGCGACGGAATTAGGCAGCGAAGAACAGCTCGTGCTCGGCGCTTCTGCGCCCCTGGGCGTACCGGCCGTCTTGCGGGCGCGCCACTTTCAGAACCGGATGGTGCAGAAGGGAGACCAGTTCAGCCTGCTTGTCGAGGTGAACGGCCCCGGCGGTATGTACGGAGAAATGGGCCGCTGCTTCTTCCTGGGCAACAAAGTTCCCTCGGAGTTGTACGACGCCAACGAGCTCGTCAAGGAAGCACAGCGGCAGACCGCAGAGCGCCTGAAGCCGGGCGCAGACCCGAAAGAGATATGGGATGCGAACAACGAGCTTCTCGTGAGCCGGGGTCGGCTGCCGGAGACAAGGCTCTATGCCCACGGCCAGGGGTATGACCTTGTCGAGCGGCCTGCGATCAGGGACGACGAGCCGATGAAGCTGCGACAGAACATGAATATATCCGTCCATCCCACGGTTGCTTCCGAAAGCCTTTGGGTATGCCTCTGGGACAACTTCCTCGTCGCGGAGACAGGGGTGAGCAAGCGGCTTCACAAGGCCCCCCAGGAGATATTCGCGGTGTAGGCAGGCCAACCCTCAGAGAAGGACGCAATGACGAACATTGCCATTATCGACGAATATGCAGAGGATTACAAAAGGGCTCTGGAAAGTAAGTTTCCCGGCGTCTCCATACGGGCCGCCGCAGATGAGGCGGGACTCGGCAGCTTCGCCGAAGAGATGGATATTCTCCTCGCCTTCAGGGTCTCCGACGATCTGCTCAAGAAGGCGGTGAGACTCCAGTGGATCCAGAGCCTGGCGACGGGCGTCGATTACATCGTCAACAGGCCCTCGCTGAGGAAGGAGACGCTTGTCGCCTCTACCCGGGGCATTCACGGCCCCCAGATGTCGGAGATGGCCTTCCTCCTCATGCTCTCCCTCGCCAGAAAATTCCCGCAAATCGTCCTTAACCAGGCACGCAAGGTTTGGGAGCGATGGCCCTCTGGACTCCTGTGGCGTAAGAAAGTCGCCATTCTGGGCGTAGGCGTCGCCGGCGAGGAGATCGCGAGAAAGGCCAAGGCCTTCGGCATGTCGGTCTACGGCATCGACATTGTCAGGAGAGAGACGGACGCAGTCGATTACTTCTTCGGGCCGGGCGATATATTGAAGGCGGCCGGCGAAGCCGACTTCTTCATCGTAGTCGCGCCGAACACGCCGGAGACAGTCCGGATCGTGAACGAAGAAGTGCTTTCGGCCATGAAGCCGACTGCATTTCTTATCAATATCGCACGAGGGGAGCTGGTCGACGAAGAGGCCCTCATCAAGGCCATCAAGAGCGGGCGCATCGCCGGCGCCGGCCTCGACACCTTCTATCAGGAGCCCCTGCCCCCTGATCATCCTTTCTGGGAGATGCCTAATGTGATCGTCACCCCGCATGTGGGTGGGATGAGCGACATCTATGTGGAGCAGGCGCTCTCGGTTTTTGAAGAAAACCTGAGGCGGTTCCTGAAGGGGGAAAGGACGACTCTCGTCAATCTGGTCTCTCATTAGCGCCGTTGCCCAACCTATATCCACCGATTGCCATTCGTAGTTCTCAAGCGCAAGCAAAAACTTGAATTATTCTCTTTCAGGAAGGCCGAGAGAAGCCTCCTGCAGGGCCGCAAGTCTTTACTACGTCATGAATGTGGCTGTCCCATCAGGACCTTAAGCCTTTCCACCGCCCTCGGCACGACGGCCCCGATCGGCTCGAAGAACCTCAGGTGCGCGTATCGATCGAAGGGCGTTTTGCCTTCGTTGATAATGACCAGCTTTGCCCCTGCGCGCAGCGCCTGGGCCGGCATATCCGCCGCAGGGGTGACGACCAGGCTGGAACCCACCACGAGAAAGAGATCGCTCTTCCCCGAATGCTCGAAGGCAAGCGCCAAGTCCCGCTCCGGCAAAGGTTGACCGAAATCTACCGTACTCGACGTAAGTGCACCCCCGCACCGACAGGTCCGTAAGCCGCTTCCGCGATCATACGTCCTGCCGCACGCGGTGCATCTCAGCCTGGTAATGTTGCCGTGGAGCTCCGCGAGCAATTCCGGCCTGATGCCTGACTTGAGATGAAGGTTGTCCACGTTCTGAGAGATCAAGAACTTGAGCTTGCCTATCTTCTGCAGCTCAACGATGGCGCAATGTCCAGGGTTCGGGTCGACCAGGTGCCACGGCCTGCCCGTGGGCGGAGGAGGAAGCCCCTTGTCGCGCCTCGTCCAGAGACCGTCGGGTCCCCGGAAGTCCGGCAATCCCGATTCCGTGCTGATCCCCGCACCGGTGAACGCCACAAGGTAGCGGGCCTTGAACATGAGCTTGGCCAGTGTTTCTATGCGTTCGTTGAGGTTATCCCTTTCCATGGTAACAACCCATGTTTTGTCTGCAAGACGCCGTACGGGTCTTCATTCTATTATAACTCGCAGGTGCGGCCGTTGAAAAATCTCACGCCGGGGGATGCGGATTGATCGACCACCGCAATCTCCTCATCACCGGTCTGCCTGGTACGGGGAAGACCACCCCGGTCGTTCCCATGGAATGATCTTCCACTTGAGCTTCCACCTTAGTTGAAGGCTTATAATTACTTCATGACAAGATTCTTCATCGGTCATATTGCGGATAGATTCAAGTTAAATCCGAGGAATATCAGGTATTATGGAAGGAGGTGGGGAAGGGAACAGATATGCCTTTAGAGTATGTGGTGGTCCCCCTCGCCGCCCTAGGGGCTGCGGTTCTCACCTTCCTCTCGGGGTTCGGCCTCGGGACGCTGCTCATGCCTGTGTTTGCCCTTTTCTTTCCCGTCCCCCTTGCTATTGCCCTCACTGCCATCATCCATTTCCTCAATAACTTCTTTGAAATGGCCTTTTTATACCGCTACGTAAACGTGAAAGTTGCCCTTGCCTTCGGACTTCCTGCTGCAGCGGGGGCCTATGGAGGGGCAAGACTTCTCAGCCTCCTGTCGAGAGTCCATCCTCTCGAAGTTTACAACCTGTTCGGGGTAAGCGCAGAAGTAACTGCAGTGAAGCTCATAGTAGGTCTCCTCATCCTTCTGTTCGCGGCATTCGAGGTTGTGCCGCGTCTCAGGAACCTTTCATTCGGTAGGCGGTATGTCCCCCTGGGTGGGATCGTAAGCGGCTTCTTCGGCGGGTTATCGGGACATCAGGGTGCGCCGAGAGCCGCGTTTCTCATCCGGACGGGCCTTTCAAAAGAATCGTATGTCGCTACCGGCGTGGCAGCGGCTATCCTCATCGACCTGTCCCGCCTCTCGGTGTACGTGCGTCATTTCGTTCTGGCCGGTCCCGGTGGCCATGTGCTGCTTCTTATAGTCGCGTGTGCGGCAGCCCTTGCAGGTACCGCAATCGGCAGCCGCATTATCGGTAAGGTGACCTTCAGCATAGTCCGGATACTGGTGTCGGTGCTCCTTGTGGTTGTGGGGCTGGGTCTCGCCACCGGTCTTCTGTAGAGGTATTTACTTGCCAGTCAATTGATATAAAAGGAGGTAATGATCATGGAGCTAACGATAGGACGGCGGCAATTGGTAAGAGGCGCGGCTCTTTTCCTTACCTTGCTCGCTACCGGCCGGGCTGCCTTTTCCGCCCAGGCCAAGAAGCAAGAGATGGAAGAAGTCAATCCGCCCGAAGACCTGATGCGGGAACACGGCGTGCTCCGAAGGATCCTTCTCATCTACCGGAATTTTATTCAAAAGCTGGATGCCGGGGCAGAGGTCTCATGGGGGAGGGTCGGGGACTCGGCAACCCTCATCCGCACCTTTGTCGAGGACTACCATGAAAAGCTGGAGGAACAGTACGTATTTCCTGCCATGCGCAAAGCCGGCACGCTTGTCGACCTCGTGGACATTCTGCTGCAACAGCACCAGGCGGGCCGGAGGCTTACCGACACGATCACGGAGGTCGCAAAAAAACAGGGAAAGGAACAAATGGACCGGAAACGCCTCTCCACGGCCCTCGGTCAGTTCATCGGGATGTATGAGCCCCATGCAGCCAGAGAGGATACGGTCCTCTTTCCCCAGTTACACGCCGTGTGGCGAGGCAAGGAGTTCGCGAAAATGGGGGACGTGTTCGAGGGAGAGGAAGACCGCCTCTTCGGCGAGGGAGGGTTCGGGAAAATGGTCGACCGGGTAGCCGCAATCGAGAAGGAGTTGGGCATCTACGATCTGCGGCAATTCACGCCCGCGGCCTGAATTCTCTGTGTCACTTCGCGTTAGTTACGGCCTTGTATCCGGCATGATCAACAGACAGAACTTTTAAGGATCGCGGGGCGGTTCGGGGCCGCGCAGTTCCGTTTCCATCCCAACAGATGTGCCCTCGCCTTTGAACTCTTGCAGCGGTAAAGTGTACAATAGGGCAATGGACCACCGTAATCTTCTCATAACCGGTCTACCTGGCACGGGGAAAACCACCCTGGTCATGCGCCTTATCGAGAGGCTCGGGAACCTAAAGGCTGCCGGCTTCTACACGGAAGAGATACGGACAGGAGGGACGAGAAAGGGCTTCGAGATAGTGGACGTTCGCGGGGCCCGAACCCCTCTCTCCCACGTCGACATGTCGGGACGACACAAGGTAGGCAAGTACGGCGTCGACGTAGCGGGGTTCGAGCACTACCTGGAGACGGTGCCCTTCCTTTCGCCCCACACGGACCTTGTCGTCATCGACGAGATCGGCAGAATGGAGTGCCTGTCCGGACAATTCACCCGCCTGGTGGTCAGTCTCCTCGACGCGCCCGTCCCGGTCGTTGCCACTATCGCTCTTCACGGTGGAGGCATCATCGACCGTATCAAGAACCGGGCCGATGTGAGACTCTACACGGTCACGAAGGCAAACAGGGACAGCCTCGTCGATGAGATCGAAGCGGCCGTGAGAGAGGCGCTCGATTGAAATTGATTCAATGACGTGCAAATGTGAAAGATGCGCCGGGTATAAGTTGCCTCCCCTAAGATTTAAGTTCGCAATCAATAAATTATTCCATAGCAAAACTTGACATTAATTTAATGACGTGCAAATGTGAAGTGCTTGATAAGATGAATCTTCTCAATAATATACTGCTGGTTTTTGTGGTGATCTCTTCCATGGCCATAGCCATTATTTTCCCCGACTTCGGTTCCCGATTTAAAGTTCTGCCTTTTTATTGCCTGATGATCATTTTTTTTCTCAGTTACCTGTCCATCGATCTTGCGGACGTCTTGAAAGCGCTTAAGGATCACAGCGCACAGCTTCTTGTATTCATGGTGATGAAACTGGCCGTTCTGCCCGTCATCCTTTATTTTGCCTTCTATTTTATCGCGCCGTCTTATGCCCTTTCCGCCCTGCTTTTGACGGGAGTTTCCGCGGGCGTTGTTGCACCTATGATTTCGAACATGGTGAGGGGTAACAGCGCGCTGGTCCTGGTTGCCGTGGTGATTACATCGGCGCTCGCGCCTTTTACGTTGCCGGCGGTTATTAAGCTGGTCGTGGCAAAAGAGGTGGCGATTTCCTTTCCGTCCATGCTGCGGATGTTGGCCACGGTGATTTTTATCCCCATTATCATTGTTGAAATCATCCGATACCTGCTGCCCAGGCTTGTAGCGCCGATTCTAAAAACCTATTTCCCCGTCTCGCTTCTTCTGTTCGCGCTGATCAACCTGGGGGTTTTCTACCGCTACTCGCCTTTTTTTAAAAAAGAACCGTCCGTGATTATTATGGCGACAATTGTGGCCTTTGTCCTGGCGGCTATTTACTGTGTGGTCGGCATATCATTCTTCCGCAAAGGACCGGTCGAGAGTCAATTGGCCGGTGCGGTCATGCTGGGTAATCTCAATAACGTGCTGGTGATTGTTTTTTCATCCGAATTTTTCGGCCCCGTAGAGCCGTTGGTCGCCGCCATGTATGTGATACCTTTTTTCGTCATAGTGATCCCGCTTCGCTATTATTACTATCGAAAAACAAGATTGTTAAGCGTGGTTAAGTGAAAATGAGGCAACTTGCTGCTGCTGTACATCGAAGTAATTTGCTGCTTTATTTCGCGAGCACCCCCTGCTATAATTGCTTCGACTGCCCCTACCTATTCAACGTGAGCCACTCCGCAGTCAAAAGGCCGCCATCGCTGACCGTGAGGGGTTATGGCCAAAAACGGCCCCAATAATTCGACCACCCTTGAAAAAAAGGACAAGGAGCAGCGGAGGAGAACCAACGAAGAGCTTGAAAAGAGGGTTGCCGAGCGGACGGCTGAGCTTCTGCGGGCGAACGAGCTTCTGCAAAAGGAGATCGAGGAACGAAAGCGGGCAGAAGAGGCTCTGCGAGAGAGCGAGTCGAACTTCCGGGCTCTTGCCGACAACTCTACGGCAGCCATCTTCATCGTACGGGAAGAGAAGTTTGTCTATATAAATAAGAACTTCAGAGAGAACAGCGGTTACACCCTTGAGGACCTTCAAGCGGTGCCGTTCTGGAGCATCATATCCCCGGAGATGCGAGACCAGATAAGAGCTAACGCCGCCGCCCGGCGGCAGGACAGCGCTCCAAAGCACTATGAGCTGAAAATCAGAACCAAATCAGGGGAAGAGAAGATTACCCAGGTCGGGGTCACCGGCATTGAATTCAACAAGAAGCCGGCGATCCTCGGCTTGGTTGTGGACATCACCGAGCGCAAGCGGATGGAGGAAGCCCTGCGCTCCAGTCAGGAGGCGGCCCAAGCCATACTGAACGCCACACAGGAAGCAATGTTCCTTATCGATGCATCCGGTACCATTCTGGCGATCAACACAGCAGCTGCTCGCAGGCTCAGGGCAGGACCGCTTCAAATGATCGGCCGCTGCATATACGACTTCTTGCCTGCCGATGTTGCACGGACACGAAAGGCAGCCGGCGAAGAGGTGATCCGAACGGGAAGACCGATCGCTCTCAAGGACGAACGCATGGGAAGGTATTTCGACAGCGTGGTCTACCCGGTCTGCGACGAAGCGGGACAGGTTACCAGGATGGTGGTTTATTCACATGACGTCACCGAGCGCAAGCAGATGGAGGAACAGCTTCGCAAATCACGCGATGAGCTGGAGCGGCGCGTCAAGGAGAGGACCGCAGAGCTGGAAGAATCCCACGAAAGGTTCCGCTTGCTAGCTGATCTGCTCCCCGAGATGGTGTTCGAGACCGACCTTCAGGGCAACCGCACCTACGCCAACCGCCTGGCCCTCGACATATTCGGCCTCACATCCGAGGATCTCAAGCGCGGCTTCAACATACGCGACGCAGTGGCGCCGAAGGACCACCACAGGGTTATGGAGAACGCAAAGAAGATCATCGATGGAGAAGAGCGGTCGGGCGCTGAATACACGGTGAGGCGCAAGGATGGCAGCGAGTTCCCCGCCTTCGTACACGCAACCCGCATTGAGCGCAACGGCCAGGTAGTGGGCCTGCGGGGTATCGTGATCGACCTGACTGAAGCCAGAAGGGCGGAAGCCGAACGGATGCGGCTCGAGGAGCAGTTGCACCAGTCACAGAAGCTGGAGGCATTGGGGACGCTCGCCGGCGGCATTGCCCATGATTTTAATAACGTGCTTGCCATTGTCCTCGGCAACGCCGAGCTCGCCCTGGAGGACCTGAAAGGCAACAGTGGCCCGGAACGAAATATAAACCAGATAATAGATGCATCGAAGCGTGCGAGGCAGTTGATCAAACAGATTCTCGCCTTCAGCCGGAAAACGGAACGGGGGAAGACCCCTCTTGCACTGACCCCCCTCATCAAGGACACCTTCACGCTCCTGCGCGGCACCCTTCCCACCACGATTCGTCTGGAACTCGACCTTCAGAGCAAGTCCGACACGGTTCTCGCCGATCCTTCACAGATGGAGCAGGTGCTTATGAATTTGTCGACAAACGCCGCATATGCGATGAGAGAGAACGGGGGAGTGCTGACGATACGCCTCTCAGAAGTCGTTGTAAAGCAGAGCGACCGGATACCGGGTGGAGATCTGCGTCCGGGGGCGTACCTGAAGCTGGCGGTGGAGGATACAGGCACCGGCATGACCCAAAAAGTACGCCGAAGGATATTCGAACCGTTTTTTACTACCAAAAAGCCCGGTCAGGGGACAGGCATGGGTCTTGCGGTGGTGTACGGGATCGTGAAGAACCATGAGGGGACGATCACCGTGGAGAGCAAGCCGGGCAGAGGCTCCGTCTTCACTGTCTTCTTGCCTTATGCACAAGCAGAGGCGGCCGGCCAAAAAGAAGATGCGAGCGAGATCGCGGGAGGCAGCGAGCGGCTGCTTCTCGTGGACGATGAACCGGCCATCACCGAAGCTGCTTCAGCAACGCTTCGGCGCCTCGGGTATCACGTCACTACGGCAGAGAGCGGGAGCGAAGCATGGCACATCTTCACCAAAGACCCTCATGCCTTCGATCTCATCATTACCGACCAGACCATGCCTGATCTTACAGGTGTAGATCTCGCCGAACGGATGTTGGCGGTGAGAAAAGATGCGCCTATCATCCTCCTTACCGGGTACAGCGAAATGGTTTCAGCAGAGCAAGCAAAGAAGGTGGGTATCAGAGATTTCATCATGAAGCCGATAGCAAAACGGGAAATGGCGGAAACGATACGACGAGTGCTCGATACCTAACCGACTTGTTAGCGGCACGCAGATCATAGGCCGAGCGGAAATGAAGGCGCGCCGGCAATGTCCGAGTTCATCGGCATGAAGGAGAGAATATTGGGAAAGGCATATTAGCGCTGCCCGGCCTTGCCGCCATAGACTTCGGGTGGGGAAACCTCACGGACGGAAAGGCGGCCATAAACCTGCTGACGAGCGATGAGGTCTGGGACCGCGTTTCGGGCGGATACCCGAACAGGCTCTTCAAGTGCGAGATAAAGAGGCTGGATTAAGGGGCTTGCCGCCAGTCCGCCGCGTCCCGCGTCCCTTCAGATAGGCACTGCCTCGCGACCCGCGCGGGCGGCGATCAAGGCCGGCCCGCAACAACTATGTGTGTCAACGCAAAGTAGAAATGTCCTATTCTTAGCAAAGTAGAAATGTCCGGTATGTAGTCTATCGTCTGTTTCTCTTCTAGTACCGATCCCCTGCTCATGACCCTTCCGCCGCCGTACTGTGGGAATGTGGTAAAGGCGGAGCCTTTTCCATATTCCCA
>Ga0208457_1000787_pt1 | contig 26744 bp, 19 predicted proteins | sample June2015DPH_10_1_FD_185513 | JGI IMG/M metagenome (GOLD analysis project Ga0208457, IMG submission 185513) | Peatland microbial communities from SPRUCE experiment site at the Marcell Experimental Forest, Minnesota, USA - June2015DPH_10_150... | ecosystem: Environmental > Terrestrial > Soil >... | reverse complement strand
CGCTCAGGTTCGAAGAGAACGTTGGGCAGGTTCATGGTGCGGATGCCCGCCAAGTGAGGTTCGTGTCGCGGGGCAACGCCTATACCCTTTTCTTGACCTCGACGGAAGCGGTTCTGGTGCTGCGGCATGGCGCCGGCCATGGAAAGGGCGCCCGGAAGGCCGCGCCGGTGGTGGCCAGGATGCGCCTTTCTGGCGCTAACCCAGCATCGCACCTGGCGGGACGCGATGAATTGCTGGGCAAGAGCAATTACTTCCTGGGAAATGACCCCTCCCAATGGCACACCGGCATTCCTAATTACGGTCGGGTAATGGCGGCAGAAGTCTATCCCGGCATTGACCTCGTTTACCACGGGAACCAGGGCCAGCTTGAGTATGACTTTGAGGTTGCACCCCATGCCGATCCGCACAAGATCGGATTCGTACTCGAGGGCATCCAGGGCTTGCGTACTGATTCTCGGGGTGACCTGCTGGTGAAGGTCGCAGGCGGAGAACTGCGCTTCCGCCAGCCAGTGGCCTATCAAAAAGAAGGCGGCGCCGAGCGCCCCGTTCCGGTTCGCTACGTTTTGAAAGGCAAGAACAAGGTCGCGTTTCGTCTGGCTCGGTATGACAAGCGCCAGCCGCTGCTCATCGACCCCGTCCTGGCGTATTCGACGTACCTCGGGGGAAGCGACATTGATATTGCCTACGGCATCGCGGTAGCGCCGGATGGCAGCGCGTTCATCGCCGGCGGGACTTTCTCCAGTGACTTTCCCACCGCGCATCCTCTTCAACCCAATGCAGGGGGACCGAAGGACTTTCCACAGGATGCGTTCGTATCGAAGATCAGCCCCGACGGTTCCACGCTTCTTTACTCGACGTATTTGGGGGGCAAGCTTACGGACATTGCCTACGGTATTGCCGTGGATTCCTTGGGTGAGGCCTATGTAGCGGGCACGACGGATTCGCCGGACTTCCCGGTGACGCCGAATGCTTTTGATACCTGGTGCGGCGCCGACGGGAAATGCGGGGCCTCGTGGAATCCGCAAGGGTACACTGTCTTCAACGGTTTCGTCACTAAGTTGAGTGTCGAGGGGTCCGCACTGATCTACTCGGGCTTTGTCGGATTCTATGAAAACGTCGCATGCCTCGCCATCGCCGTGGACGGCGCTCAGAACGCCTATGTGACAGGCGACGTCGGGCCGAACATTGCTCCCACGGTTCCGATCATACCGCCTGCCACACCTCCCCCGCCGTTCTGCACATATAAAGGTTTCGAGACTACGTTTGGTGGCAGCGGCACGGACGCCTTTGTTGTCAAGATTGATGCCTCGGGCTCGGAGCCCCTCTATTGCAGTTACCTCGGCGGTAGCGACGAAGACGTGGGATATGGTATTGCCGTTGACAGTAGCGCCAATGCCTACGTCACCGGCGTGACATACTCGGTGGATTTTCCGGTGACTGCCGGCGCGCTGAAAACCACCTATGCAGGGGCCGGGGATGCATTCTTGACCAGGGTTAATACCAATGCGACGGGATCTGCCTCCCTCCGTTACTCAACCTATTTGGGTGGCAGCGGGCTCGACCAAGGCAACGGCGTCGCTGTGGACGCGAGCGGCAACGCTTACGTCGCCGGGCTTACGACCTCCAAGGCGAGCAGCCTCGGGTTCACTCCTCCGTCCGGCGCTTATCAGCCGAACTGCGCGTTGGATTCGCTCGGTGTGTGTGAGGGTGATGCTTTCGTGGCAAAATTCGCCCTCAGCGGCACCCCCTCCCTAGTCTACTTTACTTACCTGGGGGGCAGTCTGGCGGACTCCGCCAACGGCATTGCCCTGGACTCGAGTGAAGATGCCTACGTGACGGGCTCCACGGTTTCCACTGACTTCCCGACCTCCGGCGCCGTCTTCCAAACTACCTATGGCGGCGGCAATGCCGATGCTTTTGTTACCGAACTGAATCCCGCCGGCTCCGCCCTGGTCTACTCGACTTATCTGGGCGGCAGCGACACCGATAGCGGAAACGGCATCGCCGTGGATTCGGGTAATCCTGCTTCTGCCTACGTCGCCGGCCAAACGTGCTCGTTCGACTTCCCCTTGGCGAATCCGCTCCAGCCCACCTATGGTGGCAACTGCGATGCCTTCATCTCCGAGGTCACTATTTTGGAGGGAATTGCTCTCAATCCTTCCGGCCTCTTGTTCCCGACCCAGAGCCTCGGCACCACGAGCGCGCCGCAGACCGTTACGCTCACCAACGGTGATAACTCGCAGACCATCTCCAAAATCAGCGTCACGGGTGCCGACGCCGGGGACTTTGGCGAAACCAACAATTGCCCCGCTTCTTTGGCGCCGGGCGCCCAATGTACGATCACTGTGACCTTCACTCCCACGGCGGCGGGAATTCGAAAGGCATCAGTCGCGATCCAGGACAGTGCCCCTGGCAACCCGCACATCATCAATCTGAGCGGTAGCACGTCAACGGTCGGCCTGTCGGCCTCCAGCCTGGCCTTTGGAAATCAGCAAGTTAGTGTAGCGAGCAACCCCCAACCGCTCACGGTCACTAACAACGGGACGACCGCGTTGACGATTTCGACTATCAATGCCAGCGGCGCTTTCTCGCAGACGAATGATTGCACCACCGCCCCGCTCCAGCCCACCACCAACTGCGTCGTCAACGTCACGTTTACTCCCACGGCGCCCGGATCCAGCGTGGGCGCTCTGACCATCATCGATAATGCCCAGGGCAGTCCTCAGGTGGTGCTGCTGACGGGCACCGGGACCCCTGGTCCATTCGTGTCCCTCTCCGAGACAAACCTAACTTTTGGTCCTCAAAATGTGGGGACCACCAGCCCGGCGCAGGCTGTGACGTTAGCCAACACCGGCGGTGCGCCGCTGGAGATTACTGGGATCGCTGCGACAGGTGACTTCGCGCAAACCAATACGTGCCCTTCAACCCTCGCGGCAGGAGCAAGTTGCACTATCAACGTCACTTTTACGCCCACGGCTGCGGGGAACCGGTACGGGACCGTGAGCATCGCGGATAATGCTGCCAACAGCCCGCAGACCATCATTCTGGAGGGCTTGGGCCTTGGTCCACTCGTGTCCCTCTCCGAGACAAACCTAACTTTTGGTCCTCAAAATGTGGGGACCACCAGCCCGGCGCAGCCTGTGACGTTAACCAACACCGGCAGTGCGCCGCTGGAGATTACCGGGATCGCTGCGACAGGTGACTTCGCGCAAACCAATACGTGCCCCTCAACCCTCGCGGCAGGAGCGAGTTGCACCATCAACGTCACGTTTACGCCCACGGCTGCGGGGAACCGGTATGGGACCGTGACCATCGCGGATAATGCTGCCAACAGCCCGCAGACCATCATTCTAGGGGGCTCCGGCCTTGGGTCACTCGTGTCCCTCTCCGAGACAAACCTAACTTTTGGTCCTCAAAATGTGGGGACCACCAGCCCGGCGCAGGCTGTGACGTTAACCAACACCGGCAGTGCGCCGCTGGAGATTACCGGAATCGCTGCGACAGGTGACTTCGCGCAAACCAATACGTGCCCTGCAGCCCTCGCGGCAGGAGCAAGTTGCACTATCAACGTCACGTTTACGCCCACGGCTGCGGGGAACCGGTATGGGACCGTGACCATCGCGGATAATGCTGCCAACAGCCCGCAGACCATCATTCTAGGGGGCTCCGGCCTTGGTCCACTCGTGTCCCTCTCTGAGACAAACCTAACTTTTGCTCCTCAAAATGTGGGAACCACCAGCCCGGCGCAGGCTGTGACGCTAGCCAACACCGGCAGTGCGCCACTGGAGATTACTGGGGTCGTTGCGACAGGTGACTTCGCGCAAACCAATACGTGCCCTGCAACCCTCGCGGCAGGAGCAAGTTGCACTATCAACGTCACGTTTACGCCCACGGCTGTGGGGAACCGGTACGGGAACGTGACCATCGCGGATAGTGCTGCCAACAGCCCGCAGACCATCATTCTAGCGGGCACGGGGCTTGCCGCGCCTGCGGTATCGCTTTCGGCCTCCAGCCTGACATTTGGCGCCCAGGCCGCGGGCACCACGAGCGCTGCTCAGACGCTGACCCTAACGAGCAGCGGTACGGCCGCTTTGACCATCACCAGCATTGTAATTACGGGCGACTTTTCCCAGACGAACACCTGCCCGCACAGCCTTGCGGCCGGGGCCGCTTGCACGATTAGCGTTTCGTTCGCCCCCACGGTGGCCGGTACACGGACGGGTACGTTAACCATCACCGACAATGGACCCACCAGCCCACAGGTGGTTTCTTTAGGTGGTTCTGGGTCTGATTTCGGCTTGGCGGTGGCTCCGCTAACGGCCACGGTGGTGGCCGGGAATTCCACCAAGCTCACCGTGACGGTGAACCCGCTGTTTGGGTACAACGCCCAGGTGACGCTCGCCTGCAGCGGTCTACCCACGGCGGCGGCTTGCACGGCCTCGCCGTCCACACTCACGCCGAATGGGGTCAGTTCGTTGACTTCAACTTTGACGATCAGCACCACGCGACGGACCTCTGTCCCGCCCGGGGGCCAACCCCGGCCACGAGGGCCCGGGTTGCCCCTGCGCCCGGAGGTCTGGTTGATGTCGGCGCTAGCCCTGTTCGGGCTTTGGAGCTTGGTGGCGCGGAAGAATCGCTTGCGGTGGGCCACGGTAGCTTTGGCCCTCACGATGCTGCTGCTGATGGGCCTGGCGGCTTGTGGGGGTGGAGGCACGGGTTACGTGGATCCGACGGGCACGCCCGTAGGTACTTACAGAGTCACCGTAAATGGGTCGTCTGGAGCTGTCACGCATTCGGCAACCGTGACCCTGACGGTCCAATGAAATTGGCAGTGCGGTCCCAAGGGCGAGCCGGAAATTAACGGCTGGTGGTGAGACGCTGAAAATCCATCCTCGCACTGCGGCAAGGCGGGGTTCGCCCCGAGATTTCACACCACGGTTTTCAGTGTCTTTACGAGAGACTGTCGCCTTGGTTAATTACGCCAGTGAGGGAGAGACTTCATGCGAAAGGCTTTGATCTTCTTGGCGCTGTTGATTCCGCCTGTGTCGGCCCTGGCGCAACAGACACCCAAAGTGGAAGTGTTTGGCGGTTACTCGAATCTGACCCCAAATGTGGACCTCAGCAACATCAGTAGCAACTTCAATCTCAACGGCTTTCACGTTTCGGTGACGGAGAACCTCAACTCGTGGTTCGGCGGCGTTTTGGATTTCAGCAGCCACTACGGCACCGAGGCCGGGTTCAAGACCAATACGCAGGCTTTGATGTACGGCCCGGTGTTCGCCTATCGCAAGCATCCGACTTTTGTCCCCTTCGTCCATGGCATGGTCGGAGCAGTGCGAGGCGGGCCCGAATTCCTGAATATCTCGAAGCCGGAATTCCGGATTGGCCTGATCGTGGGTGGCGGTGCGGATCTGAAGGTCTCGCGGCGCGTGTCTTTGCGCCTGATCCAGGCGGATTACCTTATGTCCCGTTTCAGCTCCGCCCGGCAGGACAGCGTCCGGCTTTCCGCGGGCATCGTCCTTCGCTTTGGGACGGAAGCTCACCGCTGATCTCCTGAGTTAAGTTCTGATATCTCATGTGTTTGAGCGCGATTTTGCCCTCAAAAGTGTACACACGTATAATTTGAAAATATCTGCGTTTGTCCCTTGAGAAGACAATATCAGTGCCTTATTGTGTGTACATGCATGTAGCGCACGCCTTCTGGCCCAGACTTAGATGATATGTCCGATACAATTCCCGTGTGTATCGTAAGCACGGCCCGCGCTTAGATCGAAGAGGAGCGCTCCGGAGTCCAGCGACACAATCTTGTTATTCTCAATCTTTCCAAAGGCCTCGTGCTTCGTGTTGTAGTAGATGTTATCGACAATATACCCGACCCACTGTCCATAATAATAGTCATAAACATACTTTTTCGCGGCGGATTCCCGGGTGAATCTTGCGCTTTTCGGGAAGTTTACGCGAATGCGGTTCATGCCGGGGCCCAAGGCGCTCACGTAACGGACGGTCGCCGATGACTCGAATCTCTCCTCCGGGGCCGTGACTGTAACCTGATCACCCTTGCGTAACGCCACGGTCAGGAGAACGCACATTCCTGAGGGGCTGGCGTCGGCGGTGATGGTTTCCTCGTTGAACTCCGTGCCGTCCCTCCGAACGCCTTTAACGGAAACAGGAATGGGGATGTTCCAGCGCAGTTCCTTGCGTTCGTCTGGCTTTCGATTTCCATCCTCTAGTTCAATCCACATGGTGCGCCTCTGCACGTTTCCTTAAGATATTCAAAACTGTGTCCGGGACAACGCGGTTCTGGGTCAAAGGAGCAGACATATCCGGCGAGAATGCAAGGACTGTTCCCTCGGGGAACGTGAATGGATCTGAAGCACCGCAAACCATCTTGCTTCCCGGCGACACCGGGCCCTGCCAAGCCTTGTCCTAGGCTTCAAACGACTCCAGAGCTTTCTGAAGATCGTCGTAAATTCCAAACACGGCACTAAGTTCAGCGATCTGAAGCACGTCGTAGATTTGCTTCGTGAGGTGGAGAAGTTTCACGCCTCCACCCTTCCTCGCGGCCAAATTCAAAGCTTCAATCAGCGCCCCGACACCCGTGTTATCAACGTAAGTAACCTGCCCGAGATCCAGGATGAAATCCCTTTCGCCGGCCTCCAGTAATTCCTTCATCTTGTCAAGGAGCATTCCCCTGTCATTTCCCGCGACAATCGTTCCCCTGAGGTTCACGAGAGTGATCGATCCAACCTTTGAAGGTGAAATTTCAAGTGGCATGGCGACTTCCTGTCAAAAGTCAAATTGGAAGAGAAGGCCGCCTGACGAGCGGCTTGGAGATTCGCAGGAGTACATCCTGGGCCTCCTTTTTGTTCAGTGATGACGGTCGTTTATTGTTTGTCGAGTGCAAGCAGGTCAAACCTTTTGCCTGACTTGTCAAATCGTTCGAACCCCCTGGGAATGATCCGGAGACTTTCACCAGCGATTTCAGGATTTCTTCCGAGCCACCCTTTGCAATCCTCAAGCTTCGTGAGCCCAAGCTCCGGCAAACGTAAGCGACTACACATTGTAGGGACTCCTCAGTGTAACGTCAATCGTCATCCACAGGGGGCCGGCCTCTTGCCGGGTTGCGGCCAGTAGGGTATAGTGTACGATACAGGACCGGGCGGTTCTTCTCCACTATGTAATCCATCGTAGGAGGCAGTAACCAAATGAGCCAGAGGCGAAAGATTGCGATTGCCTATGCGTTTGCGGTGCCTGTTGTTCTGGTAGTCGTACTCTTTCTACATGCCGCACTGCTTGGAGTCTCAAGCTCTGCAAGTGGGATGGCGCAGGCGGCGAAGGTGATGCAGGAGACAGACGCCGCGCCCTCGCTGCTGACCGAGGCCGCCACCAACGCGCAGAAATATGTCACCTCGGGCGGCGATCAGACCTGGAACAGCGCCTACCAGGATTCCGTCTCGCAGCTTCGCAAGGTTCTTCAAGGGATTGATGATGAGACAAAGATAGATAAATCGGTTCAGGCAAAGTCCGCGAGCCTTGCGCCTCTGGTTGCCAAGCAGATTAACCTGTTCGAACAGTCGATGGCTGTCGCCAAGAAGAACCCATCCGCCCGGGATAAGACAGCGACGAATGTGGAAGACCAACGGTTGAGAGATGACATCGGCAAGTGCATGGCGGAGATCAAATCCGCACAGCAGACTCGCCTTCAACAACAAGGCGAGGCGGCGACCCGCAGCGTACGCCTGGCAAGAATGTTCACAACCTATGGCGGGGGGTTAGTCATCTGGCTCGTCGGGGTGGCAGCCTTCCTGTTATTCCATGACGAGAAGGCACGAGCTTGGGCGGGGCTGGAGCGACGAGTCCATACAAAGATCCTCCAGACCCTCCCTCTGGGGATCTCCCTAGCTACCGATTCCGGGACCATCCTCTATGCCAATGCTGCCGAGGAAGCCCTCCTGGGCTACGAGCGGGGAGAACTGCTCGGCAACAATGTAACTCTTCTGCACGACCTCGAAGGGCAAGGTGCCGCGCAGACCGTGAATGAGATTCTCGATCGGTTGGGCGCGGGGAAAATGTGGTCGGGAGAGCTTCCTGTCCGCAAGAAAGATGGAACGATTCAAAAAAAACCCTCCTGGGTGATGAATCTGGACGTGCCAGGAAAGGTGTATCGAGTCTTTATTCACAATAGAGATTGATGATACGCCGTTAAATCTGTCCTGCCAGGCAGTGGGTCAATTTGATGTAGAGGCGGCTTTACGCCGCCATTTGGCGAGGTAAACTCGCCGCTACAGCATCAAATTGACCCACTACCTACTGCCAACCCTGATTGACATTTGAGGGCAGTTTATGTAGAGTGTATCCAGAAGTTGGCGACGGTTCTTAGATGAGGTTTCTATGAGTCGTAATTGGCCAGAAGTCTCCCGCCGGGAAGAAAGAATCTACGTGACCCTTCCTGTTACTTTGCGAACCGGCTGGGAAGGGGCAACGGTCGTGAATGGCAACACGGTCGATTACTCGGAGCGCGGCTTGCGAGTGCGCGCGAACGTTCCGTTCCGAGTCCGCCAGAGTGTCGAGGTTGTCGTCACTAATAACCCCAGGGTCGTGAGGAACTACAGCGTGATGTGGGTGCACGAACTAGATGAGGGGCAGTCTCTCTACGAGGCGGGACTTGAAATTCAGTCTTGCTCCATGTCGGCCGCAGCATGAAACGATCAATGTCACGAGCTCGCTTCTCATTGCGCGGAAGAAATAGGAACCCCCAGCACAGCTTTGACAGCTACAGGCTTTCCATTCATAGTCGCGGGTCGAAAAAGCCACTGTTCGAGAACTGCAAGGAGTACTTCACTCAAACGGGCATTCGGGCTCTGTAATGCTTTCGGGTGCTGCATTTTGCCTTCCGCGTCGATGATGGCATAAACCACGATTTCCTGTCCCCTGTATCTCGTCAACAGGTCAGGGGGCCACACAGGTGTCTGCTTCTTGACAGCGAAAGGCGGCAAGAGGTCTTGCAGGGGGACCCCGGCTGTGTCCAGGACTGCATACTGCAATGGCCAAAGAGGAGCAGGATCATCTGCGGCTTTGGCCGGATTCAGGTAAACCGTGAATACGGCTTCGTCGTGAAAAACACCAAAGTCACCCACGCCCCCGCCGCTATTTCCAGTTGAGATAATCGTGATGCCGTAGGATGCTCCCTCCTGATCTTCGGCAGGCGGTTTGCTCGGGGCTGGAATCGCAATAGCTCCCGCAGGTCCTTCGCCCCCTTGAATGGTCATGCCGGCAAACGCTCCTCCGCCAGGACCCGCGCCCGCCCCGGTTCCGGTTCCGTGACCGGCTTCAGTTCCGTGCCCTGCGCCAGGCCCACTTCCCACGCCCACACCGCCGCCGCTGCCTCCGCCTCCATGGCCTCCGCCCCCGACGTCGCTGGCGCCTCCCCCCTTGCCTACCGCTGCGTTGCCACTCCCCTGGCCGCTAGCCCTCGGTCCCCCCGTCCCGTTACCTGGACCGTTACCCGCCGCCGCACCCGGCGAGGAACCCACGCCCAGTGCCCCCGCCGTGTTTGTGCCTGCGGCGGATCCAACCCCCGACAACGACCGCTCCGGATTCGCCTGGGGTGAAATGGCGAACTGACCTCGCGCTTCTCCTTGTGGAATCTGTGGTGATGCACTAGGCGGTGCGGATACGGGGCTGAGCACCAGCACATTGTGAGCGTTTCTGCTTTCTCCTGCGGGCAGTACCTGGGGGGGGCGCGGAGGCGCGGGCTTGGTTTCAGGCGCCGGCTTGGGAGGCGCAGATGGAGCAGGCGCAGGCGGTGGCGGGGCTTGAGCGAGGGTGGGACTCGTGGATGTTGGAGGCGTTGCGGGCAGAGTCAAGTGCGGAGCTTCGACCGGTCGCGGGCCTTCTAACGTCACTTCAGGAACCTGCACTCTCGGCGCCAGCGGCTCAACGGCTGCTGCCGGAGTCTCGACGGGTTGCGCCGCCGGCCGGGGCGGTACAACCGGGCTTGGAGGCGGCGGAGGTGGCGTGACAGACCTTGGAGGAGGTGGTAAGGGCACCGCCTGAGCGATAATCACCATGTTCGGTAGGGGAACAAACGCCTTCAAGGTGGGCGGGTTGGGCAGGTCGGGTTGAAGTATCGTTTGAATGTGGTTGGTAGGATTCGGCGGGTTCGAAATGATCTGCTGCTTCCCCGCGTAAGTCACGCCACGAGCGCCAGCCGCAGGGGCAGGGCTCTTGGGCACCGGGGATGCCTCGCCTCCCGCCTTTTCCGCACTCCCGCCTTCACTTCCACCTCCGAGTTGCGGCAGGTAGAGCGCCTCCTTGGGGATCATGGTGGTGTCCCACTGTTTTTCACGCCAAACGCGCGGACGGGGACCGGAAGGAGGGGGAATAAACATCAGGGCAACGATGGCGATTTCGTGCACCAGGAGGGAAAAGAGAAGGCCTCGCCTCGGCAACCAGCCTCGGCTGACACTGTAAGTCAGCCGCAGGTAGCGATCCGGGGAAGGCGACTTAGCCGGAGCCTTATTCCGCGAGGGCGAGTTGAGGTCGAGAGATATGAGCGACATACTCGTGCTCGGAAAGCTCCCCCCTTAGAACCCAAGGCTTTGTAATCTCCAGGCAAGGGTGAAGCCCTGACTGACATTCCCTCGCAGGCTACCCGCAGTTCTCGAGCCTAGAGCTTTACGGGAGCAAACTTGCTTTCAGAATCCAATCGGCGGCGTCGGGGTTAAGATCCACCGTAATACCGGGAGTACCGTACATTTCGATATTATCTGAAATTATGCTTCCAATAACATAAGTACCTGAACCTGTATTTTCACAAAACGACATACTATGGGTATAGTGAGTACCCGCCGCGCCGCAACTGACTCCCGTACCGGCGGCATTACATGAGTGAAAATACATGCTCCCGGCTAACAAGAACTGACCGCCACCGCCCCACCCTAGGTTAACATTTGTGGCGGACCGGTCCTGGGAAAAGAGCATACCACGTTGCAGACCTGCCGGATCAGTCAAACCCCTGGCGGCAAGCGGATCGCCATACGGTCCCGTGCAAGGAGCGAGCAGAGTTTTACGGTCCAATGTGGCAGGTATATTAGGCGGCAAGGCCGAGGTTGCTTGGCAGCGAAACCCAAAACCCGTGGGGCCACGTGTGGTCGTGTTAAAGGGCGCTGGACTTTTTTTGTCGGAAATCCGGGTTCAATCACTTAAACGGACTCGCCATACTTCGCGTCAGGCCGCCTGGACGTTTGGAACTGGCTCCATTTCGGCGGCCAGCTTCTCGTCAACGCTGAAATCGTCTTCGACATTTAATTGGTTTAAGAGACGGTGCAAATAACATCGGCTGATTTGCAGTTCTTGAGCCGCCTTGAGTTTGTTTCCGTTGCATAAACGCAAGGCCGACCGAACCATCTCGCGCTTGAAACTCCGAACCACTTCCTGAAAGGCTCCCCGGGAGGGTTCCGAAGCAACACCCAGCCGGCTGAGTTCGGCCGGCAAGTCCTCAATCCCCAGGCGCTGGCCATCCGCAAGAACTACGCTCCGCTCGACAACATTCTGCAACTCCCGCACGTTGCCAGGCCAGGTATGGCTCGCCAGTGTGTTCAGGAACCCCGAACTGATCCCCCGGATATCCTTGCCGTGCGCTGAAGCAAAGGTGCGCAGAAAATATTCGGTAAGAACCGGGATATCGTCGGTTCGATTGCGCAACGGCGGAAGCTCGATCTTTAGGACCGAAATCCGGAAGTAAAGATCCTGCCTGAGTGTACCCGCTTGAAGCATCTGCTCCAGGCTCCGATTCGTGGCACAAATCACACGAACGTCTAGAGGAACAGGGGCATTCGAACCCAGACGCTCAAAGCTCCGCTCCTGTAGAACACGCAGTAACTTGGCTTGCAAGGAAAGCGCCAAATCTCCAATTTCATCCAGAAAAATCGTCCCCCCTTGGGCTTCTTCGAATCGTCCCCGGCGGCTATGTGAAGCCCCCGTGAATGCACCCTTTTCGTGGCCAAAGAGTTCGTCTTCAATAAGACTCTCAGGCAGCGCACACGCAGAAAAAGCCACGAAGGGTTTCCGAGCCCTGGGACTTAGGCGGTGAATAGCTCTGGCAACAACTTCCTTCCCGGTTCCACTCTCGCCGCTGATCAGGATTGTCGTGAAGACGCCGGCCACTTTACGGATCATTTCGTAGACCCGCTCCATTTGCTTGCTGTTGCCGATCAACCCGTCAACACGCTGCACCGAAATCAGTTTGCGCGCCGCACTCAAGTCGCGGGACAACACCATTCGGCTGTGAGCGCGATCCAAGGCGAACTTCAGTGTCCGGACATCAAGAGGCTGAAGGAAGAAGTCCCATACACCCTGTCTCATGGCCTCCATCGCGCTCTCACGCCGCGCATCCCAACTGAACCCCAACACCGGGGGTGAGACTTCCAGCTCCTGGGACTCTTTCAATAACTCCAGACAGCCCGTATGGTCTGTACGACTGGGCTGGTCCCAGTTAAGCAAAACAACGTCAATCCCGCCAGAATGCAGGAATTGGGTTGCATCTTGAACGCTCCCAGCGTCCAAAAGCGTGTACCCTGGTCCCAGTACGTTTCTCAGGGTTGCGCCGAAGGCCTCGTCCGAATCGACAAAAAGAACTCGCTTGCTCAGTGTGTTCTCCTGTTCCACTGTCACCGTCCTTTTCTGCACCTAGCCCCTACATACCAAAAGGCGCCCAGCAACAAACTCAGCGTCGTCATTGCTGGTTAACATCTCAGGTCCGACCGATGAAAAAGGCAGTCCTGAAGCTCCCAGTCTCCGACAACGCCCGTCTTGGGCCAAGAGCACGAAAGTACTAGACTCCCTCCTCGTCAAACGCGATGAGGGAAACGGGGAAAACGAAGTGTTTCTTTTTGTGCAGAACCGCCACCGGGCATTTCCTGACAGCGCCCAAGACTCTCTCTTCACCGGATGTGGTCTCGATTCTTGTCAGTAGAGACCTGGACGCGTAGGCACCCACCTGGCGAATGGGATCGTCACTAGTATAAATAGAAAGCGCCGATTGTCAAGAGCAAAATGTCCATGCTGACCAATTTGTACACACCTCGAAGTTTGAGGGTCTTTAACCGGGACGACGCGTGTAAACAGACGGTAGCAGTTCACATCCTAGTAATGATACTGTCTTCGCTCACCTGCCGGGTGCAAGAACCTCTTCAATTCGTTATGACCGGATTAGCCACCCCGGGCGCAGAGGGCCGTGACGGGTTCATTTCGTCGGACGTCTCTGTCGATACACCCCGTGGGGGGTCTCCCAATTGGGGCCCATTTCTTCTCGTAAGGTTGGTTGGTAGGTCAATTGCTTTCGGTGAATGCGGAGTATACTCTCTAGGGAATGGATGGCGTGTACAAAACCGAAGTTGATACCGCGACATCGCAACTGCCGCTCCCTCCCTCTGGCCCTTCCCCACCCGCTCCCGCCCCTGGCAAGTGGACCATGGCGGTGCGTCGAATATTCTCCTTCCCTGCTCTCCTGGGGGCTCTGGTGGTCACGACAGTTTTCGAGATGGGTCGCAATGGATTCTCAGATCCCGATATTTGGTTCCACCTGCTCAACGCTGAATACCTCGTCAAGACCCACAAGGTGCCCCACGTCGAGATGTACTCCTTTACGGCTGGCGGTCTGCCATGGATGAATCCTGAATATCTTGCTGAGGTTCCTTACTACCTTGCGTGGCGCGCCTTCGGCTTGGTCGGCGTCAAGGCCTTCTCTCTGCTACTCCTGGAATTGATTTTCCTTGGGCTGCTTTACATGTGCTGGAAAGAAAGCGGCAACATCAAGGCGTCGGCCCTTGCAAGCTTCTTTGCAGTTTTTCTCGGGGTTGTTTCATTCGGACCTCGCACGATCCTGTTTGGATACGCCTACCTCATATTGCTCCTAATCGTGCTGCAGCGCTTCCGATTGCGGGGGAAGGCACCCTTGTGGCTTCTTCCTCCCCTCTTTTGCCTCTGGATCAACACTCACGGGTCATGGTCGCTGGGGCTTATTGTCTTCGGGATCGTCATTGCCGGAGGTCTGATCGAAGGGCGATGGGGCAGGATTGAGGCAGTTCGCTGGTCCACTGTCCGACTTCGCAAGCTTCTGGTGACGATGGGGGCATGTATCGTCGCCCTCTTTATCAACCCCTACGGATATCGCCTCGTCTTTTATCCCTTCGACCTGGCCTTCCGTCAAAACCTGGCCGTCGCTCATGTCGAGGAGTGGGTCTCCGTGGATTTCCATAGTGCGCGCGGGAAGGTCGTCCTTATACTCATCGTGGGCCTAATTCTGGCAGCCTTGCTCAGCCAGTACCGTTGGAAGCTATACGAACTCGGCTTGGTTCTGTTTGGGCTATACGCAGGTATGACGTACATTCGCTTTCTGATGCTGGCAGCGCTCCTGATTGCGCCGCTGCTGGCGAATCTCCTTCGTTTCGTACCCCCGTACCGGCCCGAAATCGACAAGCCCGTCCTGAACGCTCTGCTCATGGCGGCGATGCTGGCGTTCATTATTCGTGGGTTTCCGTCCTCGGCCACACTGCAGCAGTCCATTGAGAAGGACTTCCCGGCGGATATTCTTCCCTACCTGAAATCACACGAACTTTCGGGGCGAGTTCTGAATTCCTACGCATGGGGCGGGTACCTATGTTGGAACGACCGTAACTTCAAGGAATTTATCGACAGCCGGGCCGACATTTTCGTTTACGCGGGAGTTTTCAAGGAGTATATCGACCTCCTTGGTTTAGAGAACACGACTGCCATCTTAGATAAGTACAGGATACAATACGTCTTGTTTGGACCGAAGGAACCGGTCAGCGTGCTCTTGCGGCACGACCGCAATTGGAAAGTGGTTTTCAGCGGGCCTACCAGCTTGGTGTTCGAGAGGGTTGGTGATCCTCCTCCGACAGAGGTAAGAAAGCCTGTCCCTCCTGAGGCTCTGAAGGCGTGGTAGACAGATGATCGGGTCCTGGGTTCGATGGTACTCGGACAAGAAGCTCTCGTCCCCAGGTCAGGATGAGCTCCGTGCGAGGGCAGTCCGACATACAAACCTGAGTGATCGAGATGGTCCAATTAGAATCGCAACCAGCCCGGGCGCAAGCTGAGGGGCGAATACGCAGCCTCGGATGACGTTCACATGCTGCATAACCGCAAGCCTGGTCGGCTGCTGCTCTTGATTGTGCCAGCAGCGTTGTTCGTTTTTCTCTCCACTCGGCCCCATTTTCGGCTCCGAGCGAATATGCCGCCGCAGTTTGTGGATATTCCAGCATCCGCAGGCCCCAAGCAGCGGGAGGCGGAGGAACGGCTTGCGCGGGAGTATTGGAGTTGCGTACTGACAGTCATTCAGTGGAAGTACACGTACGGCTTACAATTGCCGGACTCGCCACCAGAGCAATTCCGGGTCTACACAGAGTTGGCTCCTGGATCTGAACCGGATTCCTCTTCCAGGGTCCGCTACTGGCATCGGCTCCAACGGGTCTGGCTCCAGCCCTCTTCCTGGGTGACTTCGCAAACATGGAGCACCGATTGGCTCACCAAGCCCATCGCAAAGACCCTGAATTGGATTGACAACTATTTTACGAATCTGATCCAGCGCGGGTAAGAAACTCTGCTTGTCTCGCCGGCCATATGGTGGCGGACAGCCCATGACTCGGGTGACATCTGGTATTTCCCCAACGAAAGATCGGGAGGATAGTGAGTAAGCAGCGGGCAAGCTCCCAGCCGCAACTGCAATTCTGAAGTGGCGAGGCCGCAAAGCAGGGTGACGCCCGATCGGTCAGATCATGGCAGCTTTTCTAGAATCCTTACTGGTTAGACAATCTGGTTGCATCTGGTGGGAAGGAGTCCATTCACCGCGATCTGTTCCACGACGGATATTTGGCCATTTTGAAAACGTACAGCGGGATTAAGGTTCGCCCTTCTGCGTCGGCTTGCGAGAGGAGATCAAGTTGAGCGAGTTCGATCAGTTCTCGGAAGGCTATCGAGAACTACTGGATCGGAACGTCAGCATCACCGGCGAAAAGAGCGAGTACTTTGCGTCTTACAAAGGTAGATTCATCGCGGACAAAGTCGCACCGAAACCGGATTGCAGGATTCTGGATTACGGCTGTGGTATTGGGCTTGTTTGCGGTCAAATGAAGCAGCACCTCCCCCGCGCTCGCATCGACGGCTACGACGTTTCCCGAGCGAGTCTGGATCACATTGACTCAACACTCCGGAAGCAAGGGACTTTTACTTCTGAGACAGGCGACTTGGGTCGAGATTATGACGTTGTCATCCTTGCGAATGTATTGCACCACGTTAGACTCGAGGCTCGCCAAGAGACAGTCTCGCGGGCAGCCGAATTCCTAGGCACGAACGGAAAGTTGGTTATCTTCGAGCACAACCCCGCGAACCCACTCACGCGCCGGGCAGTTGCAAGCTGCCCCTTCGATGAGGATGCCATACTGCTTCCGCCTCGGGAAACGCTTCGTTACTTCTCGCGAAATGAATTCCGGAAGATCCGGCTGGAATACATCGTGTTTTTCCCCCGCTTCCTCGGCTGGCTCCGCCCTCTTGAACCGTTTTTACATTGGTGTCCGATGGGCGCTCAGTATGTGGTCACAGGAAGCAAGGCATGACGGCATGCAAGCGCTTTTTTCGCTGGTTGAAATACCCTGCCGATGGCATACAATCTGAAGGGAAGTCACATCGCAAGGAGACTCGATGAAGCCAGCAGTTGAAGACAAAGACAACGCGCAAAACCCCGGCTCTGCCCGCGAGAAGGCCAACCCGCCGCTGCTCTCCGTGATTGTTCCCTGTGCCAACGAGGAAGAAGTCCTGCATGAAACCCATCGCCGCCTCACGAATGCGCTCGGCATGATCGGCATAAAGTTCGAGATCATTTACATCGACGATGGAAGCACCGATTCGACGATGGACGTGCTGAGGGAGATTCAGAGTTCCGACCATCAGGTTCGGGTCGTGAGCCTGTCGCGTAATTTCGGCCACCAAGTGGCGATTACAGCAGGAATGGAGCATGCCGCAGGGGATGCCATTGTGGTGATCGATGCTGATATACAGGATCCCCCCGAGGTGATCGCGGAATTTGTCGAACGATGGCAGGCCGGCTATGACGTTGCCTACGGAGTCCATACGGAACGCGAAGGGGAAACCGCCTTCAAGCGCTGGACTGCGAAGCTGTTCTATCGGCTCATTGGAAAATTGTCTGATACCCAGATTCCGCCGGACGCAGGAGACTTCCGCCTGATTGATCGCAAAGTGGCCGAGGCGTTGCTTGCCATGCCCGAGCGGGACCGCTTCATCCGAGGCATGGTCAGTTGGCTGGGGTTCTCACAGGTGGCTGTCCCCTACCGCCGAGCTCCCCGGCTGGCGGGAAGAACCAAGTACCCGCTGTTCAAGATGGCTCGCCTCGCGGCGGACGGCATTGTCTCGTTCTCAACCACGCCGCTGAGAGTTGCGACCTGGCTGGGCTTTGCCGTCTCAGCGTTCGCCGTGTTCGGGATCCTCCTCACCCTGTATGCGCGGCTTTTTGAAAAGAACTGGGTGCAAGGCTGGGCCAGCCTCGTGATCGCCATCCTTTTTCTCGGCGGGGTCCAACTCATCTGCTTGGGCATTATCGGGGAATACATAGGTCGGATTTACGGTGAATCAAAACGCCGCCCGCTTTACCTGATCCAAGAGCGCCTGGGATTTGCAGAGTCTGCCGAAACTGGCCGAATCCATAAAGTTCCACTCAAGAAAACAGTTGAATCGGGTGCGAGTTCTCGATAAGTACAAGATCCGATATGAGCTCTATCCGTTTCAGCAACACCTGAACTACGCGCTCAAAACGAGCCCGGATTGCAAGGTGCTCTATACCGGTCAGATCACAGCGTTGTTCGAAAGGGTGAGGCCAGGACAAAAGTGAGATAGAGCTGCAGTGAGGAATGGATGTCATTGCCGGTAACCCCTGCCACAACCGAATCCGTTGCAGGCCCGAAGATCGAGATCGGATTCAACGAAAACGGGGCGCTTTTTCTCAGTGTCGCAGTTCTTCTCTTGGGGGCTGTTCTCTGGGCTGCCACGGGCCCCCTCACGGAAAAGACCGATTTCGTGCTCACCTACCTCGGCGCGTACATGGTTCACCAGGGAGAAGGTCCGAAGCTTTACGACGTCCGTGAACAGGAAAGGGTGAGGAACTCCCTCTTTAAGCATCCGAACCCGCTCATTTACGAGCATCCGCCGTTCGAGGCGCTTCTCTTCGCCCCTCTAGCTGGGTTGCCGTTTCGCTGGGCGTACCTGATCTGGGGGATCGTGAATGCGGTAATCTGGCTGGTTCTCCCCTACGTCCTGCGGCCGCAGGCGCCCGTCCCCAAAGACGTGTTCGGCTACTTCGCGCTGTGGTTGCTCTTCGCGCCCCTGGGTGTGGCCCTGTTCCAGGGACAGACCTCCCTCGTCCTCCTGCTGGTATACACCGCCACTTTCCTCAGCCTCAAGCGCGGGCACGATTTGAAGGCGGGCTGGTGGCTGGGCTTCGGATTGCTCAAATTTCAATTCGTGCTGCCCTTCGCGCTCATTTTCCTTTTTCGGCGAAAGTGGAAGTTTCTCGCCGGATTTCTCCTCAGCGCCACGCTGTTGGGCGTTCTGTCGCTGATAGCCGTGGGGTGGCAAGGAGTACTTGGCTACGTCGATTTGATTTTGAACATCAGCCGTAAGCCGGCCAATGTATCTTACGGTTCGGCCGTCGATATGCCTACCCTTCACGGGTTCGTGTACGCGATCCTGGGAAACACAATGAGTCTCGGCGCTCTTACGCTCGTCGTCGCGGTCATCTCGGTATTCATGATTCTGCTCACAGCGTGGAGTTGGGTCCGGGCGGACCGACGAAATCCCGCCAGGGCTTTCGACCTGATGTTCTCTGCGGTCTTAACGGTTTCTCTGATGACCGGGTTGCATATGTTTACGCACGACTTTAGCCCTCTGATGCTCGCCATGCTTCTGGCTGCAAAGCATTTTCCGGGGCAAGGGAGGCCCGCTTTACGCCTGGTGCTCGCCACCGCGCTCGTGCTCTTGTGGATTCCGCCTGTTTATTTTGCTTTGGTGGCCTGGCATGGCCTCTACCTGATGTTCCCCATTCTCTTGGTTTTCGGCGTCTCGATGCTCTACCTGGCCCAAAGCCCCGCCTCAGGAATCCTGGCCGGAGGCACGCGTGCGCCGGCACAGTAACAACTCCTTGACCGGCGAGCATCGAGCATGGTTAACTTTGCCTCTCCCGCCAGTGTCCGCAGTTCACAACGGGAGGCGGCTGCTATGATCAACGGGAAGCGGGTCGCGGTTGTGATGCCCGCCTACAACGCGGAGAAAACGCTGGAGCAGACCGTCCGGGAAATGCCGGAGGCCGTAGATTTCAAGATTCTGGTGGATGATGGCAGCACGGATCGAACCGTTCCCATGGCCGAGAGCCTGGGGCTGAAGGTGTTCGCCCATGACCGGAACTACGGTTACGGCCGGAACCAGCAGACCTGCTACCGCGAAGCGCTGGCCGCGGGCGCGGATGTGGTGGTGATGGTGCACCCCGACTACCAGTACACACCATTACTGGTCACCGCAATGGCGGGGATGGTGGCCTCCGGGGTTTACGACGTCGTTCTCGGCTCGAGAATCCTGGGGGGTCGGGCGTTGAAGGGCGGGATGCCACTTTACAAGTACCTCGCCAACCGGTTTCTCACCGCTTTTCAAAACCTCTTCACGGGAGCCAAGCTCTCCGAATATCATACCGGCTTCAGGGCCTTTACCAGCGATGTGCTGCGCGCCCTGCCCCTGCTCGAGAACTCGGATGATTTCGTCTTTGACAACGAAGTGCTGGCACAGTGCATTTATTTCGGCTTCCGCATCGGGGAAATCTCCTGCCCGACAAAGTATTTCGAAGAGGCCTCTTCCGTTAGTTTTGGGCGCAGCGTGAAATACGGTCTCAGCGTTCTCGCCACCACACTCAAGCTTTGGCTGCAGCGCCTCGGCCTCGTGCACCTGCGGCTCTTCAGCCCCACCGGTCGGAAACTCGATCTGAGTTACTATCGTGAGCGGAAGGACGCGCCCACAATCCCGGCATCTTGAACCGCCTGTCCCCTGCGCGCCACCTGGCCTGCACGCAGCCAGCTTGGAGGGGGGATAGAGGCAAAGGGGGCCGCGGCCAACTGGGCGTTCGACGTTGGGAGCTATTTCAGTAAATGGTTGGCACAATTGGCCTGGAGTCTTTAATCACTTCGCTCGCCCTGTTGTTTGCGTTCACCTACCCGCAGCTCGGCTCGGGCTGGTTTCACGCGGCGGAGGAGGTGTTAAGTGGACTCGCCCGCCGGCGCGGAACGAGCGTCCTGCTTTGCGGTGTCGTTGCCCTCGCCTTGCGGGCTGCGCTGTTGCCGATTTTGCCGGTTCCGGCGCCTTCAGTGCAAGACGAGTTCAGCCATCTACTGTTGGCGGATACTCTTCTCCACGGGCGCCTCGCCAACCCGCCGCATCCGATGTGGATTCACTTTGAGACTTTCCACGAGATTTTCCGGCCAACTTATGCCTCCATGTACGCGCCGATGCAAGGCTTGATCCTGGCGGCGGGCAGACTCATCGGTGGACATTACTTTGTGGGGGTGTGGCTCAGCGTGGGGGTGATGTGCGCGGCCATTTGCTGGATGCTCCAGGCCTGGCTGCCGCCGGGCTGGGCATTACTCGGCGGATTGCTCCCGGCGATGCGCTTCGGCGTTTTCAGCTATTGGGATGACAGCTATTGGGGTGGGGCTCCGGCGGCGATTGGGGGAGCGCTGGTTTTGGGGGCACTGCCGCGGATCATGCGACGCCAGCGCGTGCGTGACGCCCTCGTGATGGGCGTCGGCCTCGCCATGCTGGCCAACAGCCGGCCGTACGAGGGGTTCGTGCTCAGCCTGCCGGTGGCGACGGCACTGCTGGTTTGGGTGGCGGGAAAGAGCCGGCCCCCCACGCGAGTTTTGGCCCGGCGTGTCGTGCTTCCTCTCATGATTGTGCTGGCTGCGGTGGGCGCCGCTATGGGCTATTACTTCTGGCGAGTTACCGGCAGCCCCTTCCGCATGCCTTACCAAGTTGATCGAGCCACGTACGCAGCAGCACAGTACTTTTGTTGGCAGTCACCCAACCCCCAGCCGGTCTACCATAACCAAACGATGCACGACTTCTATATCAATCTCGAGCTCGGTCGATTCCTCATGGTCCGCTCGGTGGGCGGCTTCATTCGGGAAACGGGCCTACGGATCATAGCGAGCTGGGTATTCTATATTGGTCCCGTCCTGTTAATCCCGCTCTTCATGCTTCCCTGGGTGGTGCGCGACCGGCGAATCAGGTGGCTGGTGATAGCCGGAGGCGTCTCCATTGCCGGCTTGGAGCTCCTCATATTCTTTGCCGACCATTATGCGGCTCCCATCACCGCCGTGATTCTGGCAGTGATTCTGCAGGGCATGAGGCATCTGAGGGCATGGCGCTGGGAAGGCAAGCCCACCGGGCTGTTTCTTGCGCGCTCAATTACTCTGATCTGTGTTTTAATGGTGCCGCTCCAGGCACGCATGCTGCCAGCGCTGGCCAGGTCCGGGATCTGGCGACCCATGGGCGGAGAGCGCGCGGAGATCCTGGCGGAGCTTGACTCTTGGCCGGGCCGTCACCTCGTTTTCGTGCGGTATGGACCGGATCATGACTCCCTGGCTGAGTGGGTCTACAACGAAGCGGATATCGACCACGCAAGAGTGGTTTGGGCGCGGGACATGGGGCCAGCCGAGAATGAGGAGCTGATCAAGTACTTCAAGGAACGTCGCACTTGGCTACTTGAGGCGGATGAGATGCCTCCTAGGCTATATGCATACCGGACCATCGTCAAGGAGAAGGTCGCAGCAGAAGATCACGGACATCCGGGCAAGGGGAGAGCCGGCAAATAGATGGCGTCCATCATGGGGACTGAGAGTCTGCTCACTTCTCTCGCGCTGTTGGTTGCTCTTACCCACCCCAACTCGGCTCGAGGTGGTTTGCCAGAGCGGAGCGAACCCTGGGAGCACTTGGCCGCAGACGCAAAACCAGCATTCTCATCTGTGGCCTTCTTGCCCTCGCCTTGCGGACTGCGCTGTTGCCAGTTTTGCCGCTTCCGGCTCCCATTTCCAGGATGACTTCAGCTATTTGCTGGCGGCTGATACGTTTTTGAGGGGACGGCTGGCCAATCCGCCGCATCCGATGTGGATTCATTCTGAGACTTTCCACGAGGTTTTCCGGCCAACTTATGCCTCCATGTAAACGAAGCGGGGATGTTCATGATAGTGGCGGCCCGTACTGGGGTCTTTCAAGTTAAAAGACCCCACTACCGTCGCTGGGCTCTCTCTTGCAGCCCTTCAATTCACGGTCGTTCTTTGGACCGGCTTTGGCAACTCGTCGAAGGGACAGGTTTTTCGCTCACCCAGGCCTGCGCGTAGATTCTTCAGCCCGGGCGCGGCCCGAAGCGTGCGACCTATACTCACCAAAGGAAGCTCTGATAGAATCCAGGCGAGTTTTGATCGGCATGATCCTCCTCAGTGACACGGCGCAGAAGACGTCGCCAAGTGCCCCTGCCCCAGGGGCTGGTCGGCAAACGCAACACTCGCCGGTCTATGTCTCCGAGTCATCCCGCCTCGAGGTGGGGATTGTGCTCCTTTTGTTTGTCGCGACGTGCCTCTACCTGCGGCTTTTCTACGATTACACCGATCTGAATGGGGACGAAGGAATTATCTTACAAGGGGCGCAGCGCATCCTGAATGGAGAGGTCCCCTATCGGGACTTCTTTTCCTTCTTCACACCTGGCTCCTATTATTGGATGGCTCTGCTGTTTAAGGTTTTTGGCGACTCGATCCTGGTGGCGCGAACGGCGCTGATCGTGTACGGCGGCTTGTTTTCTGTTCTCACCTACCTGCTGGCCCGGCGAGTCTGCTCGCGCGGCACGGCGCTCTTGACCGTCTACCTACTTACTTTGACCTGCCTACCGTACAGCTTTCTCGCTCTGCACAACTGGGACAGTACGCTTTGGGCTCTTCTGGCGCTCTATTTCGCGGTTCGGTTTCTGGAAACACCCCATTGGGGATTTGCAGCGGCAGCAGGCGTCTTTGCCTCGCTGACCTGCCTTTTCGAACAGTCCAAGGGCGCCGGCTTGGTCCTGGGCCTCGTCATGGGATTCGGAGCTATCATCTGGTTGAGTGGGCGTGACAAGAGAAGCCTTGGACTAACACACTTGTGGGCTTTCCTGGCAGGCTTCGCGCTGCCCGCCCTGATAACGGTGGCCTACTTTGCCGCACGGCACTGCCTACCGCAGATGCTGGTGGACTGCCTATGGCCTTTGCAGCACTACGCAGCCGTGAACAAGGTTCCGTATGGGTTCATGGGAATGCGGTACTCAGAACTTGATAAGGTCTTGGCACGGCCGTGGGGCTATCGCCTCGCCATTATTGTGCTCTTGAGCCCGTGCTTTATCGTTCCCGCACTCCCTATCCTGGCGGTCGGCGCTCTGGGCTTTTGGCTTCTCCGTCTCCGGCGGGGGGAGCAACCCAATGTCGCAAGCTATTACGTCCTGGTCTCCACAACGCTGGTGGGGTTATTGCTCTCCACCCTGGCGAGCAGGCCGGAATTGATCCACATACTGTTTCAAGCGCCCCTGTTTTTTCTGATTCTGGCGTGGGGTCTTGATGGATCGTGTTTCAGATCGCAGTTTGCGCAGAATATCCAGCGCCTACTGAAGTATTATATTTTCCTGTCTTTCACAGGCCTCGGGCTGGCGCTTCTCTGGCGCCCTCTCAACGCTCACACCGTGCTCGAAACCAGGCATGGCGCACTTAGAGCTGAAAGGTCGGACCCCGTCCTTCAGGAGCTGCAAGCCCGCGTACGGCCTGGCGAGAAGATCTTCGTGTATCCGTATCAACCCCTGTACTACTACCTGACTTCAACCTTCAGCCCCACTCATTATGAATACTTGCAGTTGGGAATGCACACGCCGGAACAGTTTGCCGAGGCAATTCGTGAAGTTGCTGCGGACCGTACCCCGCTGATCTTGTTCCAGCCGTCCTTTTCGGATGTGGTCGTGCTGAGCTGGCCGGCCACGCCGATAAAGGCCCTAGCGGAAAAAGACGCGCTCGCGGATTATATGCTTGCCCACTACCGGGCCTGCACCGCATTCACCTCCCTGCAATCCTGGCAAATCGTATTTTTGGTGCGGAAGGACTTGAGCTGCACAGGCCCGCTTTGACAATGCAGATGAATGAGAATGTCATTCCGGAGTTTCGAGGATGGTTGCCCATCGCGCAGACGGAAAGGCCCCTTGAGGTTTGGGCGCCCATCCGAGAAGATATTGAAGGGTCGCGCTGATGGATCTTGTCAAATCAAAGGAACGAGCGACCGGCCCTGCCCGTTCGGATGATGGTAAACGAGCCGGGCCGCCGGGACCGGAAGCCGCAGACCTGGGAGGCAAATCACTTCTGCTCCCCGAGAAGCTGCCCCTAGAGAGGTGGATTGCGCTCGGTGTCTTCACGATCTCGTTGCTTTACCTGTGCCTTTTCCGAAGATACACCTCGATCGATCCGGACGAAGGGATCATTCTGCAGGGCGCCCAACGAATCGTCCACGGACAGGTCCTCTACCGGGATTTCTTCTCCTTCTTTACCCCGGGTTCTTACTACCTTCTGGCGCTGCTCTTCAAAGTTTTCGGCAGTTCGATGTTGGTGGCGCGCACGGCGCTCGCGGCTTATGGAGCTTTCTTTTCTGTGTTCACCTATCTCCTGGCGCGGCGAGTTTGCTCCCGATGGGTGGCGTTAGCGGCCGCCTACCTGGTCACCTGGACCTGCCTTCCCTGGCGGTTTATGATTCTGCACAACTGGGACAGCACACTCTGGGCCTGTGCAACCGTGTATTGCGCCGTATGGCTTCTTCAGGCTCCGCGCTGGGGATGGGCTCTCGCTACGGGGAGTTTCGCGTCACTAACAGTACTTTTCGAGCAATCGAAGGGAGCGGGATTGGTCCTGGGGCTTGGCCTGGGTCTCCTCCTCCTTGTGCTGTTCGCCCGCAGCACCCTGCGGCTGAGTCGACGGGACTGGGTGACGCTGGGGATTGGCCTCGCGTGGCCTTTCGCCCTGACCATTGCATACTTCGCCGCTCACCACGCGCTGCCGGCTATGCTGGCGGATTGGTTCTGGCCGCTGCACAACTATTCGATAGTGAACAGCGTGCCTTACGGCTATCAGGATTGGTCAGATGAGGCCCGAATGAGGCTTTACGGCTCGGGCTCCTGGCTGGTGCGGGGGATTGCATTGTTCACGGTGAGCCCTTGCTTTCTCCTTCCGGTGTTGCCGATCATCGCGATCATGCTGCTGATCTACTGGCTGCTGGAAGTGAAAAGGGAGAGGCTGGCTGTGGACCGCGCTGCCTACTACATTCTTGTATGTTCGAGCATTGTAGGATTGTTGTTCTCGGTGCTGATTTCGCGCGCCGACATCATTCACTTCGTGCATCTGACCCCCCTCCTCTACCTCGTTCTTGCCTGGGTGATGGACGGCACCGACGTTCGCGGTCAATTGATGAGGTCTATCAGGCCTCTCGTTTCCTTGGGCATCCTCATCACGTTTACCACCCTCGGCATGGCTTTTCTGGTGAGAATCAGGAGCGCGAAAACGGTCATCGAAACGAGACGCGGAGTAGTGCTGGCCAAGTCATCAGACGACATCCTGGCGTACGTTCAAACGCAGGTTCCCGCGGGGTCCAGGATTCTGGTCTACCCTTATCTCCCGCTCTATTACTACTTGACGGCGACCTTCAATCCGACTTCCTTCGATTACTTGCAGCCTGGAATGCACACGCACCAGCAGGAGCAGGAGGTCATTCATCAAGTCTCCGCCGATCGAACTTCGGTGATCGTATTTCAGCCTTCATTTAATGACTCGATTGCCGCTTCCTGGCCGAAGACCTCTCTGGCGTCCCTGGCCAGTGACCCTGTGGCCGACTACATACTTGCGAACTATCGCCCATGTAGGGTTCTGGTCTCCGCGTTCGAATGGGACTGGCGGTTTGTGTTCATGGTTCGCAAAGACCTTGCCTGCCCTGACACGCCCCACCGCGACCAGCGCCTTCCATCTGGCGGGCAACCTCCGGCTCTAAAGTGATCCTGCTGGGCCTGTTGAAAAGAGCGCCGCTGGAGCCGGGGATCGCTCAAGGATAGCGTGTTTATTGCCCCGTTGCCTTTTGGGGACAAAACCACCGAATGTCGAGAGGCAATCGAAGCAGTTGCGAAACTCCCCTCGCGTCACGTTATGCGACACTCTGCCGCCATCTTGAAGGTAATAGTTTTACCAAATGTATACACCTCGACCCTTAGTCGTGTCTCCGGCCATTGAGCACCGAGTTGGATCCGCCAGCTCTCGCGGTCTCTTCGCCTTGTGAATCGCAGCCTTTTTGTCGATAAAGCCCCTAAGTTATTGATATTTGGAGGGTCCCTGTGGGTTTTGACCCCGCATCAAAAGTGTAATTATTGTGGCCCCCGACTTGCACCATTCTGGACGGTTTGAGTTTCCCGGCCACTGGGCGTCTCGTGGCTGGTGCGGCTCAGTTCAACATTACACAAGAAGGAGTTTGGCTATGGCTAATTCAGTTGTGAGTATCCTCGCCCGGTTGCACCGGGAAGAGGAAGGCCAAGGCATGGTGGAGTATGTGTTGATTATCGCCTTGGTTGCTCTCGC
>Ga0208457_1000786_pt1 | contig 26763 bp, 20 predicted proteins | sample June2015DPH_10_1_FD_185513 | JGI IMG/M metagenome (GOLD analysis project Ga0208457, IMG submission 185513) | Peatland microbial communities from SPRUCE experiment site at the Marcell Experimental Forest, Minnesota, USA - June2015DPH_10_150... | ecosystem: Environmental > Terrestrial > Soil >... | reverse complement strand
AATGGACTCCCGACGGGAAGAAGCTGCTGCTGCTGGGCGGCGTCGGCGTGGCTGGCGTCGCTTCCACGGCGGGCCGCGGCTCGGCGCAACTCTATAGCGTGGCGCTGACCCACATCGAGAAGGACCCCCTCGATCGCGACGTGAACACGGAAGCGCAGGCGGAAGCCGCCGCTCTGGAAACGGGGGCGCCCCCTGGGCCCGCCGGGCGCGGAGGCCGTGGCGCGGCCGCCGGCGGGGTGCCCCCTGGGCCCGCCAATGTGCAGGTGAAGATCGAATGGGACGAGCTGGAGCGCAGGATCACGCAGCTTACGCGCGTGCCAGGCTCGGTCTCGACCGTGGCGCCGGCGCCGGATAGCCGCACCTACCTCTTCATGGCCATGGCCGGCGCGCCGGCCGGCGGGGAAGAGGGAGCGCCGGCGGGCGGTCCCGCGATGTACACCATCTCCGAAGACGGCACTCGCCTGACGCGCCTCAACACCACGGTGCCGGACGCCGCCGGCCGCGGCGGGCGTGGCGGGCGCGGCGGCGGCTTTGGCTTTGGCGGGGGCACCGAACCCCAATGGGCCAGAGAGGGCCGCAGCATTTACTTTTTGCAAGGCGGCGGCATTTACTCGCTGGCCATCCCCGCGACACCGGCCGGAGACACCGGGCCCGCGTCACCCACCGTCGCAGGTGGCCGTGGAGGGCGTGGCGCCGCCGCGGCCGCAGGCGCGGGAACCGAAACCGCCGCCACTGGTTCCGCGCCACGGCGCATCGCGTTCACGGTGCGGATGGAAATCGACCTGGCCGCCGAGCGCAAGCAGGTCTTCGAAGAAGCCTGGCGGGTGATGAAGAACCGTTTCTACGACGCCAAGATGCACGGCGCCAACTGGGCCGCGGCTAAAGACACTTACGAACCGCTGCTCGGGAACATCGCCGATACCGAAGAGCTTCACAACCTCATTATGGAAATGATCGGCGATATGAACGCATCGCACACCGGCATTTCGGGCGGCGGCGTCGTTCCGGGGCGGACCCCGGAAGAGCACGTCCAGACTCGCTACCCGGGCTTCGACATGGAGCCGGACGCCTCCGGCTACTACAAGGTCGCCTACATTTACAAGAAGGGGCCGGCCGATCACGATTATGTCAAGCTGGCGCCCGGAAACTACATTCTGGCGGTCAATGACAAGGAATTGAAGACCAGCGAGAACTATTGGAGGCTGTTCAACATTCTTCCGGGCCGGAAGTTCGAGTTCCTGGTCAACTCGAAGCCTTCGACGGATGGCGCCTGGACGGTCAGCCTGGAGCCGCTCAATTCCACGGCGCAGGGCAACCTTGACTACGACCGGTGGGTGGCCGACCGCAAGGCCATGGTGGAGAAACTGTCGGGCGGCCAGATCGGCTACCTGCATATCCGCGCCATGGATGCGCCTTCACTCGCCAAGTTCCAGGTCGATCTGCTGGAGAACAAGGATAAGAAAGGTCTCATCATCGACCAACGGTTCAACGGCGGCGGTGGGATCGACCAGGAACTGCTCGAGATCCTGAACCAGCGCAAGGCCTATCAATCCACGCGCGGCCGCGATTCACTCAATGTCGAGCGCCCCGGCCAGGCGTTCTTCGGCCCCATGGCGGTGTTGCAGAACGAGCGCTCCGCCAGCGATGCCGAGATGTTTCCGGATGGCTTCCGCTCGCTGGGGCTCGGCAAGGTGATCGGCGTGCCCACCATGGGCGCGGTGATTGGGACCGGCTCCTTCACGCTGCTGGACGGCTCCGCGCTCCGCACGCCCGGCTCCGGGGTCTTCACCGCGCGCGGCGAGAACATGGAGAACTACGGCGTCCAGCCCGATGTGCTGGTGGACAACACGCCCGCCGATTTCCTGACCGGCCACGACCGCCAGGTGGAAAAAGCCATCGAGGTGCTGCGCTCGGAAATGAAGTAGGTGGGGCATGCTTTAAGTTGCCCTCAAAAGTCGCCCTGCGCTTTCACCACGAGGTCTTCGTGACCCAGGTTGAGGTCCCGGTTGGGTAAGCTTCGCGTTCTTTCAGGCTAGGAGATTTGCCGCATTCTCGAACAGAACGGATTCGCGGCTGTGCGCCAACGCGGGAGCCATCAGATCATGCAAGAGTGTTCGGAGACAACCACGATAACCGTCCCCGTTCCACTTCACGATCCGGTCGGACGAGGCACGCTGTTGAGTATCGTTCGGCAGTCGGAACTCCCGAGATGGTTGTTTGAGATCGGGAGCGGGTGACCGCTCGGAGCGGGCTGGTTCCGGTATGGCGGCCCTGTGGCGCACACCAGCCGCACGGGCCCCTTCGACGGAAGGGCGTTCACCGTTCCCGATCCCCGCAAAATGCGCGCGCAGCACGGGAATCGGCCGCCAGGCACGGTGGTCTCCCGCATGGGGACTCCCGGACGACCCCCCGGATGCCAGATCCACAAGTTGGGCGCCAACTGACCACGGTCAGGAGGCTATTCGCCGAACGCCTCGAACCACAGCGGAGAGCCGCTCAACTTTCGACTACGGCCCGGGGGAAGCTCAAGGTGCTCCCACCAGACCTACGGGAGCATCTTGACAATCTCGGCGAATTCCGCCGGCGTGCGGGCCGGGAGCGTTGTCGTGCGCAGGAACCCTTGTGCCGCCTGCGCTAGCAGAAGCGCGATCGCGGATTGCTCGTTTGCAACCTCGACCACGGCCACCATGTCGTACTCACCGATCGTGTACCACAGGCCGATGACTTTGCTGCCAGCTGCCTCAGCAGCTTTTATGCTTGCTTCAGCGCGAGCAGGTGAGTCTTTCACGTTCTTGATTCCCTGTTCGGTCCATTTGTAGAGAACGACGTACATCGGCATAGCAAACTCCTATCCCCATTCCGGGGCGGTTAAACAGCCAAGCAGATTGGGGACTGCCCATGCGGAGCAATCCCAGAACCACGGGCGTCAGGTGACGCCGCAGACATTATAGACCGGAAATTGAGTCTGAGGCCCTTGTCGGACACGCGCGTCCGTTGTGATACTGAGGTTTGATTTAATTCCGCAGCCCCCATACCGGATTCAAGTCGAGCGGAATGGTGAGTCCCCGTCACGTCAACTGGCCCCTGGGCGCGCTCTTAGCCGCCGCACGCGTCAGCTTTTCGACTCCAGGAGGAACGTCGGCACCACGCCGGCGGCCGACGAGAAGCCCGCTTTGCGGGTCGAGAGCCAGCTCGAGCAACCCTGCACTTTGCCCAGGTAGGCATGCGGGTGCACGTCCACCTGCATCTCCCGGAACTCGAGTTGGCCGAAACTCATCAGCGGGAAAACCGAACGCACCGGGTCCACGCGCTCCTGCGCTACGTACGGCGCACGCATGGCCTGCTTGAGGGCGCGGTCCCATTCGGCATCGCCCATCTCCCAGCCGAAGTAAGCGTGCAGGTCGCTGTAGTCGTCGTTGGGCTTGAGCGCCAGCCGCTCGCGGTTCTTGGCAATGAACTCGGGCAGGTCGATGGCGCGGTCTTCGTAGGTAGTCTTGGACGCGGCCACCAGGCGCGTCCAGGGCACGTGGTCGCGGATGGCCTTGCGCTCCGCCGCCGGGAATTTGGCCGTCAGGGTCTCGTCCGTCAGCAGCCCGAACATGGCCTTCTTGTGCGCCAGCTCCGAGCGGAAGCTGTTGACCACGCACACCGCGCGGTCGCGGTAGGCCTGCACCAGCGGATGCGTCAGGTCGAAGCGGACCAGAAACTCCTGCACGCCCAGGCGCCGGTACACCAGGTCGATTTCGAATGGGCCTTTGCGCAGCACGCGGTTGCGGTACTCGAGCTGCTCGGGCGATACGATCTCCACCGCGTAGCCATCCTCGCGGAAGAGATCGCGGAACAATTCGTACTCGCTCTGGCCGGAATGGTAAGCCGGCCGGAACTCCACGATGGCGATGTTGGGCTTCTTCGTGCCGCCGAATTGTTTATACGATTTCAGCAGCGCTTGCAGAAGATGCCGCCGGCTGCCGGTGCGCGTGAGCGTATACCTCTTGCGGAATTCCTTCATCGGGGCGGCGTCGTAGAACAGGTCCGCCAGCGCGTCCGCATAACCCGCGCCGGTGGGGGAATCCGCATTGTATTGAACGAAATGCAAGCTGCCGTTGGATAGATGCGTGTCCAGCCGCGCGGCCACTTCCAGCGCCTGGTAGCCGGGATCGATGGCCGCCAGCATCTTCTCCGCCGGCAGCAGGTCGAGGCGCGCCAGCAGCACCGGGTTGCTCAGCACCATCTGTTCCATGCGGTCGATGGCGCAGATCAGCGCCTCGCCGGTTTTCACCAACGAGTCGTACTGGCGCCGCGAAATGAAGTTGGGCCGCAGAAAAGGACAGACCAGCCGTCCGCCCGCCGAGAGCCGGCCGCTCTCCATGCGCTCGTACAGCGCCTCCACCCACGCGAGATCGCGGTAGGGGCCGCTCTCCAACAGTTTGTTGTACCTAGCGACTGCGTCGTCCAACAGGGACATTAGCTGAGTTGAAAATCCGTTCTAAACATGAGTATCCCACAGAAGCGCGCGAAACAATAGGTTTTGACGTAGTTTTAGCGAAATAACTGATTTATTATCAGGTGCTTACGATGTTAATTGGGTTATTTTGCGGGGGCCCAAAAACTCCCTCCGGGCCTTACTGCCGGTGTTTTTGGGGCAATCGAAGCGGTGTTACTGGGGCGTCTATTTCTGGTTAGTCTCTTTCGCCAGCCGGACTCGCGCGCTTTCGAGCTTCTTACCGACGCTGGCGATTTCCTCCGGGTCGCTGTCGGACTGCGAGCCGGCCTGGAACTCCTTCAGAGACGCCTGCCACTGCGTAATGGCGTCCTTGGTCTTGCCCAGCTTGAAGTAGACATCGCCCAGGTGATCGTGCACCGTGGCGTCCTGGCCGATGTGGTCGAGCGCTTGCAGCAACAACCCCTCGGCCTCGTTGAGTTTCCCCTGGCGGTAGTACACCCATCCCAGGCTGTCGAGGTAGGCGCCGTTCTGTGGGTCCAGATCCACCGCCTTCTTGATGAGTTGATAGGCCTCATCCAGCCGGACGGCGCGGTCCGCCAGCATGTAGCCCAGGTAGTTCATGGCGCCGGCGTTGTCGGGGTCCAATTCCAGCACCTTGCGGAATTCCGCTTCGGCAGCGTCGAATTTCTTCATGCGCTCGTACATGGCGCCCCGCATGAAGTGAACGCCCGCTTTGTCGTCGTCCGAGGTCGAGAGCTCCTCGGCTTGGTCCAGAAGCGGGGCCATATCGGCGTAGCGCTTGCCCTTCTCGTAGATCTGCGCCAGCTCGAGTTGCATGTCGCGGTCGTCGGGACCCTTCATCAGGCCGCGAACTTCGGCGGCGGCCTCGTCGATCTTGCCCAGGTCCCCCAGCAGCGACGCATGCGTCAACTGCACCATGCGCTCGTTGGGATACTTCTTCAGGGCCGCATCCGCTTCCCTCCGCGCGCTTTCGAAGTCCTTCGCCGCCCGATAGGTCTCGATGATTTGCACGGCCGCGCGCGGCGCGCTTTGCGCTTCGAGGGAGGCGATCTGCCGGAAGGCTTCGACGGCCTGCGGGTATTGGCCCGCGCTCCGGTAGAAAACGCCCAGCCGGTCGAGCAGGGTGGCGCGGTTGGCGGCATCGGCGGCCGAGTAGGTTTTGCGCGCGGTCTCGTCCAGCAGGCCTTTCAGCGAAGCGATGGCTTCGTTGGCCTTGCCCTCGGTTTCCAGCAGGTTGATCTCGTCAATGCGCACATCCAGGCTCTCCGGATCGAGCGATTTGGCTTTGTCGAGCGACTCGCGCGCTTTCGCAAAATCGCGCTTGACGCGGTAAATCTCGCTGATGCGCAATGGCGGCATGGGATTGTGCGGATCGTCGGCCGCAAGCTGCTGGTAGAGACGGAGGGCTTCATCAAGCTGATTGCACAGAAACAGGTTGTCCGCCAGTTCGGCGATCAGGCGGGTATCGTCGGGCGCCAGCGCCACGGCGCGTTGGAGCGCTTCGGCGGCGCTCTTGTAATCCCGAAGCTCCCGGTACGACCGGGCTAAAAGGGCGAGCGTCCGCTCGCTGGGGTTCTTGTCGGTGACGGTCTTCAATTTCTCGATGGCGCGCCGGGTGTCCCCCAGGTCGGAGTACAACAGCGCCAGGCCGGTGAGCGCGTCTTCGCTGCCGGGGTCGGCCTGGATGGCCTCGTTGTACGCCTTTTCCGCCTCCACCGAGTTGTTGGCAAAGCGATAGAGCCGCCCCAGGACGACCCAGCTCTCGGCATCCTTGGCATCTTTCGCCGTGACCTTCTGGTACTGCTCGATGGCCAGCTTCAGGTAGTCGTCGTTGACCTTGCCCGCGTGGCTGTCACCGGCCATCTGGGCGTAGATGCGGCCCAGCATGCGGCGCGCGTCGAGGTTGTCGGGGTTCTGCTTCAGCAGATCCTCGGCCTGGCTGACGGCGTCGCGCAGACGATTGGTCTGGATATAGAGCTCCGTCAGCTCTTCGAAAACGATGCCGGCCGAGGGATCCAGCTTCAACGCCTCCTGGTAGTGTTGGATAGCCTTGGAAACGTAGTCGTTGCGGTTCGCATAGGCCCCTGCCAGTTCCGCGTACAGCCGGCCCATGGCAAAGTTGTAGTATGCTCCGGCTTTGTTGTTGTCCGGCGCATTGGTGGTTTCGGCTGGCGCTTGCGCGAAGCACAAGCCGCCCATCGAAACAACCAGGAGAAGCGCTTTGGCTGAACGAATCATGCAATGTTTACTTTCTTTCGACCGATTTGGTAGCCCCTGCCCTCGTCGAAGATGACTTTATCATTGTATAACGAGATGGATGGCCCCGTAGCTGGTGACGCGCCGGAGCGCCCGCTGGTTGCAGTGGCCGGCCCCACAGGCTCCGGAAAGAGCGGCCTGGCGCTGGCCATTGCGGAAGCGTTCGACGGCGAGGTGGTCAACTGCGACTCGCTCCAGGTCTACCGGCACTTCGATATCGGAACCGCCAAGCTGCCGCCGGAAGAGCGGCGCGGCATTCCGCACCACCTCATCGACATCGTGAATCCCGACGAGCTCTTCACCGCCGGCGACTATGCGCGGCTGGCGCGCGAATGCATCGCCGGCATTTCGGCGCGCGGGCGCCTCCCCATAGTCGCCGGAGGCACGGGCTTCTACCTCCGCGCTCTTCTGGACGGCCTGTTCGAAGGCCCCGCGCGCGACCAGGCGCTGCGCGGCCGGCTGGCCGCCAGGGAAGTCCGGCGGCCCGGCTCGCTGCACCGCCTGCTTACCCGACTCGATGCCGTGGCCGCGCGCAGGATTCATCCCAACGACGTGCCCAAAGTGACCCGCGCCCTGGAAGTCAGCCTGCTGATGCGGCGTCCCGTGAGCGAGTTGTTCCGCCAGGGCCGCAGCGCGCTGCGCGGCTACCGCACGCTCAAGATCGGCCTGCTTCCCGAGCGCGACGCGCTTTACCAGCGGCTCAATCTGCGCTGCGCCCAGATGTTCGAGGGCGGCCTCGTCGAGGAGGTACGCCATATCTTGTCACTGGGCTTCGTGCCCGCGTCGAAACCGTTCGAGTCCCACGGATACAAGCAGGCGCTCGAATTGCTCCAGGGAGAGCTGAATCCGCGGGAGGCGCTCTTCTACGCGCGGCGCAACACGCGGAACTACGCCAAGCGGCAGATCACGTGGTTCCGCAGGGAGCCCGGCCTCGAGTGGTTGAGAGGATTCGGCGACGCGCCGGAGATTCGCGCCACGGCGCTGGCACGCGTGGCGAGGTTTTTGGGTTAGCCGCCGTGGCGCAGCCTCTCAGGCTGCCGTCTCCGCACTCTCCAGAAACCTCAGCGGGCCGACTCACGCTGTCTTCGGGATAACCAGTTGAAGGCCAAGCTTTTGCGCTCGCTTGGCTAGCGATCGAATTTGCTGCTCGCGATATCTGGATTCGTAGTATTCGGTGCCCTTGTCGACGTATTGCTGGCCGTGTTTGACCAACCTGTAGAACGGGCAGGCGAGCTTTCGAGCCATGGCGGTGACGGCTTTGGGGGCACCCAGGCGGGTGCGCAGACGGCGATACTGTGCCCCCAGGTAACTCTGGCTTCGGAGCAGCGTCGAGGCTGCATTCCGAAAAGCCACGGTGGCACGATTGACTACCTTGCGTGTTCGCCGGCTCAGGATTTTGCCTCCGCTTTGCTCATTGGTGGGGCACAGTCCCAGCCAACTGGCGAACTGTTTCTCGCTGGGAAAAGCGCTGAGGTCGGCACCCGCCTCGGCAATCACGGTCTGTGCCGTGAGCACGTCGATGCCGTTGATTTGTGCCCAGTCGATTCCGGTAATGCGATACAACTCCGTGCGCAGGTCGAATTGAGGAGTATTCCGGCCGCCTTTCTTCCCCTTTGGTTTGGGCCCGATCGGCTGCTTTTGCAGGTCAACCTTTGATCCGAACGACTCCAGATGTTTGCGCAACTGAAGGTCGCAATCGGCGATCTTCTCCTGATAGATTCGATAGAGCTCTACCTGCTGCCTGAGTACGAACAGCAGTTCCTCGCGCCAGTTCCCTTCCAGGCTTTTGGCGATATCCCGGGGGGTCGCCTTGACCTCGGGCCGCGCCAGAGATGCCAGCGTCTGGGGATCGCGTTCTCCCTTCAGGATGGCCCCGATGATCTTCATGCCGCTCACCCCGCGGATGTCGCTCAGCACGTTGCTGAGTTGCACGTTCATCTCTGTCAGTACCTTCTGCATGCGTTGAATCGCGCTGCTCGCCTCCGCCACCAGATTGCCCCGCTGTCGCCACAGGGTACGCGCGATCCGGATCTCGTCGGTCGGCTGAAAGCTGTTATGCAGCAGGCCAAAGGCGTGCAACTTCAGCAGCCATTGACACTCCTCCACGTCGCTCTTACGTCCAGGCACGTTCTTGGTGTGCTGCGCATTAACCAGATACACTTCCAGACCATGCTGTTCGAGAATCTCAAAGACCGGCATCCAATACACGCCCGTCGATTGCATGGCCACGCTCCGCACACCTTTCTCGACCAGCCATCTCGCCATCTCATGCAGATCTGCGGTGAACGGTCCAAAACGTCGTACCGGCTCTGCGTCGCGGTCCGGCCTGACCGCTACCCAATGCTCGCTGCCGCCAACATCGATCCCAGCGGCGTCTGGGTGTACGATTTCCAGTGCCTTCCAGTCCACTTTCTTCTGGGCAGACCCCTTCTGTCTGCCTCCCGGCTTCTTCTTGCTCATGCTTTTTCCTATTCCTTTCGGGTGTGGACTCGGCCCGGTTCCGATTCGTAACAAGAAACTCTCCAACGGGGTCAGATCCGTAGCCGCCAAGCGGCAACGGACCGCCGAACCAATGCCAGGGATCGGATGAAAACCGGAGCCACGCTCTTGCGCGGGCAGAGAGCACCAGTGTGTGAACGGCCTTAGCTTGCCGAATCCAATTCCATTCTGACAAACGTGTCAAGCATCGTCGGTTTCTGACGCCAGAGACGTTCCCGGCAGGGACCGCTCCCCGCTCTTGCGGAGACTTTTTGCGGGCCGCGAGCCATGCGTCCCCAGGAGTGGGGACGCGGCAGCCTGAGAGGCTGCGCCACGCTGCTAAACTGGAATCGCATGTGGCGGCTTCTGGTTCTGGCGGCGCTCTTCGGCGGCGCTCTCCGCGCGGAAACGGTTCTGGTTCTTCCGTTCTTCAACCATTCCAAGTCCGCGAACCTGGATTGGATCGGCGAAAGCGTCGCGGAAACCGTGCGCGATTCGCTCTCTTCCGAGGGCCTGCTGTTGCTGGACCGCGAAGACCGGCTGGAGGCGTACCGCCGCCTGTCGCTCCGTCCCGGAGCGGAGATCACGCACGCTTCCATCATCAAGATCGGGGAATCGCTGGACGCTTCGACGATCATCTACGGCTACTACGAACTGCTTTCCGCCGAGGCCGGCAAGGAGCAGTCGAAAAGCTCGTTGCGCATCACCGCGCGGATTCTCGATCTGCAGCGCACGCGCCAGGGCCCCGCGTTCAGCGAACTGGGCGCGCTGGAAGACCTGGCCGCGGTGGAGGCTCGCCTGGGCTGGCAGGCGCTGGAGCAACTGCACCCGGAGACCACGCCTCCGGAAGAGGAGTTTCTCAAAGCTCGTCCGCCGGTGCGCCTTGACGCCATGGAAAGCTACGTGCGCGGGCTTCTGGCGGCCTCTCCCGAGCAGCGTCATCGTTTCTTTACGCAGGCCGCGCGCCTGGATGCGCACTACTCCCAGCCCTGCTTTCAATTGGGAAAGACCTATTGGGAACAGAGAGAGTACGGGATCGCGGCGGGCTGGCTCGAGCGCGTCGGCCGCTCCGACCCGCACTATCTGGAAGCGCAGTTCTTTCTCGGCCTGTGCCGCTACTATGGCGGCGATTTCAAGGGCGCCGAGCAGGCCTTTCAGGTTGTGGCGGCGTCGGTGCCTCTGAATGAGGTTTACAACAACCTGGGCGCCGCGCAGGCCCAGCGCAACGATTCCGCCGCCGCCAGCGCCAGTTTTCGAAAAGCGCTGGAAGGCGACGACGCCGACCCCGACTATCATTTCAACCTAGGCTGCGTGTTGTGGCAATCGGGGCAATACGCGGCGGCTGTCGAAAGCTTCCGCGCGGCGGTGGCGCGCAATCCCAACGATGCCGAAGCCACCGTCATGTTAGGCCGCGCACTGAAACGGGAAGGCCCGCGCCCCGTCGATCCCAGGACCCAAGCCCGCGAGCGGCTGAAGACCAACTACGAAGAGGCCGCCTACCGCCAGCTTCAGGCGGAACTAAGGGCCAAATAGCGCCGGATCGCTCCTGACGGACGGGATCAGATCCGCGGCGCGGCGCCGCCGAGCAAGGCCTGTGCGGTAGTGGATGGCGCACCGAGCCGTCGGCGGAATACCTCAACGAGGCGCTCCCCATTCTTGGTCAGGTCGTATTGATCGAGCACGCGCCGGCGGGCTTCCTGGCCGAGCCTGAGGCGAAGGGCGGGGTCGGTTTTGAGCCTGAGAATCGCGCGAGCGAGAGCCTCCTGGTCGGCGGGAGGGGTCGGCAAACCGTCGATGCCATTGCGGATCAATTCCGGAATGCCGGTAATCCATGTGGCAATGCAAGGTATCTCCATCGCCATGGCTTCCATCAGAACCACAGGAAGCCCTTCGCCGAAACTGGAGAGCACGAGGGCGTCGGATTCCCGATAGATCGCGCGCAGCTCATCCTGATTTGCATTCCCGACGAAGAAGACGCTACGCGGGAATCCGCGGGTCTCGACCTCCCGCTCCAGCTCGGACCGGCCTGGGCCTTCTCCCACGAAACGGAGCAGGACTTGGTGGCCTTCCCGGGCCAACGCGTCGACGGCGCCCATCAGGACATGGTGCCCCTTTACGGGCACAAGCTGGCCGACGGAAACGATTTGAAAGGGAGAGGGGCCGGACCGAAACGGCCGCGGCGCGAACTCGGCGGGGTCCACCCCGAGAGCGTCAATTCGAGTTTGGGCCATTGGGAGCGGCCGGAGACATACATGAGCTGGCTGATCCCATAACGGCTGATGGCGCAGGAGAACAGAGAGGCGCGGATTTTCTCACGAAGCCGGAAGGCCGCGGGATTCTCGAACTCCATCGGGCCGTGAAAGGTGGCTGACATGGTGACTGGGAAGGTGCGGGCAACGATCAGGGCCACGGTGGAGGCGAAGTGCGTGTGCCGGTGGCGGAGCCCCAAGCGCATCATGGAATACCCCACCAGTACGGCTTCCGTAAAATAGAACCATCCATACAGTGCGTGACGGGGGGACCACATCCCCATGCACAGGGCGCAACACAAACCGCGGAAGCAGGAAATCGGCCTGGAGAATAGCGTGCCGATGTGAGCGCCGGCGAACCGCAGAAGACCGGCGTTTTTCACGTACCTGGTAGTCCGGACCTCCTCGCGCTCCACATCCGTCATGGCGGCCAGGGGCCGGTCGGGACCGCCGCTGGAGAATGCGTGGATTTCAAATCCACAGCGGCGCAGCAGGCGCATCTCCCGCAGCATGAAAACGTGGTTCACGGCAGGGTACTGGCTGAGCAGGTACGCCAGCCGGAGTGGCGCAGGGCTGGATTCCACGAGTGCAATTGTCACCTGTTTCGGTGTTATCGCCTAACTGAACTCACGGCCGATTGACAATCGGCCGGTCAATGCGGTCCGGACCGGGAACGCGAGCTGAGAGACCTGGACGCCCAGCAACTTCCGCCGATGGCCGGGAATTTCGGTGGAGATCGCGAGATTCTCTTCTCTGGCGGATCCCCCGCACCACAAGTTTCCGGGACTGCCGGACGCCGCGCAGCGGCTTTGAGCATGACCGCCGAGGGGCAGCACACTGCGCAGGGCGGTTCTCCCAGACCCATGTAGGGCCGTCGCCGCCGCCTGCGGTTCGCAACCGGGGCCCCTGGCTATCCGTTGGAGTCCGCGGCGCGCGATGTTCCAAGCGGCGTCTGCTTCTTGCGGTAGTCGCCGCGGCTGAAGTATTTTTCCAGCCAGCAGTAGAGAGCGATGAACAGATACCGGCTGCCCATTTCCCCGATCTTGAGTTTCGAAATCCCCGTGCGCCGGTTCCGCCAGGTGATCGGCATGGTGGTCCAGGAGTAGCCGCGTACGACGGTCTTCAGGGGCAGCTCCACGGTCAGGTTGAAGTGGGGCGAAAGAAACGGGCGGCAGCCATCCAGCGCTTCGCGGCGGTAGGCCTTGAAGGCGTTGGTAAAATCGTTCAGCGGAATGCGGAACAGCGACCGCAGAAACAGGTTCGCCAGTCGGTTGATGAACAGCTTGTGCAGGGGGTAATCGATGACGCCGCCGCCGCGGATGAAGCGCGAGCCAAAAACCGCATCCCAGCCTTCGCCCAGCAGCTTCCAATAGCGGACCACGTCGCGGCAGTCGTCCGACTCGTCGGCCATCATCATCACGATGGCATCGCCCCGGCTATGGTCGATGCCCAAAGCGATGGCTCTCCCAAAACCGTTCTCCCCCGTATTTCGCACGGGGCGCAGGGTGGGTACGCGCTGGCAGAGGGCTTCGAGCACCTGCCAGGTGGAGTCCGTGCTGCCGTCATCCACCGTGACGATTTCGTGCGGGACGTCGTGCAGGCGCAATTCCACGTGCAGATGCTCGACGGCGGAAGGGATGGCGCCCTCTTCGTTGCGGCAGGGGATGACCACGGAAAGCAACTCGAGCGGCTGGTGGGATGTGGGCTCCGGCTGGCGCTTCACAAACCGCTCCTCTCGAGCCAGTCGGGGTTCGCAAGGGCGTGAGCCGCGATCTCTTCCAGGATGCTCACGATCGGCGTTTCCACCGTCCAGCCGAAATCCCGCTCCGCTTCGTCGTTGTCCATCGCCACCCACGGTACGTCGTAGGGGCGCTCGCGAGGATCGGGCTCGGGACGGTGCGGACCGAAGGCGCCGTCGCACCAGGCCGTGAGTTGCGCCAGGGAAAGGGAATTCGCGATTCCCCCGCCGGCGGTGTAGATCCGCTGCCCGTTCATCCGCGCGGCGGTCATTTGCAAATCGAGCAAGGCGGCCAGGTCGCGCGGGTGCAACGCATCCCGGACCTGTTTGCCCTCCCCTCCGAAACCGATGTAGCGCAGCGGTTGCCTCCGCAGATGGGCGTTGATCCAGTAAGAGAAGATCCCCTGGTCGGGCGTTCCGAATTGCCCGGGGCCGGCCAGGACACCGCAGCGGTCGATCCAAACCGGGAAGCCGAAGGCGGCGCCCCACTCCAGCGCCAGGGTCTCGGCGGCCAGCTTGGTGCTGCCATAGAGGGACAGCGGCGGGTTCGTCGAGAAGTCCCGGCCGATGCCTTTGGCGGAGACCCCGCGCGGAAGAGGCTGCGAGATGTCCAATTGGAGAGCGTTGCCAACATCCCGGAGCGGAAGCGACTGGAGGGCCGGGATGGAGTAGACCCGGCTGCTGGAGAGCAACAACAGGCCGGCCCGCGTCGCCTTGCACAGTTCCAGCACATTCCCCAGGCCGACCAGGTTATGCTCGAACAGCCGGCGGCTGCTGAAGCCGCCCTGAACACCCGCCAGCACGCTCGGTTGAGCGGCGGCTTCGATCACCCAGTCGGCGGCGGGCAGCGGTTCCAGGTCGCTGGCCTTCCGGAGGTCGCCATGGAAAACCGCGACGCCCATGCGCCGCAGACGCAGCCGGTTGCCCTCCGAGCCCGGGCGCATCAGATTATCGATGCCCGCGATCGACAACCCTGGCCGCCGCTCGAGAAGGGTCTCCGCCACGGCGCTGCCGACGAATCCACAGATGCCCGTGATCAGGAGCCGCATCAAACCGCCTCAGTGAGCCGGTGCATCCAACTCCCGGCGATTTCCCGGAAGATCGCCGGGAGCGGCTTGGCGATGTCCCAGCCGGGGTAGTGCGTCTTCATTTTACGCAGATCGCTGTAGTAGCAGATGTGGTCGCCAATGCGGTTCTCATCCACATAGCGCCAGTTCATGGGACGGCCGGTGACTTCCTCGGCCATGCGGAACGCCTCGAGGATGGAGCAGGAGTTCCCTTTGCCCCCGCCCAGGTTGTACACTTCGCCCACGCGCGGCGCTTTCCAAAACTCGAACATGAAACGCGCCACGTCCTCGGAGTGGATATTGTCGCGCACCTGCTTGCCCTTGTAACCGAACACCTTGTACTCCCGGCCCTCGACGTTGCATTTGACCAGGTAGCTCAGGAATCCGTGCAGTTCCACGCCGGAGTGATTGGGCCCCGTGAGACAGCCGCCGCGAAGGCAGCAGGTGGGCATATTGAAGTACCGCCCGTACTCCTGCACCATTACGTCTCCCGCCAGCTTGGACGCGCCGAAGAGAGAGTGCTTGGACTGATCGATCGGGAAATTCTCCGGTATTCCGTTCTCGTAGGCCGGGTCGGCATAATCCCAGCGCGTTTCCAGTTCCTGCATGGCGATGGCGTTGGGCCGGTCGCCGTACACCTTGTTGGTGGACATGTGAATGAACGGCGCTTCGGGGCAAGAACGCCGGGCGGCCTCGAGCAGGTGCAGAGTCCCCAACGCATTGACCTCGAAGTCGAGGAATGGAATGGCGGCGGCGCGATCATGCGACGGCTGGGCGGCGGTGTGAATGATGAGGTTCGGCCGAAGTTCCGCTGCCAGGGCCAGCACTCCGTCTCTATCTCGGATATCGAGCGCGGCATGCCGGTAGTCCGGCATCTCGCGCCGCAAGCGTTCGAGGACCCAACTGGTATCACCCTCCGGACCGAAGAAGACGGCGCGATGGTTGCTGTCGATGCCGGTCACGCGGAAGCCTTGCCGGGCGAAGAAGAGCGAGACCTCCGAACCGATCAGGCCACAGGATCCCGAAACCAGGACGGATGGGCTGTGCATGAACGTCGATTATAGCCTCCCGCGACTACCATCTGTGCCGGCCCCAGGAAGCCGGGTTACGCTGGCCCAACGGGCCGGCTGGGTTCCGCGGATCGCTCCCATGCCCTGGCGGAGGCGCGGGCGCGGAGCGCGGGAGAGGAACCCAGCGGAGGGAGGCGTCGGATTGTGCTATACTCCCATCATTCACAAGGACTTGAGACGAATCTTATTATGAAGGTCGTCATCCTTTGCGGAGGGCAAGGAACCCGCCTGCGAGAAGAAACGGAGTTCCGGCCGAAGCCCATGGTCGAGATCGGCGGCCGCCCCATCCTCTGGCACATCATGAAGTGTTACGCCCGTTATGGGCTGTGCGATTTCATTCTTTGTCTCGGCTACCGCGGCAACATGATCAAGGAGTATTTCCTGAATTATGAAGCCATGAACAACGACTGCACGGTCTGTCTTGGGAACCAACGTCAGATCACGTACCACGGCGACCATGGGGAAAGTAGTTTCCGTGTCACTCTAGCGGAAACCGGCGCCGATTCGATGACCGGCGGGAGGCTGAAGCGTGTCGAGAAGTATGTGGATGGGGACGAGTTCCTGCTGACGTATGGCGATGGCGTTTCGGACGTCGATTTCACAAGTCTTCTGGCATTCCACCGTTCCCATGGCCGTCTCGCAACCGTGACCGCGGTGCGTCCCAGTTCACGCTTTGGCTTGATGGACCTGGCTCCGGAAGGCAGTGTTCTGCAATTCTTAGAGAAGCCCGTCTTGGAAGGATGGGTCAGCGCCGGGTTCTTCGTTTTCAATCGTAAGGTTTTCGACTATCTCTCCGGCGACAGTTGCATCCTGGAGAGGGAGCCGATGGAACGGCTGACAAAAGAGGGGCAGTTGGTAGCTTATCGTCATGATGGTTTCTTCTTCGCCATGGATACTTACCGTGAGTTCAAGCATCTGAATGATCTCTGGAACTCCGGAGAAGCTCCATGGAAGGTGTGGGAGTGAGTAACGCATTCTGGAATCAACGTCCGACTCTTGTAACGGGCGCGACTGGTCTGGTTGGCGGTTGGCTGGTGAAACGGCTGGTAGCCGCCGGCGCGGAAGTGGTTTGCCTGGTGCGAGACTGGGTTCCGCAATCCGAACTCGTTCGGTCCGGAGTTCTAGACCGCGTGCAGGTGGTGCGCGGCGATGTCCGCCATCAGGCGCTGCTGGAACGCTGCCTCGGGGAATACGAAATCGACACGGTTTTTCATCTGGCGGCCCAGACCATCGTGGGGATCGCCAATCGCAATCCGATATCCACGTTCGAGAGCAACATTCAGGGCACCTGGGCGCTGCTCGAAGCAGCCCGCCGAAGCCCTGTGGTGCGGCAGATTGTGCTGGCGTCCTCGGACAAAGCGTATGGCGATCGGGAGAAGCTCCCGTATGACGAAGGCGCTCCCCTGGAGGGCCGGCATCCGTATGATGTCAGCAAATCCTGCGCCGACCTGATCGCCCAGGCCTACGCGAAATCTTACGGACTGCCCGCGAGCATCACGCGCTGCGGCAATTTTTACGGGGGCGGCGACCTGAACTGGAACCGGATTGTCCCCGGCACCATTCGGTCGGTGCTGAAAGGCGAGCGGCCGATTATCCGTTCCGACGGACAATTCATTCGCGACTATTTCTACGTCGAAGATGGCGCCGCGGCCTACATGCTGCTGGCGGAACGCATGGCCGCCGACCGCTCGGTGTGTGGGCAGGCATTCAATTTTTCCAACGAAATTCAGGTCACGGTTCTGGAGTTGGTGGCGCTGTTAACCCGTATCCTCGGATCCGACCTCACGGCCGATGTCCGTAACGAGGCTTCCAACGAAATCCGGCACCAGTATCTAAGCGCCGCGAAAGCCAAGACTCTGCTCGGATGGAAACCGCTCTTCACTTTGGAAGAGGGGCTGGTCCGCACCGTGGATTGGTACAGGGAGTTTCTGACGCGTGACTGAGAAGGCAGCGGCGCTCCGCGAGCGAATATTGGCGTTGGTCGCGGACTTTTGCGAAGAACAGTTCGCCCAACGGGAGTTCGTTCCTGGAGTATCGCCCGTTCCCGTCTCCGGCAAGGTTCTCGATGCCTGCGAGATGGTGAATCTGGTGGAATCGTCGCTGGATTTCTGGCTGACCACCGGACGATTCGCGCAGGAGTTTGAAAAGCGTTTCGCGCGTCTCCATGGGTTGCGCAGCGCCAGCCTGTTGAACTCCGGTTCGTCCGCCAATCTGGCGGCGTTGTCGTGTCTCACCTCTCCGACACTGGGCGAGCACCGCCTGCGTCCGGGCGACGAGGTGATCACCGTCGCCGCGGGATTCCCGACCACGGTCAACCCGATCGTTCAAAACGGGCTCGTCCCGGTCTTCGTGGACGTCCAGCTTCCCACCTACAACATTGACCCGAAATATCTCGATGAGGCTTTTTCTCCGAAAACGCGTGCGGTGATGGTGGCCCACACGCTGGGCAATCCGTTCGACCTCGACGCGGTCACCGATTTTGTGAAACGCCACAATCTCTGGCTGATTGAAGATTGTTGCGACGCGTTGGGCGCCACCTTCGATGGCCGCAAGGTCGGAACATTCGGCGATCTGGCTACGTTCAGTTTCTATCCGGCGCACCATATCACGATGGGTGAAGGCGGCGCCGTGCTGACGGATTCCCCGGTGCTGAAGACCCTGGTGGAATCGTTCCGCGACTGGGGCCGCGACTGCTGGTGTGACCCGGGCAAGGAAAACACCTGCGGCAAGCGCTTCGAATGGCAGCTCGGGGATCTGCCCTGCGGTTACGATCACAAGTACACTTACTCGCACATCGGCTACAACCTCAAGATGACCGACATGCAAGCGGCCGTGGGCGTCGCGCAGTTAGAAAAACTGCCCGGGTTTATCGAGGCTCGCCGCCGCAATTTCGAAGCCCTGCGCGGCGGCCTGCGCGAACTGGAGGAATTCCTGATTCTCCCCGAGGCCACGCCCGGCTCGGAACCGAGTTGGTTCGGCTTCCCCATTGCCGTGCGGCCGGAGGCGCCGTTTTCGCGCAACCAGGCGACCGCCTGGCTGGAGGAACGGAAAATCGCCACGCGCTTGCTCTTCGGCGGCAATCTGGTGCGGCAGCCGGCCTACAAGGACGCCACGTACCGGGTGGCGGCGCCGTTGACCAACACCGATTTCGTGCTGACAAACGCCTTCTGGATCGGTGTCTTCCCCGGAATCTCGCCAGCCATGATCGAGTACACCCTGGAGGCGTTCCACGCCGTGCCGCAGTCCGGCGCCATCAGGATCGGGGGATAATCCGGAATGGCCTCAAACCGTCTCTCAGAAGACCTGGAGTACATCCTCGTGCAGACGCGGGACCTCTGGGACGACATGCGGGGAGGCCGCCTCTTTGTCACCGGCGGGACGGGCTTTTTTGGGACCTGGCTGCTGGAGAGTTTCTGCCGGGCCAACTCCGAGTTCGGATTGGGGGCGAGCGCCACCGTCCTGACTCGCAATCCGGAGGCCTTTGTGGCCAAGGCGCCCCACCTTGCGGCCGACCCGGCGTGTCGCTTCCATGTCGGGGATGTGCGCAGCTTCGGGTTCCCCGCGGGCGAGTTCACGCATGTGATTCACGCCGCCACCGCGGCCAGCGCCACACTCAACGAGCAGAGCCCGCTGGTGATGCTTGACACGATTATCGAAGGGACTCGGCGCACCCTGGATTTCGCCGTGGAAGCCGGCGCCGGGAAGTTCTTACTCACGAGTTCCGGCGCCGTCTACGGCCCGCAGCCTCCGGATCTGACCCACATTCCGGAGACGTACCAGGGCGGTCCGGACACGATGAGCCCCGGCTCGGCATACGGGGAAGGCAAACGTGTGGCGGAACTGCTATGTGCAATCTATCACCGCCAGCACGGAATCCAAACCAAGATCGCCCGGTGCTTTGCCTTTGTCGGGCCTCATCTGCCGCTTGATAAGCACTTCGCCATCGGGAACTTCATTCGCGATCGGCTCCGCGGCGAGCCCTTGCGGATTCAGGGCGACGGGACGCCGTACCGCTCGTATCTCTATGCGGCCGACCTGACGGTGTGGCTATGGACGATTCTGTTCCGGGGCCCCGCATGCACGCCGTTCAACGTCGGTTCCGAGGACGCCCATACAATCCGCGAGATTGCCGAAGCAGTGACGGCCGCGCTCGGCCCGGCGCAACCGGTCGCCGTGTCGCGCGCGGCTCCCGAGGGCGGCCCGCGCCAGCGGTATGTTCCGAGCACGGAGGCGGCTCGCGCGCTTTTGGGACTCAGGCCGGGCGTACTGCTGCCGGATGCAATCCGCAAGACGGCCGCCTGGCATGAGGAGGAAATGTGAGAGTAGCTGACTACATTGCACAAACCGTAGAGAGTCTGGGGTCGGATTGCTGTTTCATGGTGGCCGGCGGCATGATGATGCACCTGATGGACGCTTTTGGCCGTCTTCCCAGGATGCCCTACTACTGCCACCACCACGAGCAGGCTGCGGCGATGGCGGCCGACGCTTACGCCCGGCAGAGCGGGAAACTGGGCGTGTGCCTGGCAACTAGTGGACCGGGGGCAACCAACCTTCTGACGGGACTGGTTGGCGCCTACCAGGACTCCAGTCCTGTGCTGTTCCTGACCGGACAGTGCAAGCGCGCCGAAACGGTTCGCGCCAGCGGAATCCCTGGCTTGCGGCAGGCCGGATTCCTGGAGGTGGATATCGTTCCGATCGTGGAGTCGGTGACGAAGTACACCGCGTTCATTGAGAGCCCGGAGCGCGCCCGCTACCACCTGGAAAAGGCTCTTCATCTGGCGCTCGCCGGCCGTCCCGGCCCGGTGCTGTTGGATGTGCCGCTCGACGTGCAGGGTGCCGTTTTCCCAGAGGACTCCCCAGGATTCGTGCCGGACACCAGCGCGCCCAGCGCCATCCCGAACGTGGCCGATATCGACCGCCTGCTGGCTAGGCTCGCCGGCGCGAGGCGCCCTGTAATGCTAGCTGGTCATGGCGTGCGCTGCGCGGGCCGCACGGCTCAGTTCCGGTCGATTATCGAACGCCTCCAGGTTCCCGTGGCTACGACGTTCATGGCCAAGGACCTCCTCCCCTATGCGCACCCACTTTTCGCCGGCCACCCCGGCCCACGTGGCGAGCGCGGCGCGAACTTCGTGATCCAGGCTGCCGATGCGATTGTGTTCCTGGGTTGTAGCATGCACATTCAGACCGTCGGATATGAGAACGACCTGTTCGCGCCGGAGGCATACAAGATCGAGATCGAAGTGGATCCCGCCGTGCGCAAACGGGAACGGATCGGCGCCCGAGAGCAGTACGGCTGGGACATCAAGGATTTCCTCGACGCGCTTGAATCGCGGATGCCGGAGTCCCCAATACCTTCCCCGGAATGGGCTCGCGTTGCCCACTCGCTCAAGAATCGCTACGCCGTGATCGACGAGCCGCACGAGATGGGCGGCCCTACGGATGTGGTGAACCTGTACGAATTCGTTCATCTGTTGAGTGAATCGCTGCAGGGCGACGAGACGATCATGACCGACGCCGGACAGCCGCACCCCGTAATGGCGCAGGCGTTTCGCCTGAAGGGCTCGCAGCGGTACCTGAATCCCGGTTCGCTGGCCGAGATGGGCTGGGCGCTGCCGGCGTCATTCGGGGCGGCGGCGGCAGCTCCCGGCCGACAGATCGTTGCGGTGATCGGAGACGGCTCGCTTCAGACCAATATTCAGGAGTTGCAGACGCTGGTTCACCACGGCTTCAACGTAAAGCTCTTCGTGATCAACAACGACGGCTATGCCTCGATTCGCAACACCCAGCGCAGTTTCTTCGACGGTTTCTACGTTGGCTCCACGCCCGGCAGCGGAGTGACCCTGCCGGACACTGCGAAGATCGCCAACGCTTACGGCATCGAGTACATTCGTTGTCAAAACCGGGGCGCTCTGAGCGGCACGCTACGCCACGTTTTGGACACGCCGATGGGTCCGGTACTCTGCGAAGTCATGGCCCAACAGAACCAGCGGGTGCTGCCGGCGGTCCCGTCCGCCCTGCAGCCGGACGGGCAGATCCGCTCCAAAGCGCTCCACGAAATGCTGCCGGACATCGGGATCACATTCGACCAGATCGTGGCTGAACTGCCATGATGCCAGCGTGGTGGGTGGTATGAAACTCATCAGTATCGTCAGCCCTTGCTATAACGAGGAGAGTAATGTCAGGGAACTTTGTGAGCGCACGCGAGCCGTGATGTCTTCCTTTCCCAATTACCGCTACGAGCACATCCTGATCGACAACTGCTCGACAGATAACACCGTTGCCATCCTGAAAGAGATCGCACGGACGGACCACCATGTAAAGATCATCGTAAACAGCCGCAACTTCGGCCATCTACGCTCCCCCGTGCATGCCATTTACCAAGCCAGCGGCGACGCTGTGGCGGTCCTCCTGTCGGATTTGCAGGACCCGCCGGAACTGCTCCGGGACTTGATCCTGAAATGGGAGTGTGGAACGCCCATCGTGCTCGGCATTAAGAACACCAGCGACGAGGGGGGCCTGATGTTCGCCATCCGCACGGCGTATTACCGCCTTGTGGCCAAGCTGGCGGACATCCAAGTGTTTGAGCACTTCACCGGGTTTGGTCTCTACGACCGGAAAGTGATCGATATCCTGCGGGCACGGTTTCACGACCCATATCCGAATTTCCGCGGGATGATCGCGGAAGTCGGATTTGAGCACGCCAAGATCTACTACAACCAGAAGCGCCGGTCCCGGGGCATCACCAAGAATAACTTCTACACCCTGTACGATCTGGCCATGCTCAGCATTACGAACCTGTCGAAGGTGCCTTTGCGCGTCTTCACCTTTACTGGATTCGCGCTTTCATTGGTCAGCTTGCTCACGGCACTCTTTTACTTGATTTACAAGCTGGTGTTCTGGAACAGTTTTACGGTGGGCATTGCCCCCGTTGTGATCGGTGTGTTCTTCCTGATTTCCATCCAATTGATCGGACTGGGCATCCTAGGGGAATACATCGGATCCATCCACACCATGGTTCAGAACCGGCCCCTGGTGATCGAAAAGGAAAGGGTCAATTTCGGCCCGCTCCAAGGGGGACCAGATGAATCGGACCAGAGGAAGTGACGGCTAGAAGCAAGATGAAGTCCTCAAGCAACTGTTCTGGACAGTTACCGGTTGCTGCGCTTGCTAGGCATCGCCTTCCGGGACAGTTTGGCCGCTATCTTTTTGTTCTTCTTGTCGGCCTTTGGAACACAGCTTTCGGCTACGCCTCCTTGCCTTTTTCGCAGCACTTTTGGGTAAGGTTGTCCCGCAAAGCTATGATAGAATACTCAATCGGATGTCAAGCGTGAAAATCAGTGCCGAATCGCAATTGAGGCCTTCGGTTCGGCGCAGCCGTCTGGCTCCCGTGCGAACGTACGGCATAGCGATTATCCTCACGTTCGTTTGCCTTGGATGGGTCATGCAGATCTGGAAAGCGGATCTCGAAGTCCCGTTCTGGGGAGTGCACCTGGATGGGACCTGGGTGTTGACGGAAATTAAGACCATGATCGAGACCGGGTGGTATCTGCATAATCCCTATGTCGGCGCGCCAGGCGGGTTGTCGTTGGAAGATTTTCCGAGTCCGGAGAATCTGAACTGGCTTTTGCTTCGCATTCTGGCATTCTTTTCGTCCAATCCCGGCGTGATAGTGAATGTCTTTTTCCTGCTGGGATTTGCTCTGGCCACGGCCTCCTCGCTCTACGTGTTCCGCCGGTTCAGAGTGGCCAGCTCGGCAGCGATTCCAGCGAGCGTCCTTTACGCCCTGCTCCCCGCACATTTCCAGGACGGGGAAACCCATCTTTTTCTCGGTGCATATTATATGGTGCCCTTGGCCGCGCTGGTCGCACTATGGGTGTGCGCGGGAGAAGAATTATTTCTTCCAGGGCAACGGCCGTGGCGGCTGAAATGGCGGTTCCCCGATGGCCCCAGAAGCGTGATCATCTGCGTTCTGCTGGGCGCGTCCGGGGTTTACTACGCGGCCTTTGGCTGCTTCCTTTTTTTGCTGGCGGCACTCATCTCGTTTGGAAGGCAGCGCTCGCTTGGCAGAGTGCTCGTCCCGCTGCTGCTGATCGTGATCACCGCGGGTTCACTGGTGATTAATGCATTGCCGTCCGAGATCTATGTACTGCGAAATGGCCCGAACCCGGAGGCTGTTGTTCGGACCGCGGCCGCGGGTGAGATCTACGCGTTGCGAATTACGCAACTCGTGCTACCCATCACGGGTCACCGCGTACCGTTTCTGGCCGCGCTCAAGACACAGTACAACGGGGTATTACAGGGATGGGTCAACGAGAACGACTTCGCCTCGTTGGGAGTGGTTGGTACCAGTGGGTTCTTACTGCTGACTCTCGGGCTTTTTTGGCGATACAAAGGGGAGCGCACGCTTTTTCAAGATCTGGCTCTTCTGAGTGCGGGCTGCGTGCTGCTTGGCACGGCTTCTGGATTTGGACCGCTTGCCAGTTTTCTAGCGCTTCGCGAGATCAGAGCGTACAACCGGATTTCCGTTGTGATCGCGTTCTTCTCGCTGTTTGCGGTAGCGCTGGCCGCGGAAGAGATCAAGAAGCTTTGCTGGCGGCGTCCTTGGAGCCAAACGCTCTATTATCCGGCGATCTTCGCTGCGCTTCTGATCGGCGTTGCGGACCAAACATCGGCGTCATATACGCCCGATTATTCAAGTGCGCGAAACGAATTTCGCCAGGATGAGGCTTTCATCAGTCAAATCGAGCATCTGGAACCGCCGGGATCGATGATCTTCCAACTGCCTTACGTTCCTTTTCCGGAGTTCCCTCCGGTTTACCACATGGACGATTACGACTTGTTTAAAGGTTACGTGCACTCTCACGGCCTCCGTTGGAGTTATGGCGCGATGAAGGGCCGGGCTGGGGATCTGTGGCAGCGGCATCTTCTCGAAGCGCCCCCGGAGAAACTTGCGGAGAATCTCGCTTTGGCGGGATTCTCTGGTATCTTCGCCGATCGTAACGGCTATCCCGATGGCGCGGCCCAACTGCAAGCCCAGCTTCAGGCCACCTTGCGTTCCAGTCCGCTGGTATCTGCCGGCCGGCCGTTCTTGTTTTTCGACCTGCAAAAGTACGGCTCCGAACTGCGCGGCAGCATGTCTCCGGAAGAATGGGCGCAACGCCGGGACGCCGTTCTGCATCCTCTACTGACCCAGTGGGGGGGGGAGTTCTCTGGGCTTGAAGGGGACGCAGCGCAGAATTGGCGTTGGTGCGGGTCGAAAGGCAGCTTGACCATACATACCTATGCTGCGGCTCCGAAGGCGGTGAGAGTCGAAATGACGATCCGCACGGGCTTGCCGGACGCCTCGGAACTGCGCATCAAGGGCCACGGGATCGGTGACACGCTCGATATCGGACCTGTTGGAAGCCTTTATTCGAAGACGTTCCAGGTTCCCCCTGGGGGATTGGTGGTGCACTTCGCTTGCAACGGAAGACCGTTACTCGCGCCCGGCGATCCACGTTCATTGGTGTTTAGAATCGATAATTTCAGATTGACACAGCAATAGGATACGAGCCCGAGGCGGAACGCAGGGTTGTACCCGGGGTTCCGCTTTCACTCAACATAAACACGGCTCTGAGCAGGAATCTGTAAGGCCTCCCTGTTTCGCTGGGTTTTCGGCCTTCACGATATCCCCGGCCGCCCTCCTCCAGGATGCCGGAGAGGGTTTGTCGCCAGCGTTCATCGGCCTCTCGGTAGGATATTGGATCATGATTGTGGCGTGCGCGGCGTCGTCCGGCTGTCGAGCGCCCGGAGGGAAGATGGGCCGATGTGCCGGTCTCCATCGCGCTCGGCTTTCCCCATGGCGAGTCTGGTGCCCCTTCAGCGAACGAACGTCGGCCGGCGTCCTTCGAAGAGAACTGGCTAACAAGAAAAGACGTCGATTCTGCTTGGAATCAGAACTGTACGTCCAATCAGAGAAGGCTCCGGTTTCGCCTCTGCGTGCCTTCGCGACTCCTGGCGACTCCGAGATGCTGGAGTCCTGCCCGTTCCGACTGCCAGCCAACCGCGAAGGGACGAGGTTGAGGAGACGGGGCATTTCTACAAATTCCTGCTCAGAGCCTTTTTTTTCGTCAGCCAGCTTTTATCTTCTTGATGCTGAAAGCAGGCCCGCTGTTATTACCGTCGTTCACATCGTCGCACCCTGTACCTCAGGGGCGGCGGGCATCACAGAGCTTGCAACGGCGGCATTTCGATGAAGCCAATTTGCGACTAGCTTTCACGGCGGCACGGCGGCTCGACGCATCGCGGGAATTCCTTCTATACTAGGCTATGGGCCCTTCGACCTCAGTTGGCTTCAGCTCTTGCCGTCCCGGGAATCGATGGCGCTCCGACTTATGAAGAGAATCGATCTCGCATACGAACTCCATCCCACACCGCGAAACGGGGGGGCGGCAAACGTTCTCCTGCACGAAATTATCAGCAGCGGTACCGGCGCTTACATCGAGCACCTCGAGTATTTTATAAGTATCCGCGACGAATTCTTCGCTATTCGAGATCTTTTTGACGCAAGCACGCCGACCATGCCCCATTGGGATAACGGGTTCTTGCCCGGCCTGGACATTGTGAGCCTTCACGGGCTTCTTCGCAGACACAACCCGGAGACTTATCTCGAAGTTGGCTCAGGAAATTCCACCAAAGTGGCGCGCCGCTGTATTGAAATGCACAAGCTCCAAACCAAGATCGTGTCGATCGACCCACACCCGCGCGCGGAGGTCGATGCGATCTGCGACCGGGTACTGCGGACCGGCTTCGAGGAAGCCGGCCTCGAGCAGGCGCTGGCGCTAAAAGCCGGAGATTTTCTCTTTTTCGACGGAACCCATTATGCCTACATGAACTCGGACACGACCGTGTTCTTTCTAGAGGTGCTGCCGAGGCTGAAGCCGGGCGTCCTCGTCCAAGTCCACGACATCTGCCTACCGTATGATTACCCGGCCGAGTGGTCGGACCGGTTTTACTCCGAACAGTATTTGCTCGCCAGCGCTCTACTGTTTGGGGCTGACCGTTTTTCAATAACGCTTCCGAACACGTTTATCAGCCAAGATCCCCAACTGTGGCGGCCGCGCGCCAAGCTCTGGGATGATAGTCGGCTTCGAAGCGTGGCTCAAAAAGCCGGCGTGTCTTTTTGGTTCTCTGTTCATGAGGCCAGCTGGTAGGCCCTTGTTTCTGGAACTCCAATTCCCGCTCCGACAGGTCTATTATGGACCTTGTTCGGACGTATTTGTTTACCGGCTGGGATCGCCGCAAGTTCGCGCCGAAGGGCACGCGGCATCCAAGATAGCGATCCATATGCTCGAGCCACGAACGGCCTGCGATCCTCGGAGGAATTCTCTCAGGCACAGCATGATTATCGCCCAACCGACCGGAGCCCGTCATACACTGATCTGTGAATTCCCACGACTGG
>Ga0208457_1000780_pt1 | contig 27004 bp, 24 predicted proteins | sample June2015DPH_10_1_FD_185513 | JGI IMG/M metagenome (GOLD analysis project Ga0208457, IMG submission 185513) | Peatland microbial communities from SPRUCE experiment site at the Marcell Experimental Forest, Minnesota, USA - June2015DPH_10_150... | ecosystem: Environmental > Terrestrial > Soil >... | reverse complement strand
GACCGTGAAAACGGGCTCCAGAGACCCAAACGAACCTCGCAGATCCCTGCGGATCAGCCCAAAACGGCCAGCGATCAGCTCGCCAGAGAACCGGAAAGCAAAAAACCAGCGTTTTTCCGCAGCCTGTTCAGCCCCGCCCTTCCAAACCCGTGGTGAGAAATCCGCGCTAGGTGAGTGATAGGAAGGGTAGCGCGGACCTGTTCTGTAGGTCCGCGGCTTTCCCTTGCCCATAGGGGACGAGCCGCGGACCTACAGAACAGGTCCGCGCTACGCTTGCTTCCCGCGGTTGGTTCAAGAGCTTTCCCCTACTTCGCGCGCGGCGCCCACTTCTTCAGAAAAGCAGCAAGCTTCTTGGAGTTATAGGTTCGGCCATGTTCGAACGCGCCGGTGTCTCGCGACTCTAAGAGCTTGCCCTGGGAGTCCAGGACAAAGAAGTGCGGGTACTGGGCGATGCGAGAATAATGCGAGAGGAATTCTTCGTTGGGATTGTCCTTGCCGAAATTGATCTTCACCCGCACATAGCGGCTGTCGCGCAAATTCTGCAAGCCCGGATGGCTCTCAAACAAGCCGTCCATGATGTTGCACCAAACGCACCAGTCGCCCCCCACCTCCAGCAGAATGCGCCGCTTGGTCCGGGCAGCCTCACGCATGGCGTCCTGAAGATCCTGGGCGGGATTGCGCGCGGCATCGTAAACCGTCACCGGCTTGTAGTCGGACGGCGCCGGCGGCGGGGGTTTATGACCGCGTTTGGGAGTCATCGGCGCCAGTAGGAACAGGCAAACAGCAAACACCATGCCCGGATTCATCCTAGCCCGTGGTTGTGGCGTTAAGCCAGGCGTGGCGATCGAGGCAAATCTGGGCATGCGAAAAGAACCTCCTAATTCGAACACAGTGGGCAATTCCTTGGCGACGACTACTCGTCCGCACTCTTCGGAGCATCGGGTGATTGCAGGACCGGGCCAGCGTCGGTTTTAATTACCTTGGCTTCGGAAGTCCGGCCCGAAGTAACGCGCACCTTTTCCACCCGCAGGAGGTTTTCTCCCACCAGAACCTCCACGCCGTAGCTGCCCGGTGGCACCGGCACTTCCTGTCCTAGCTGCCCTGACACCACGTCCTGGTCTCCCTCATCGAGAATCGTGAAGGTGGCTGATTGCGCGGTCGCATAGAGCAAGGCCGCTGCGAGCGAAGCGGAGTCCTTCGCGGGCAGGAAGCTCCCGCCCGTGGGACGGGTCATGTCGCGCATTTGTTGTTGCACCTTGGGATTCGTGACGCCGAACCCGATGACAAACAAACGGAGGTTACGTCCGGAAGCCTTGAGTCCCTGAGGAACCGTCTTAACGTTGCCGCCACAACTCTCTTCGCCATCCGTGACCAGCACGACCGTCGCCTCCGTGTTACCCAAGTCTTCCGGAGTCTTGAGAATGGACGCCACCAGGGGAGTCTCTCCCAGAGGGGTCAAGGTGTCGATGACTTGGGTCATTTTGTTGCGGTCCAGAGTGTCGACCGGAACGGCGAGTTCCATGTCTGAACAGGCCTTCGGCCCGCTGCGCACGTGGTTGCCGTAAACCCGCAGTCCCACAGTTGAGTCATCGGGCAATTTCGCCAGCACATCGCGCATGACCTTGCGGGCAATATCGATCTTGCTGGCCGGTCCCTCGATCTTCTCTTTCATCGAACCCGAGTAGTCAATGATGAACTCGATGGGGGTGCTGCTCTGGAGTGCCTCCGGATCACCCCACACTTTGATTCGCCCCGGAATCACTTTGGGTGCATTCGGCGGCTTCACGCGCAGCCGCACTTGCGCGGACGCCTTGGTGCCGGCAGCATCCGAACCGGCAATCGTCAGCACGTATTCCTGCGCGGGAACTGCCGCGGTGGTGCGCACGGACAGCTTCGTCTCTCCCGAGGCGCCCAGTGTGACCGCGTTCACCGAGAATGCCGTCGTGATGCCAGGATGAGAAGGACTGACGCTCGCGACCGCCAGGTGCACCACCCCTCGGTAGTCCTGGTTGGAATACACACCGACCGGGAACAGGGCTGTATCACCTGCGATCAATTCCTGCTCCGCGTAATGGGCAGGCACCAGGATGACGAATCCTGTGGTTACCGGAACCGTGCACTTCAACCCGTCGGGATTGACAGGTTGTTTCAACTCCAGCGCGAGGATCTTCACGAATTCGTCCACGTTGACATCGTCAATGTCGAATCCCGCGTAGACTACCAATCCCTTGCCTAAGTGCAGGTAAGCCTCGCCAAATCCATTGGCGCTGAGCGCGTTGACGCCGAAGACCAGGCCGCACCATTGCGGGGCAGCGTTCTTGATGATGCTGGCGTCCCCCAGTTGATTGCCCGTTGTGAGCCAATGGTGGAAGTTCACAAAATGCGCCGGGTCGTGAAAATCCCACGAGGCCAGGCTGCTGTTCTCCAGAATTGCCATCTTGTCGCTGACGGCGCCCAGAGCCCCCGGATTAACCGTCTCGAGCTTGTAGCCGAGGAAACTATAGTCAGGTTTGTTGCCTTCCGTGCAGGTGTCCGCGTCGAACAGCAACAGCTTGTGTCCGGCGGAGACCCAGTCCACCAACCTGCGCTTCTGATCCTCGGTCAGTTGCGCTTCCTTGCTCCGGTTCGGGTCAGTCCGGCCCAACAGGCAGTCGTTCGAGATCAGAACTGTGTCGTGCTGTGCCAAGGCCTCCTGGGTAATTGCCGTGACGTCTTCCGCCACGTCCATCGTGATGCCCAAGGCCGCCGCTTGCTCTGCGAAGTAGTCTCCTGGCGGCGCGACCTCCAGAACCTTGCGGCTTTGCGCTTCGGCCGTGGGACACAGGAAGGAGGCGCATAGCACCATCGCCATAACCAGCTCAGCCAGCCTCAGGATTCCCGCAATCGTGAACACACTCTCCCGTGGTGAAACCCCAGTGCTCGTCATGGGTGCCTCGGTTTGCGTGAAATGGAGTGGGCCGTTCTTTCGCAGGGGGTAGTTGGCCCACTCATGGGACCTCATTGTACCTGCAAGGCGGGACGGGTGCCAGTCACCTCGAATGAGGGGCGGGGCCCCGTAGCGCTGCGTGGCCGTTAAACGGTAACCAAACTCAGTTCTTGCCGAACCACCTTTCGTTGGCAATCCACGAGCAGAAACCCTTTAATCATTAGTCCTCCCAGTGCCGCGCGAAGCAGCACTTTTGCACGGGGCGGGTTGGGCGCATGACGCCATTCGTGATAGACTTCGGCTGTTTCGCGATGGCTTCAAGCCATCTCGGCATACCCTGGCAAATTCCTGAGGAGGAGAACCCATGAAGAGAACATTGGTTCCCGTCGGATTCCTAGTGGTGGCTTTTCTGTTGGCGGTTTGGCCGAACACGCTGCGCGCGCAGGGAGGGTTCGAACCGGTTACCGGCGATGCCTTCACCAAGGCCGTGCCCAACGACTTTTACCTGGAAGGAAACCGGATTCCCGTTGACAAAAACAACGCCGTTCTCTTGAAGAACGCCAAGGGCGCCCGCGTGGTTCTGGCGATCATTGACACCGCGGGCTACAGCTCACAGGTTCAGCAGAAGTACCTCGGCATGCTGATTTCAGAAACCAAGCTCTCCGTGTGCAGTGTTTCAATCGGCGTGGGGAGCTATGGCTTCGGGTTGGATCGTCCCAAGGCCCCCAGCACCGCCGACGCCAAGTTCAACCTCTATAACCAGGCCGGTACAAAGCTCGACTCGTGCGCCGTCAAGATCGACGACACCATCAAGCAGCCCAAGCCACTGGCAGTGACCACCGCCAAGGGCGGGCCCACAAAACTCGACCTGGGCAAGTACGGCCTGGAAATCAAGTGAAGTCTTACGCATGAGGCTGCGTCGGGGGCGGGCCATACGCTCGCCCCCGTGCCCGCGTCATGGGACAGGGCTGCTCGGGGTCTGCCTACGAGGGTTGCCAACCGCGCCCTCCGCTTGCCTAATCTGTCAAATCTGCGTAATCTGCGGATGATGCGGAATGTTCTGGTTGCGTCTGCGCTGGTTCTTCTGGCCGCTTGGGGAGCGCATCGCGCTGCCGGCGAAGAAGCGTACGATCTCGTCATCATTAACGGCTTGATTGTGGATGGCACGGGGCGCCCCGGTTTCCGAGCCGATATTGGGGTTCGAAACGGCCGCATCGTGAAGATCGGCCCGCTGGCCGGGGCGCCGGCGCGCGCGAAGCTGGATGCCCAGGGGCAGGTCGTTTCCCCGGGATTCATCGACGTTCACGTCCACATCGAAGATCAGATCAAGCTCTCCACCAGCCGTTTCGTCCCCGATAATTTCCTCCTGCAAGGCGTCACCACGGTCATCACCGGGAACTGTGGCCGCTCGGCCCCGGATATCGGCGCGTTCTTCCGCAAACTCGCACGGCTGAAACTGGCGATCAACATTGCGACGCTCGTGGGGCACAACACCCTTCGCCAAGAGGTTTGCCGTGGGCACTCCCAGCCCACGCCCGAGGAGACTGCCCGCATGCAGGCATTGCTGAGGGCGGGCCTGCGGGCCGGCGCGGTGGGATTCTCGACGGGCCTCTGCTACAAGCCTGGGATCTATGCAAGTGAAGGGGAAGTTGTAGGGTTGGTTCGCGTGGCGGCACAGGAGAACGCGATCTACGCCACCCACCTGCGCGACGAAGCTGCCGGAGGCCAGGCGGCGCTCGCCGAGGCCGTCCGCACCGCCGAGCGGGCTGGCGCACCGAAGCTGCACATTTCACACTGCAAGGCCGCGGGACGCGCGCAGTGGGGCACGGCGCGCGCCCGGCTGGATGGGGCGCGGCAAACCGTTGGAATGCAAACTCACCTGACGGCGGATTTGTATCCCTATACGGCCGTCAGCAGCACGCTCGAATACCTGATCCCGCCCGAAGCTTTCCCGCTGCTGGGCGGCCCGGCGGCGAAGCAGCCCCAGAATTTTGTGCGCGCCGTGGATCTGACCCTCGAAAAGTTGCGGCGCGACGGCTGGCCGGATTACTCCAACGTGCGCGTCGCCTTCAGCGAAAGACATAAGGAGTGGATCGGGCGAACCATTCCCGACCTAGTGAAGAGTGGGCCGGGCGGCGCCGCCCCGGTGCGTGACCAGGCGGCGTGGATTCTGAAAAACCAAGCACGCGGCGACGTTCAAGTCATCGCCGAGGAGATGAGCGAGCCCGACGTGCGGCAGCTCATCACGGCCCCGGACATGGTTTTCGGGTCTGACAGTTCGGTCCACTATCGTGGCTTGGGGCGGCCTCATCCGCGCGGGGCGGGCACGTTTCCCCGCATCTTTGCAGAATTCGTGCGCGACGAAAAGCTGCTGACCCTGGAGGATGCGGTCCACCGCGCCACGGGGCTGGCGGCGGAAATCTTCGGGCTGCCTGAACGCGGACTGATTCGCGAAGGCTACTGGGCTGATATAGTTATCTTCGATCCTGGGCGTCTCCAGGACCGTGCTACCTTTGCAGACCCCTGGAAGCCGCCGGAGGGGATCGCGGGCGTGGTAGTGAACGGAAGCGTCGCGGTGCGCGGGACGAAGCTGACCGGGGCGCTAGCCGGGCGGCCCGTGCTTCGATCCGCAGGCGGGGCCCTGTAAACGGAGAAAACACGGAGCAGGTCCGGAAAAACAGGAGGCTGTCTTGTTATTGAAGTTCAGCAAGGCCGGTCGAATCTGGCGAGTCACTCCAGAGAAATACAGCCTGGTGCAGATTCTGTTCGCGATCCTCCTGTTCGGCGCAACCGCCGGCTGGCTCGGCGCCGTCGAGAATCCCAAGCACACCGGAACAAAGCTGGAAGGCTATGCCACTGGCGTCACACCCGAAAGCATCACAGTATTCGACAAGCAGGGTCAGGAACGGAAGATCCTGACGGACAAGGACTACACCTCCATCGTCGGCTTGGGCGCGGAAGTAACGGTCTGGTACAAGAACGAAGGCGGTGTCTACCGCCTGGAGGATATTCAGTATCCTAACGAGGGTTTCTTTTTGCCTGCTGACCGCATCCGGGAGAATATCAAACGGATTATCATCCTGCCAAGGTCGGAGGACGTCGAGAATACGCAAGGCCTGTTCGCGGCCATTTCCAGATACCTCCAGGACAACGCCGGGTGGTTTGTGGCGCCGCCCGAACTGGGGGAGGAAATCGCGAATCGGGCTGAAAACACTCCATCCTCCTTGGATGCGATCGACCCCAAAACCGGCCAAATCGATATGCAGCAATTCCTGGAAGCGCAAGGCTCCTTGGTCACGAGAATTGCGCAAGAAACGCGTGTTGATGCGGTACTCGCCATCAAGGTCGTGAAAGTGAAGGCCAATGTCCGCGGATCAGTGGCTTCCTGGGACGGCATGACGGAAGCCGTGGCCAGCAACAAGACCCGGGCTCTCTCCAAGCTTACTATAGAGAGAGGCAGCGGCTGGGTGTATGCCGCCACGGTGGATATGAATCTGTGGGGGCGCAGCGGCAAACTGCTCTGGAAAAAGCGGCGAGGATTTGCCGCACTGGGCTTCCAGAGGGGTTTGGGTTCCAAATACCGTGCCCGCCCCCTGACGGAGGTTTACGAAGACCCAGAGGTAATGGAGACTTGGCTGGCCACGACCCTGGGCGAACTGGCGCCGCGCGCAACTCTCACCGCGCCGGGGCAAGTCTCGCCCGAACTGAGGAAGCAGATCGAGAATGCCAAGAGTACGGCTGAAGAGAAGTAGTGGAAGAAGCAGTGGCACCCACCTTCAAGGTGCTGGTGTCATTTGTAATGGGACCCCTTTCGAAACAGTGGTCATTCCCGCGAAAGCGGGAATCCAGTCCGTCGGCGGCGCATGTCCAATGGGTTGCGGAGTAGATTCCCGCTTTCGCGGGAATGACTGCACGTCGGAGTGCCCGTGTCTCGCAAATGACACCAGTGCCCAGCTTCGACTAAACTGACATTTGTCATCTACAGACTTGCCTTTTGGCTACCTTCTGGAGTAAAATGAATGACCGAAGGGCTACGGAAAGCAGCAACCAGGTTCGGCGGCAAGGCGAGTGCCTTCGCATCGAAGTTCTCAACTCGAGGGCATGGCGACGGGGCAGCTTAGTTCGCCGTCACAGGTCACCATGGCCCCGCGGTATCTTGGAATGCTGTTCAGCCTCAAAGGAGGAGTTAAGATGATGAAGAAGATCGTGCTTGTGGCTTTCAGCCTCTTGGTTTTCGGCTGCCTGTCCTGGGCGGCAGACAAGTCGTTTAGCGGAGTAATCAGTGACTCACATTGCGGAGCGAAGCATGCGGCGGCCAGCGCCGATGCGGCGAGTTGCGTCGAGAAGTGCGTCGCCGGTGGAGCCAAGTATGTTTTGGTTTCCCATGGGAAAGTCTATCAGCTTGACGCCCAAGACAAATTCCAGGGAATGGGCGGAAAGCAAGTGAAAGTAACAGGCACTCTGAACGGTGACACCCTAACGGTCTCAAGTGTGGCGGAAGGCACGACGACATCCAAGACGTCGGGCTAACTGCACCAACAGCAAGGCCCCTCATCCGAAGGCCGCTCGCGACAGGCGCGCGGCCTTCCTTGTTTTTGGGCCCCCTCCAGGGGGAACTGTCGCGCCCAAGCAGTGGGAGCGTATGAGCAAGGCGTGAAGCCCGGGGAGACAATTCGGGTGGAAAACAACTCTGCTTCGTATTAGTATGTTGCCGGACAAACACTAAACATCCGCGTCGCATTCGCGGAGAACGAGGAAAAATACGATGAAAAAGGTACTGCTTCTGTTGGTGTCAACTCTCATTCTAACTTATGTTGGAATCTCACTGACGCTGGCCCAGGAGACGGAGAAGAAAGCGGAAGCCCCCGCCGCCGCTGAAAAACCCAAGGCCGCGGCCGTGAAGCCTGAGACGCTTTCGGGCACACTGCAAACCGTGGTAGCCGACCAGAAACTGGTCGTGGTCACGGCTGCGAGTGGGATCCCCTTCAATTTCAAAGTTACCGGCGCGACCAAGATCAAAGTGGGCGGCAGCAAGGCCAAGTTGGCGGACCTGTCCGGCGCCACCGGGAAGTCCGTATCTGTGAAGTTTTTGGCCGAGAAGAAGGCCGGAAACGTTGCGGTGAGCATCGAAGTCCAATAGCTTTGCAGTAATCTGAGGGTAGCAAGGGGGAGACCCCGCGCCGGGTAAAGGGTTTTCCCCTTTTTGCCTAGAGGCTGCTGAAAAAGCCTGCCGCCGATTTCATCTTGAGCCCTTCGCTGTCATTCTGAGTCCTTCGCTGTCATCCTGAGCGCAGCGAAGGATCTCGCTCTGCGCATTTTCATGAACATACGAGATTCTTCCTTCGCTACGCTCAGGACCGCCTGCGGCTCCTCAGAATGACAGCGCCACCGGACCGGGGCGCGTGAAACGAGCAGCCGGATAATGAAATATCGACTATAATGCTTGGGAGCCGGCCGATCAGGAAGGTTCCGAGAGAGGCATATGGAAACAGGTCATGGAACACCCGCGGGTTCGGAGTGGAAAGTCCGCCGAGTGGGGACGGTCACTTTTGCAATTTCGAAGCCGAAAAGAAATCCCCGCAAGCTGCGCCAGATGCGCTTGAAGAATCGCCGCCGGGCGCGCTGAGCGGCCATTCCCAGGGCCACCTGCAGCATCTCATCAGGACTCATGAGAGAGCATGGAGCGGGAGGTGAGGTGCTTCTCGCCGTGGGCAGAGCGGTATCCACATTTGTCGCGTGCTGTGCAAGTTCCTCGCCGGGCGGCAGGGCCCGCCGGGCGCAATCGCCAAACTAGCAAAACGCAACGTCCGATCCGAGACGGCCGCATCGATGGTCCACATCCTCCGCCAGTATGGGTACTCCGTCATATTTCTGGTGGTCTCAGAATGACAGACTGAGCGGGTTTTTCAACAAACTGTTAAGGCCGTTCATACAACTCTTACAGCGCGGAAAGCCTCTATAAACATAGATGCTTCCGTGGGGCTTGGAAGCGTAACCCATGACGGGAACTCCAGGATGAAATCAAACTCAACTCTCGCCAAGAAAGTCTTGCTGGGAATCGCTCTGCTCGGGATCATTGGCTTGCTGGGCTTGGCCACGGCACGGGCGGAGCGGCCACTGTCGAAAGACGACGTCTCACTGCTCCTGCTCGGGGCCTCGCCGGGCGACAAGATCATTCAGATGGTTCAGCAGCGCGGCATCGATTTCCAAATGAGTTCGGACCTGGCAAAGAAGTTCCATGACCTCGGCGCCAGTGACGATTTGATTGAAGCTCTGCAAAAGGCCGCAAACAAGCCTGCGGCCGTAACTCCCAGCGCGCCCCCGCCGGCGACCAAGCCTAACGCTCCGGAGGCCATACCTGAACCCGCAACGCCAGAGGGCAAACCCAATGCTCCGGAGACCCCCGCGGCGGCGCCTGTACCGGCGACACCGGCCACACCCGCTGCTCCACCATCGTCGTCTTCTTCCGAGCCGGTGCTGCATGTTCGAAAACCAGCCGTGCCGTCGCCTCCCGCTGCGGCCAGCACACCGGGTCCTGCGCCTGCCTCGGCCCAGCCCTCTCCAACCACCGTACCGGTGGCCCCGGCAGCGGCGGAAAAGCCCGCAGCGACGGCCGATCAGACTGTTGCCAGCACGCCGGGCCTGAAAGATCCCAGCCCGGAAGAGATCCAGCGCATCATCCAGGAGTTTGCCGCCAAGGAGAAAGTCTTCCGCGAGGCCCGCAACAACTACACCTACCACCAGGTTAACAAGGTGCAGGAACTGGGGCCCGACAATGAAATCGTAGGCACCTATCAGCAGGAGTGGGATATCCTCTATGACGACAGCGGCAAGCGCATCGAGCGTGTGACTTATGCTCCCACACCCTCCTTGAAGGGCCTGATTGTCACCAAAGAGGATATTGAGAATTTTCGCAACATTCAGCCTTTTGTCCTAACCACGGAAGATCTGCCGGAGTACGACATCAAGTATCTGGGCCACGTCAAGGTGGATCAAATCGTCGCCTACGTGTTCTCGCTGCGCCCGAAGGAAATCCAGAAGAACCGGCTCTATTTCCAGGGCGTCGTATGGGTCGATGACCGGGACCTTCAAATCGTGAAAACCGAAGGTAAGACGGTGCCCGAGCTCAAGGGCAAGAAGGGACAGAATCTCTTCCCGCGCTTCACGACTTGGCGCGAGCAGATTGATGGCAAGTTCTGGTTCCCCACTTACACCCTGGCCGACGACACACTTTACTTCGAGAATGGCCCGCCCGTGCATATGAAGGAAATCGTTCGCTATACCGACTACAAACAGTTCAAGTCGGGCGTGCGCATCCTGACCGTGGAATCAATGGACAAACAGAAAGAACCGGCCACCCCGCCGCCCGCTGCGCCGAAGAAGTAGTTTCGCCTCCTGTAGCGGCGGTGTCCTCACCGCCGCCTGGGATGGATCAGTTCAAAACGCGGCGGTGAGGACACGGCCGCTACAGGCCCCGCGATCTATCTGCTACAATCCCTGCCTATGAAACCCCTCCAAGTCGATTGGCGCGTTGTCCTGGTGCGCCCGCGAAACCCTTTGAATATTGGAGCGGCAGCGCGCGCGCTGGCGAATTTCGGCCTGCGCGATATGTGGGTTGTCGCGCCCTTCGAGCCCACTTGGCAGGAAGCGCGCTCGGCCGCTGTGGGTGCCGAACAGGTCGTAGAGTCGGCGCGCGCCGTGCCCACGCTGCTCGACGCCATCGGCGATGCGACACTCGTGCTGGGAACAACCACCGGCCAACGCCGCAACCTCGACCGTGACCTCCTGCCGCTACCTGAGCTTGCCGCTTGGCTGGGGCGTCGCAAGGTCAGCGGGCGAGCCGCGCTGCTTTTTGGCTCGGAAAAAACCGGCCTTTCGAACGAGCACCTGAGTTTGTGCCACGCGCTGGTCCGCATTCCCACCACGCCAGACTGCGTTTCCATGAACCTGGGCCAAGCCGTGGCGGTCTGCGCGTATGAACTGGCGCGCGCGCGCGTGGTGGCTGCCCGGCCGCCGCGCGTCACCGTGCATCGCTCCGGGCCCGCCGACCTCGAGGCGCTGGAGCGCCTTCTTGAGCGCGCTGCGCACGTGCTCGATGTTTCAGGTTACCTCAAGCCCAAAAGCCGGGCGGCCATGCTGATCAAACTGCGCCGGCTGCTGCTGGACCTGGAACTCTCGAGCCACGACGCGCGCGTTCTGGGCGGCGTCCTGGCCCAGGTGGAGTGGAAGCTGGGGCAGATTGTGAATGGTGAATTATAAATTCTGAATCAGTGCTGTCCCATCATAAGTTGAACAGATCCAACTGGATGCGGGGATCTGGTTCTGGAACTTGGTTGTTGTATTGAGAAAGGGCCAATGAAATCGGGGTTTTTTCGAAAATCGTGATACTGAGAATTTGCAGGATTTTGTACAGGCTCAGGTCCAACTGGAGTTGCTTTTTCAAGATGGCGACCAGCACGTACACAGTGATGGCGATCCAGACCTGGGTCTTGACAGCGTTCTCCGTGGTGCCATAGAAAGCCCGGATATGCAGATGTTGTTTGATCCAGCGAAAGAACAGTTCGACTTGCCAGCGGGCGCGGTACAGTTCGGCGATGGTCAGCGCCGCGAGGTGAAAGTTGTTGGTGAGAAAGATCAGGCGCAAGTCTTTCTGGGCGTCGAAGTAGTGAATGCGTCGCAGGGGATCGGGATACCGACGCGAGCTCTGCGGTCCGATGAGGCGAATGCTTTGATCGGAACGCAATCCCGTCGAGCGGTCGACCCAGCGCCACGAGCAGCGACGGTAGCGCGTGTTCCGCTCGGCGCGCGTGACGAAGAAAGCGCAAGCTTGCTGGAGTCCATGCAGACGCCGGTAGTCCACGTAGCCGCGATCGAGCAAATAAAATGCCCCCGCCTCGGGCAGCAGTTGGTCGAGCAGCTTCATATCGTTCACCTGCCCGCCGGTCACATAAACAGCGGTCGGGATGTTGCCGCGCAGATCGAGCAAGGTGTGGAGCTTCACCGCACTCTTGTGCCGACGAAACTGCGCCCAGGGGAAAAGCGACAAGCACAAATCGATGGTGGTGGAATCGAAGGCGTAGACCGTCTCGTCCAATTCCACCCCGAACGGTTCGTGCTGATAGAGGGCGCGTGCCCGCGCGATCAGTATGCGCGCGAAGTCGGCATAGATACGCCAGTCGCGCTGCTGGTTGGCGTGCGCCAAGGTGTTGCGCGAGATGCGGCCACGGAAGCCCAGGTGATAAAGCTTGGGCTGATGCGCTCGCAAGCAGGTCTCGATGTCGCGCAGACTCTCGCGATAAGTGAGTTGCGCAAAGGCCAAACACAGGAATTGATCGAGACAGGAGAAACTCTGCACTTTGTAATCGCCGTTGTAGCGATCCACACAACGGCGGAATTCGCTGAGCGGAAGCAGGTCCAGCAGTTGAGAAAAAATCGTCCGGCCAGTGTTCATGAGCCCTTCCTCTTCGTCTTTCGGAAGCGCTCAAGACTACAACGCAATTCAAATCGATTCCGCTCATTCTCCTGTCCAACTCTCAAACTCACATGCACTTACACGGAAACTCAAACTCAACATTGGGACAGCACTGATTCTGAATTATGAATGCTGAAACGCAGCGCCCGTAGAATTCCTCAGGTTAGTCGCTTCGTAACTCATAATTCATCATTCATAATTCACTATTCACCATTCGTATCGCAGGCAGGCCCCTGGTCACCGCAAATCGGCGCCGCGGGGGACTACGCTACTTGTTGGATTTCAAGTGGCTGTCAAAGAACTCCGCCGCGGCATGATAAGCTGCGAGCCAGTGCTCATGCGTGAGGAAATCGTGCACCTCGTCCGGAAAGACGACCTCGCGAAATTCCACGCCCTGCTTGCGCAGCGCTTCCACAAGCCGGACCATCTGCGTGAAGGACACGTTGCGGTCGTCATCGCCTTGAATCAAGAGCACCGGGGAATGCCACGTCTTTATGTCAGCCAGCGGCGAAGACTCAAACGCCACCCGCGCCCAATCCGTCAGCTTCTGGGGATTTTCCGCGGGGAGCGTTTCCGGAAATTCCAAATTCCAGTCGTGCACGCCGTGCAGGTCCACGCCGGCCGCGAACAGGTTGGAAGCCCGCGCCAGTCCCAGCGCCGTCAGGTAACCACCATAGGAACCGCCCCAGAGGCCGATGCGCGCCGGGTCCACATCGGGGCGTGAGCGCAGGTACAAGCCCGCTCCTTCCACGTCGTTGAATTCGCTCGCGCCCGTCGCGCCGTAATTCAGGGCCTCGCGAAACTCCATTCCATAGCCAATTCCGCTGCGATAATTCACCGACAACACGATGTAACCACGGCTGGCAAGGTATTGATTTAGGGCATACGTGTTGTGGTAATACTGCATATAGTGCCAGCCGAGCAGCATCTGCCGGCGCGAGCCCCCGTGGAAAAACACGACGGCGGGATGCCGCCCGCCGGTCCGAGCGGAGGCGGGAAGAAAGATCTGGCCATGGATCTTCAATCCGTCGGCAGCCGGGAAAATCACCGGCTGCGGCTCGCCCAAGCGTGCCCCCGGAAAATCCTTGGGCATCGACCCGGGCGCGAGGTCGCGAATGGCGCCACCCGGCCCGAGACGCGCCGGCCGCGCCGGCCAGCGCGCATCGGAGCGCAGCAGGACGACCTGCTGCCCGTCGCTCGTGACCGCGGGCGACCACTCGATCCCTTCCCCGCCAGTCAGGCGCTCGAGCCGGTCGCCTGAGGCGGCTTCTCTCCAGAGGTGGCGTCGGTCCGCGTCGTCCTGATTGGAATTGAAGACAACTTCGCGACGGCCGGGCGTGAGCGCCACACTCTCCACCTCACATTCCCCCGGCGTCATCAGCGTCGCGGCGCCGCCCCCGACCGGCACCGAGTAAAGATGCGTCCATCCGTCTCCCTCCCAGGGAAAGATCAAGCGGTCGCCGGCCGCCCAAAGCACTTGGTTGTCCGCGGAAATCCCACGGAACACACTTCCCCGCCCTTCGCGTGCCTTCCATACCTCGCGACCCGCGCCGGTCTCGACCTCCGCCACACGAATCGACCAGGGTGGACCGGCGCGCTTGGGACCGAATACCCTTGCTTCCTTCCAGACCGGAGAACGCAGAAAGGCGATCTGCCTCCCCTCCGGCGACCACACGGGCTCCTCATCCCGGTCCACGCTCGGGTCGAGATAATGCAGGCTCTTCTCGAAGAAGTTGTAAACGCCGATGAAGCTGTGATCCTCACGCACGCTGACAAATACCAGGTTCGATCCATCGGGTGACCAACGTAACGACCGGGCCTTCCCCTTCGCGTGGATGAGTTGGGCCGGCTTCTCGCTCCCGTCAAGCTTTGCAGACCAAACCTGGTCCTGGAAGATGAAGACCACCCCATCGCCTTTTGGCGACACCGCTGGAGAATGCCCTTCACCCAACTTTCGCGGCGCCCCGCCCGCAAGCGAAACCACCCAAACGTCCTGCTCCACGCCTTGCGGGCTGCTGCGCGGATTCGGCGCTTCGTGCAGCGTCTCGAAGTCGCCCCCCCGCGTGTAAAGGATGGCACGGGCGTCCTGGGTCCACGTGAGCTCGGCAATCTCACGCCCGTCGTCCTCCGTGTAGGAGGTAACCGCTCGGGCCTGGTAATCAGGCGGCTCCGCCACCCAAATGTTCCGCACCCCGCGCGCGTCGAATACCCACGCCACCTTGCCACCCGCGGGAGCCGCCACCAGTTCCGTCGGGAACGGCGCACTCATGACCTGCTCGAGTGTGAACGGTTCCTGTTGCGCTATCGCCAACGAAGAACAGACCAGCGCCATGGCCAGCGTCCAGAACCGGCGGCATCGACCCGCTTCTCGCTTCATGGAAGACTCCTCACAGCTTTGGTGAATCGATCCTGGTGTGGTCGCTGGAAATCAGGAACCGGCAGACGAAACGCTCACAGATCCAGCGGGGCGAGTAACTCCTCGATAGTGGTTTCATCCACCAGCAGGTTCAGCCACTCACCGCGCAAGCAGGGGAGTTCGTCGAGGGCTCGAAACAACCGCATCTTTGCAGCCGCGTACACCTCTCTGGAATCCAGTTCGCGTCCGTGGACAAGTCGCCAGGCCGCGAGCGCGCGGTCCGATACAAACACGCGCAGGGTGAAGGGTGGCTGCTGGTCAGGGGTGACGACGAATACATAATCACTGCCGGGGCCCTGCCCCTCGGGGCGATTGACAGCCCGGCTCGACACGAAAAAGTACTGGTAGGAGGCGCCGGTCTCTGCCGCGTAGAACTTGTAGCGACGCGCCATGGCTGCCCTCATCCTCCCGGCCTTGACTCCCGCTGGCGGATCTAGCGCGGATATCTCTCCGCGGGGACGGTTTGTGGGGGCTGCCGGAAGGGCGGGGCTTCAGCCCCGCCGAAGTCGCGGCCCCCGCCCTCTGTTCGTCCCGCGCCGCGCGTGGCCCCCGCGAGCTACGCCGCCGAATCAGCGAGGCTTGTCGGAACTGCGCAAGAAGATGGCCTGACCCGTGCCCAGGACGATTTGCGTGACGTGGTCCGGGAGCGGAATGGGTTTACTTAAATCGAATTTGTAACGGGGCTGCAAATAATTCTCGACCACGAAGTCCACAAGCCAGCTCGGCACGGTCATCGATCCCACGGTCACGCTTTCGATCTGCACCTTAGCTTGCCGATTTCCTGACTGGACTTTGCCCGTGGCGCTCACGTGCTGCGTTCCTTTGAACATCGCCGCCATGACCTTCGGACCCCAGTCGTTTGGATTGCTGTACACACGGCTGAACTCTTCGAAGTTCACGTCCGCAACCCCCACCACATGCTCGGGCGAGAATCGAACCGCTGGATCGCGCACGCCCGGCGGAAGAAGATCCCTGCCATGCACCTTCAAATAGGAATTCGCTTCGTTCTCGGTAATCACCATCGGCGAGTAGGACTGAGCGGACCCCGCATCCACCGTTTGCAGGGTTCGCAGCTTGACTTCCAACGCTTGCGCCGCGGCTTGGGTCGCATCCGGCCCGGTAGCGCCGCTGCCTATGAACGCCCCGCCGAGCACGAGCAGGCCCGCCGCGAGCGCGGCCACCGTGAACGGGCGGAGGGGAAGCTGCGTGACGGTAATCTGACGCCGCCCTTGGTGGGCTGAAATCGACCTGACTCTCTCTCTCAAAGTTGTCGCTCGCAATGGTGCTATTACTAACCCAGTTAATTATCAGTTTCCGCTCAACCGCCGTGGGCGTTCCTCCGCGCTTACTCACGCCGGCGGGAAACGATTACCTGCGGAGTGACCACGAGCTTATCAAACGGCCCCGACAGGTGTGCCTCCGAATAGCCGGCGCCGGGTTTGAGTTCATCCTCACGCGCCAGCCAGCGACGGCGCAGGTGTCGCAAGTCGGTACGCACATCCAGGTTGAGCGCTCCGCCCAGGGTGTACGTGCCGCTTAGCTGGAGCGTGGCGCCACTTAACTCGAGCGCGGCGTTCTTCAGGGTCAAGCGGCGACTCGCGACTTCCAGGGTCATGGCCGCGGAGCGGGCCACCTGCGGGCCGTGGACGGGCTCGAGTGTTCCCCAATGCGCCTGCCGCACCAGGATTTCCAGAGGATCGAAATCGCCGAAGGCAAGGTCCTTGGAGCGCAAGGTCGCCTCTCCCACCAAGTTATCCCCCAGTTCCTCACGCCCCAGGCCGCGCGTCGTGAAGTGTCCACTCCCCATCACTGCCCCGCGTACGCCCTGGAGAGCGCTGGGCAAACGGGAAGTCAAGGCCTCGACCGGCAGGCCGGCGAGCGACACGGTCGCGGCAAGCCTCGGGGGCGCATTCGTGAAATCGACCTCCCCACTGGCCTCACCGTGGCCGCCACCGACGTGGAATTTGGCGGCCTTCATGCGGATGGTGCGGCCGGCGGCCTCAAACGTTCCCTGAAAGTCTTTCAGGGTCACACCCCGGTAAGTCAAGCTGGGAGTGGAGAAACGTCCCTCGGCGGCGAGGCTTCCGAACAATTGCGAGGCGGCAGTGCGGCGATCCGCAAAGGAGGACAAGCCGGGAAGACGTTCCAAGAGGGGCAGGGGCCGGCGGTGGCCCAGTGCGTCGAACCAGAGGGCGCCCTGCTCCAGACTCAGGCTGTTCGCGCGCAGATCAAACCGCCAGGGATTGCGCCGGGGGCCGCGGTGCTCCAGCTTGGCGCTGAAAACGCTTGTCCCCAGGACGGCAACCAAGGGATCAACGGTAATCTGGTCTCCACTGACCTGCACGCTGGCGTGGGGAAGATTGAGCGGTTCCGTCAACCCCGGGATGAGCAGCCGGACGGACCGTATTTCCGCCCGCGCCGTCAACGCGGGTCGCGCCGGGGGCCAGGCTGAGCCGGCGAAATGAAGCGTGGCCGTTGCCGAACCCGTGGCGTCAAGGCCCTGAAAGGTCCGGATCCCCAGACCGCGTCCAAAGGCCAGCGCATCGTGCAGGGGGACGCCTCTCGCGAGAAGCTGCAAGTCGTAGCGAGGCATTCCGCCGGCGCGGTCGATGGCGCCTTCGGCCAGCAGGGCGACGCGCGGAGCCAGGGTTACTTGCGTCGGCGCGAGGCGTGCTCCACGATTGTTGATGCGCACGGCGAGCTCGGAAATAGGAAACGACCCGGAAGCCGTCTCCAGGCTGACCTCGCGCGCACCCACGAAACCACCGTAGCGGCGCTGCTCCCAGGGACCCTGAATCGAAAGCATGCCATCGACCCTGCCCTTCAGGCTCCAAGCGCTGGGGTTTGGCCACCAGCGCCGGACCACGGCCAGCACGTCCTCCAGGCGCGAACGCTCCAGCGCCACGACCAAGTCAAGCTGCGGTGAGTTCGGGAAGTGATCCACCGCCCCGGAAAGGTGGACATGCGAATCTCGAAAGGAGGCTTCCAGGCTTTCCACCAGCACGCGCTCGCGACTACGCTGGAGCTGGCCGCGAAACCGGAGGTCCCAGGGCATGGGGTCAGACGGCGGGAGCTCGCTCCAGCGCTGAAACTGCGTGAGGTGGGATTCCCCCTCCACCGTCAGGTTCAGGAGGGAACCGCTAAGGCGAACGTCGCAATCGAGCACACCGTAGAGTCCGGGGTTGCGGCCGGTGACGATGGGGATCCAGTCATAAAGCAGAGCCCCGCGCGCGCGCAGGTTGGCTGCAATGGGCCCCTGCAAGTCCCCGCCGGGCGTCCACACACCCTCTGCCTCCACGGGGCCCGGAGTGGGCACCGCGAGATCCGAGCGCACGGGACTTGCGACAATCCGGAACTCGACCCGGCGCTCGGCGGGATCGGCGCGCAGACGTGCCCGGACGTCGGTCAAGGCAAAGGGTTTCTTGTTGGCGCCGACCTTGAAATCAATATGCGCGTCCTCAACCTCCAGGTCGAGTGGCTCTCCCACGCGGGAGTTGGCCGCGCCCGGGCCCGCGCCGGCCGGAGCCGTGACGCCGCTTTGCCGCAGCAACCTCCCCACGTTCCATTCGCCCTGGGCGTTCAAGACCAAGTTGAAACTGGGACGGTCCAGCCGCAAACGCGCAAAGTCCTTGCGCGAGCGCCACAGGCTTCGCCAGCGCAGGTCGCATTCGATGCGGTCCACGCGCGCAAAGGGCTCGGAACCGAAATCGGAGTCCTCCTCGACCTCGGCATTCTCAATGGTGAACCCAGGACGCGGCAGCAGCCGGAAGGACACTGCCCCAAACTTGACGGGCCGATGCAGGGCCCGCTCCAGCCCCGCTTCCAAGCGGCGGCGGTAACGTTCGGCGCTGAAGTAGGAGGGGACGAGCCACGCTGCCCCGCCCAAAAGCAGAAGGAGAAGCGCGAGATTACGGGCGCGGCGGCGGTTGCGGGGATGCATCAGTGCACAAACTTGAGGGTGCGCCGCCAGCGGGTCTTGATCGGGAAGTGGATGATCAGATCGACGATCTGGGAAATGTGGTCGCCCAGGGAGTTGTGCAGGTATTCGTCACGCGCCGTTTCAAACGACCAGTAAATCAACAGCGGGCGGCCACTGACCACCCCCCGCGGAACGAAACCCCAGAAGCGGCTGTCCCAGCTCTGCTCGCGGTTGTCCCCCATGACGAAATACTTTCCCGGCGGCACCACGATTTCTCCGTCACGAACGTAGCTGCTCATTTCCGCGCTCCAGGCGGTCGTGGCGCCCCGCAGGTACTCGGTCTCCGGCAGCGGGAAGTCATCACCGGGGCGGAGTTCATCTGGAAAAGTGTGATGAACAAAAGGTTCGTAGAGCGGCTGGCCATTCACGAAGACCTGACGATGAAATATGTGAATGCGGTCACCCGGAAGGCCGACCACGCGCTTCACGTAATGCTCGCCCGGTTCCGTCTGCTCCTCCGAGGGCGGGAACTTAAACACCAGGACGTCGCCGCGGCGCACTTCCCGGGTGGGCAGGAGGTGAGCCAGCCCTCCGGGCGGCTGTGCGAAAATGAATTTATTGACCAGCAGGTGGTCGCCGATCAGCAGAGTTTCCTCCATCGAGCCGGTGGGAATCTTGAACGCCTGCAGCACGAAGGTCGTCCCGAAAATTGCCAGGATCACCGTGACCACCAGCGACTCAAAGGTATCGCGGGTTGAAGATTTCTTGTAGGACTCAGCCATTCGTTTCGGTCTTCCCTCCCAGTTCGGCCATGACGGCCCTGGCCGCTTCCTGCTCCGCGGCTTTCTTGTTACTGCCGCGCCCGCGGGCTATCCGATTGTCTCCTGCCACGACCTCCACCGTAAAGGTCTTTTGGTGCTCGGGGCCCGATTCCTCCACCACGCGGTATTCCGCCGCAGGCATTCTCCCCGCCTGCAGGCGCTCCTGCAAGGCCGATTTGTAATCGATTGAGAAGAGATCACTGGCGCAGGCCTCAAGGTCATCGGGCATGATGAAGCGCTCGATGAACGGACGAGCGGCCTCGATGCCTCCATCCTGGTAGAGGGCTGCTAACACGGCTTCCAGCGCATTGACGAGCAGCGCTGGCTTGCTGCGCCCGCCGGTTTTCTCTTCGCCGCGCCCCAGCCGCAGGTACTCGCCCAGGCCCAGGCGACTGGCCACGACGTGCAGGTGTGGCGCGGCCACCAGGTGGGAACGCGCGCGCGTCAGCCTGCCTTCCTCCCAATCCGGAAAGGCGGCGGCCAGAATCACGCTGACCACAAAGGTCAGCACCGCGTCGCCCAGGAACTCCAACTGCTCGTTGTCGCGGGGACGGTCCGCCGACTCCTGCGCAAAGGAAGAGTGCGTGAGGGCTTCCCGAAGGAGAAGAGGATTCCGAAACTGATAGCCCACGAAAGCCTGGAATTGCTCGATAGGGTTTTCCGCCATACTCTCCGTACGCCGCCCCTTTCCGTCCGAGGCGGACGAGGGGCGCCGCCCCGTGCGTTATGCGGCGGCGGCGCCAACTCGGAGAAGCCCACCTCGAGTCTGCAGCCAGGTGCTAGGGTTTCGCGGGAGTCGCGGACTGCCCCTTCCGCGCGTTCAGGGCTTCTATTTGCTTGTCAGCGTACTGCTTGATCATCGTGCCCTGACCGAGCTCAGCGGCCTTGGTGAAAGCCGCGATGGCCTCATCGATCTTGCCGTCAATGTTGTAGGCTTCACCCAGGCGATAGTAGTCGCGACTGTCGGGGCGGTCGGTGGTGGTGACGGCCGTCGTATACTCCTGCTCCGCCTTAACCAATTCATCTTTGTCCGGCCCGGCCAAGCCCATCTCAGAGCGGTCTAGATGCACCATGCCCAGCGCGCCGTGGAGGCCCGCCGCGTATTCACCTTTGCGCTTGGCAAAATCCGCATCCGCCTCTTCCCCCTGTTTCTTAAGCTCGTCGATCTGCTTGAGGGCATCCTGAGCATAATTCTCAGCCAGCGCCAGTTGTTTCTCTTTGTCGGCCTCGTGATCTTTCAGGTATTGAGGTTGAGGCATTACCGAGACAATCATAATTAAGCTCATCAGATTGTCTTTCTTCAATTCCAGACTCTTCTGGCAGAAGGCAACAACCTTCGCCACGTCCCCCTTCTGCTGGTTGGCATTCGCCTCGAACGAGTAGGCGTAACTCAGTACGGGGCTATTGGGGTACTTCTTGGCGAAATCCTCCACCAGGGTAATGGCTTTGTCCGGGTCGAGTTCATTCCGAATCGCCAGGAAGTCCTTGCCTTCCTCGGCAGTGAGCACCTGCCCGCCGGTGACTCCCAATCCGGCAGCCTTGGCCGCAGCGCGGGCCTTCGGGCCGGCACTGGCCACCGCCTTGACTACCTCGTCCGTGGCATTGGCTTTGCGCAACTTTTTCTCCGTGTCCGGATTCATGTCGAAATCCGTGCCCCGCTGGCTGACGTCCTTGATGAGCTGGGCGGGCCCCTGGCTCTTAAGCTCTTTCATAACTTCCTTCTCCGTCATCGGCACGGGGGCGCTCGGACCCTGAGCGTAAAGGGCGCTCGAGAGGACCAAGACCACGACCATCAATAATGCATATTTCATTCTCATATTCGTTCTCACTCTCCTTAAGTAAGATGGCAAGCTTGCCAATTAATCTTTCGGGTCCGCAGGGTTGAGCGTACAAGAAAGGTTTTCCACTGTCAATCAACGGGGCCGGGGGGTTGTGTCAAGCCTGGGCCGGGTCAGGGTGAATGCTTCTTCCCTTCCTCCCTCGCCCCGAAGGCCGCCGCCATCCCGCTCTGGACGGCGCGCAGCGCCATAGGATAGGCCGTGGCCGTCAGCGAGGCAGCACGATATTGCGCGAGGGCGGCGTCGCGCTGGCCCCGCAAATCCTGGAGCCGTCCCAGATAGATATGCGACCAGGTGACGATGCGCAAATCCCGGGCCGTACCGAGCGCCTTCTGGAAATATTCCTCGGCAAGGTCCGGCTTGCGGGTATTGGCGTAAACCACCGCCAAGCCGTAAATGGCGCGCTCGTTCTTGGGATCGATTTTCTCCAATACCTCCTGATACGCTGCTTTGGCTTCGATGTACTTCCCCTGGAAGAACAGGTTGTCTCCCTGGTCGAGAAGCCGTTCTTGTTCCGAACGGGCCGGCGAGGCCTTCTCCACCGGGGCCGGCGGACGCCGCGTAAACTGGACGCCCAGAAGCCGTTTCCGCTCTTCACGGGGGTCAATGCCCAGGACCATCGGCTTGTAGTAAACCGTCAGGGAAGAATCCTGGCGCTCGAAATCCGCCAAAGCATCGTAGAAGTACCGCACCAGGATCAAGCCGCCCGCGGTCATTTCCGCCAAACTCTTTTCGGTTTCTGCCGCGGGCCGTTTATCCATGCGCAACTCTGCGGCGCGAATCAGGCATTCCGTGACCAGCAGGGGAAAGTCCTCTTTGAAGTCCGGCGCGAGCAAGGGAGCTTCGTGAGCGATCACGCTCAGGGCGGCCTTCTGGTTGATCTCGCCCGCGTACTTGGCGGCCAGGGGGTCGAGGAGGAAGTGCAAGTACTGGTGACGGATCTCGTCGATCTTCGGCTGCTTGGAGGGTGTCACGACCAGGTAGTAGTTCAGGCCATAAATACGCGCCTGCACCTGCTCGGGCACGCCCATCAGGTCGATATAGATCGCGTAGGTCCGGCCGAGGTAGCCGCCGGCGGGGAAACGAAAATAGGCGTCAGCCAGCACAAAAGTCCGGCGCACCGCAGCCGTGTAACGCGCCACGGCCGCCTCGTAGCGCGGCTGGACTTCCGCCCAGAGCTGGAGCAATGCGGCTTGATTGTAAAAAGTCCTGAGGAGCGGAACAAGCCCCATGAGGTCGCGCGCATCCGGAGGCAGGTCGCCCGGGGGAACAGTAAAGGGGAAGTCCGGCGGCGAGCCCAACAACAGGGCGAGAGAAATGTATTGTCCCAGGTCCGCGCCGGGGTCACCTTCTACGCGGTGCTGGCTGTAGAACTTCCCGAGTTCGGGGGCTACGGCAGCCTTCCGATTCTCCAGGAATGCACGGACTTTCTGCCGGGTGTCATCTCCGGGGGTTGCACCCAGACCCGTGTCGTAACCCGCAGCATTCAAGGCGGCCAGCACGCAGAAGATTTGCTCGTTGGGTTCCAGCAGGACGTTGCCCGGACCCTGCGCCCCTGCCGGTTGAGGCGCGTCGAGCAGGATTAGAAGCCCGGCGATAAACACCCACCCCCAGGAGGGCACAAACCTGGCCACCCGCCGGCGGTGGGAGGTGGGGCAGCAAGCAGCGCGGTCTCGGTGAGATCGGAAACGCCAGGGCAGGATTGAAGTCAAGAGCAAACGGACTATCCTCGGACTGTGATTCGCCGCAGGGACAGAACCACCTCCCCATCCCTGGGCTTCCCGAAGGTTGTGGCAGGCTGGAAAATGCTGAAGTAAATCATTCGATCCAGACGCTGCGTGAGCTCCGGCGAGTTCTGGCCGGAAAGAAGCCGATATCCCTTCACGCGGCCCTCGGCGTCAATCTGGGTGAGCAGCACCAGGGGGTTATCATCGGTGTTGAAATCCATCGGGGCAAGCGTACGGACGCGGGGCGGCGTGACAATCTGCAAAGGAACGTCCGGGATGTTCGTAACCGGAGCCACCCCCGACCCCATGATCAGGCAGAAACAAATCACCGCCGTCAGGACGCCGCCGGTAGCGGGGATTAACAGAGGTTTGACCAGGTTCGCCAAACGCACCCAGAGCCCCGCCAAATAGTGCCGGTGGAGATGTTGGGACATGCGGACCCGCAAACGCAGCGCCAGGTCGGGTGGTACTCGGCGGCGCGCGAGACCCCGCAAATCAGCCTGCAGCGACTGCCATTGCGCGAGTTCCTCCCGGCAAGCTGCACAGTAAACCAAGTGGAAGCGGATGGATTTCCGCGCCTCCGGCGTGCAGAGGTCATCGAGGCAGTCCGAGAAATGTGACCGAATTTCGACGCAACCCTCAAACATGTCACTGACCCACATAGCTCGCCAGCTTTCGGCGGAGCAGTTCGCGTCCACGCAACAGACGGGATTTCACAGTTCCCTCAGCCAAACCCAGCACCTGCGCGATCTCGTCATAAGGCAGCCCCTCGATTTCACGCAGCACTACAACGGTCCGATAAGGCGGCGCCAGGCTCGCCAGAGCCCGCCTGACCACCTCTGTGCGCTCGGCCTGCTCGAGAACCTGGTAAGGGTCCCGGTCACTCGCGGCAGCTTCCGCCGCCGCGACGGACGAGGGAGAATCAGGGTCATCTACGGAAAACGGCTCGCGCCCTTGACGACGAATCCAGCCCCGGCGATGGTTCGAAGCCTCATGAACAGCGATGCGATAAATCCAGGTCTTCAGACTGCTCGCACCGTTGAAGCTCCCGATCCCTTTGAAAATCTTTATGAACACATCCTGGAGAACGTCGGGAGCGTCGGCTTGGCTCTCGATAATGTGTGAGACCAAGTTGAAAACCGGATGCTGGTAAATTGCCAATAGGTAAGCGAACGCCTCGGGCAGGCCCGCCTGCAATTCTGCGACAAACGCCGCCTCTTCGCTGACTGCCGGCAGCGTGTGCTCGAGCGTTATCCCGACGTACCGCGCGGTGCCCATGACACCCTCAAGATAGCAGTTCCGTCGCCCAACTTCAATACCGCGCCTGCTCGCTTACCTTTGACTACTCTAGCGCCGGCCTTCGGAACCTGCCCTAAGCAGGGCGAAGGGTCGGCACTTGCTTCATTACCCTTCTTGCTACTTAGATTGACACCATAAGCCAAAGGTTTGTTCCAAAAAGTCGATGGAGGGGATTTCGCTGCCCTGCGGGGTACCGCCCCGGGAGTCTCATGGGCTTTCTGTCAGGGCGAGGGCTCGCCGCGTTCGTCCGTCACGCTCCACAGATTAGTCCCGCAACCGCCCGCCTGTCATTAGATTAGTCCCAGAACCGCACGCCTGTCATTCCGAGCGCAGCGAGGAATCTCGCTCTGTGCCTGGGGCTGAGGGCAAAGCCTCGGGTGCGATTTCCTTCCCAATGCTCAGGGCGAGATTCCCTTCCCGGTGCTCAGGACAGGCTGCCGCTTCGCTCAGGGCGAGATTCCTCGCGTAGTTTACCCTGAGCGGCAGAGCGAGATTCCTCGCTTCGCTCGGAATGACAGCGAAGGGCTCGGAATGACATGAGCGATGGGGTTAGCGTTCGAAACCGAACGCCCATTCCTGCGCGGCAAGGGCGCCATGCTTCGGTTGCAGAAAGCCCAGAACGCCTCGCTTACTTGCCATACCAACCGTCGCTCAGGTCTTTCCAGTCACGATTCCCCGACTCGATCAAGGCGATTCTCTTCATTCGGCCCCAGGCTTTGATCTGCTTCTCCCGACCGATCGCCAGCCTAATATCGCCGAACACTTCGAAGTGCACGAGCCGGTTGATGTTGTAGCGCGCCGTGAATCCCTCTTGCAGCTTGCCCCGGTGCTGCAGCACCCTTCGTTCCAGGTTGTCTGTCACGCCCGTGTATAGGGTGCGAGACTTGCTGGCCATGATGTAGACGTAATACGTCTTCATAGGCTGAGCGCCGATGCCCGGTATGGTGGGAACATCGCACGAGGCGCTCGGTCAAGCTGCGGACTCAGGCCCGGCATTCGCAGGCATGCCTGCGGGTTCCCCAAGGGTCAGGGCGAGATTCCTCGCGCAGTTTACCCTGAGCGGCAGAGCGAGATTCCCCGCTCCACTCGGAATGACAACGTAGGTAGGGGCCGCGTTCCCACGCTGCGCTCGGAATGACAACTCGGAATGACAACATGGGCGGGGCCGTGTCAACTTCGGAAGGCCGCCGAGCGCTCCAGATCATCCTTAAGAATATTGAGCAAGTCATCGGCGAGGCCGTGGGCGCGATGGCTTTCGCTGTACTCCTCGACTTTGGCGACCATCCGCCGCAGCAATCCGGTCCGCGTTTCACGGGCCGCCATGGCTTGGGCGCGGGTGGAGCCTTCGGCCCGGCGCGCGCCGAGGTGCAGGATGGCCTCTCCCCAATGGGCATCAGCGTGCTATCCCTTGCCACCACTAAAGCCGACCAGCCAGGGCCGCTTGTCTTCCAAGTAGAGTTGGCGGAGAGAAGCTTTGACTTCCTAAAACATTCTTACTCCCGTCGCGGGGAGTATGCACGCCCCAGCGTTCTTTTTTCAAGTATTGTCTCAAAGGTGCCATCAATGGCACCCCGCGGAAAAGGGAGCCGGCTCATCTGATTGTGGGGAACGACATTATGCCCAGGCGAAATGTTCGCGGGCCGGGTTTTCACCCTGACCGGCAAAGCCCCGCCGGGGCTCGACATCAGTAGTCGGGGGTAGCAGGAACCGCGCCCGCTTCAGGAAGTTTCTGCCTGAGAGCAGGATTTTTTGCTTGACAATGTTAACTTTATAGGTATAATACATAGAGTACCGAACGCCCCGGCCCGGTAGAAGCTACTCGGGAGACAGCCTTCCCCTTGCTAACCACGAAGCAGGCAGAAGGCAGTGGGCAGTAGGCAGAAGGCAGTGGGAAGTAGGCAGTAGGCAGAGGCCAGTAGGCAGTGGGCAGTCGCTGACTCCAGTTTACTCACTTCTGGCTCCTGACTTCTAGTTCCTGACTGCTGAAGGCTGATTGTTGAACGCCAAGCCCGCGAGCGTGAGAATTGGGAAAATGTCCAGCTCTTCCATTATGTTGATGATAATAAATGTACTTATCGATGTTCATCATGTTTCTGCAAAATCATCAAGTCGTTGAAATTAAGCTAGTTAAATGCATTGCGTTGACGTCGAACTCCGAAAACGCGGGGAGAGAAAATGAAGGTAAGTTCCATTATGTTGTTGAAAACACATGTAGAAAAAATGTCAGTTTATGGGTTTGCCATGATGTTGATGAAAATAAACGAGTTATAGTTTCTTTGCCATTATGTTGATGATAATAAAGTGGGTTAGCGCAGTAGGCAGAAGGTAGAAGGCGGTAGGCAGTGGGCAGAAGGCAGTGGGCGGCAGGCAGCGAGCGCTTGGCGAGCCGAGATCGGCTGAACGCTGGCTGCTGATCACTGAACGCTGGCCCGAATTTCTCACCAGGCTGGGACGGTTTTGGGGTCTGCCGGAAGGACGGGGCTTCAACAGGCTGCGGAAAAACCCAGTTTGGTAACGGTATTGCATCGAATGAGGCATGCGAGGAGATGATGAGAAGCAACCAGCGATGTTCAGTTACATCACCTT
>Ga0208457_1000774_pt1 | contig 27156 bp, 19 predicted proteins | sample June2015DPH_10_1_FD_185513 | JGI IMG/M metagenome (GOLD analysis project Ga0208457, IMG submission 185513) | Peatland microbial communities from SPRUCE experiment site at the Marcell Experimental Forest, Minnesota, USA - June2015DPH_10_150... | ecosystem: Environmental > Terrestrial > Soil >... | reverse complement strand
GGTACTGAAAATGCCCTTCCAGCTTGATCGAGAAGCCGTTGATCTTGTAAAACGCCGCCTGCCGCACCGCCGCCTTCAACACCTCCAGACGCTCCAGGTGATGCGCATCGTCCCAGTAGATGACGCGCAACTGCATGTCCGGCCAGTCGGTGATCTCGCCCTCAGGCAGCAGGAGTTGGCCGTCTTCGAGGCGAACCAATTGGATGAGTGTCTCGACCCCGTAGAGGAGTCCTGGGGCAGCATTCGCGGTTATCAAGATACTCTGGGGTTTCAAAACCAGCCGGTACGCCTGCTCCGCGAGAGAGGCTTTGTCGCGGTCCGCTGCTTCGCCGATGGTCACTGAACCGGGCTCGACGGACAGGCGGATTACACCCGCCCCGCCCCGGGCAGCCCGGCTTTCCGCAAGCGTGAGCCGGCAGCGAGCCGCGAGATCTTCTTTCAAAGTGGTTACCGCCACGTCATCAGGTTTCATCCCGCCCGCCAACTCCAACTGCCAGCCGTTCATGATGGCAAAGTCCTTCCCGGATAGCACCACGTTCTGAGGAGTGGGCAGAACCGTGTAACCCCGGGCGAAAAGGGGCGAGGCCGTTTCTGCCCGGGCTTGGAAACCCGCCAAGGTGAGCAAGGTCATGCCGGCAACGGCGAGGTGAACAACTTTCCGCATAATGTGACCAAGGGAGCACATGGCTTTATCCTTTTGGAGATGGGTTTTCATTGCTGGGGTGGGCAAGAGCATCAGAGGAGGCACGATCTGGGATGGAACTCCAACTGTCACGGAACTCGTAAGATTTACTCAAAGGGTGCTGGCCGCGAGGGTCCATGCCACGCGACTCTGTGGGCGTTGGCGATTCAAATCCGCCTTCGCGCCACGTAGGGGCGGACATCACTCTGGAGTCCGCCCCATACGAGGCACGCGAGAGCGTCGAACTCAAGCCGGGGAAGTCTTCCTCCCCAGAATTACCAAAGGAATTTCAGAGCAAACTGAATAACGCGCCCGGCGCCAGCGCTTCTTATGGTGCCGAAGGCCGAACCATCCGTGACCGTACTGTCGGGGTTGCTGAAGTTCACCTGGTTGAAGACATTGAAGAACTCCGAACGGAACTGAACTTTGTAGCGGTCCCGGAAGGCAAAATTCTTGAGGATCGAGAAATCGGTATTGCTCAAGGCAGGCCCAGTCAGGATTCCGCGACCCGTGTTCCCGTACGTGCCCAGATACGAGTACTTGATGCCGTCCGTTGTGCAATTGTTCTGCTCAATGTATTGAGGGTTGCCCAAGGCGGCGGCAGGATCGTACGAACAAGTGGGGTCAATTAAGGCCGCGGTGTTGAAAAACTGGTTGATCATGTCGGCGCGTCCGGAATGGCTACGCCCAATTGTTTGTCCGTTGGTGAAGGCGTGTTGTGTTCCATACGTCCCATCGATGGCTACGTCAGGGCCGCTGGCAAAGGTCATCGGTAGACCGCTCTGGATGGAGGTGATGCCGGTAAACGTCCACCCTCCCAGCAAGGTGTTGAGCGTTGGTGTGCTGAAGTTCACAGACGGGGTCCAGAGCCAGGAAACTACAAAGGCTTGACGCCGGTCCCAATCAGAGCGGCCGCGCTCCGTCCGCAGATTGAAAGGATCTGACACGGTCCCACCCAGGGTGTCGGTGGAACTCGTATCAATCGATTTCGCAAGTGCATAGGAAGCTGTCACCGAATAGCCCCTGCTGAATCGCTTGGTGACCTGAGTTTGGAAGCTGTGGTACCAACTGCGGAAGTCGTTGCCGAGCATGTAGCCGTCCGGTGAGAGAATGCCCGGTTCGAAAATCACGCGGTCATTGATGTTCCCCGTATTGGTGAGCGCACTCTCCAACTGCGAACTCGTGTCATAAGCCGTTCCAGGGATAAATTTGGCGGGGTTATAGGTCCGCAAGGCTTCGATCTTGGTGCCAACCTTCCCTACGTAGCTTCCCTCCAACATGATCGTGGGTGTGAGTTGGCGTTGCAGGGTGAGATTCCAGGCCTGAACGTAGGGAGTCCGTAAAGAGAGATCGGTGAAGATGCCTCCCATGGGCAACGGGAATAGCGGACAAGCGATCCCCGGGAACATGGAAGATGGCACACAGCCAAAATTCCCCGTCGGGGCTGCGGGTGGTGGGGTTTGGCCGGTTGAGCCAAAGGGATCCTCGATGCTCCCTTGGCGCGCCGAAGCCCATCCCGCGAACGGGGGATTCTCCTGGGCCAACGAGTCGGCATTGATGGATTCATAAAACACGCCATAGGCACCACGCACGCTGGTCTTGCCATTCCCAGATACGTCCCAGGCGAAGCCCAGTCGGGGTGCAAAATTGTTCTTATCGTACGGTACCAGGGTTCGAGGAATGCCCGGGTCGCCGGGGAAGAGCACTCCAGGGGGGGCGTCCGGCCTTTTCGTGGACTGCTTCCCGATCACGACCGTATCAATGCGGTCGTGGTTGTCGTACCAGAACAGATAGGGCTCGTAGCGGATCCCCATGGTGAGCATGAACCGCGGCGTCACCTTGAACTCGTCCTGGAAGAAGAAGCTGGGGGCATTGCTGACGTCATCGTTGTCGCGGACGCCGAAATCCAGGTTCATGGTGCTAAATGCTCCGAGCAGGAAATTCGCGACGGGATCCCCGGAACGTGTGGTATCGAAAACAAAACCCGGCGACCCGATGAATCTCTGGACAAAGTGCAAGCGCAGGTATTCACCCCCGAATTTGAAATTATGCCGCCCCTTCATCCAACTCAGGGTGTCGCGGATTTGATAGTTGTTGTTGATGAAGCGCGTGGTGTAACCGGAGCCCAGATCAAACAGTCCGCCCACATTCACGTCGATCGCCCCGGTGGGAGGATACTGGGGCATGGTGATGCCCAGGTCGCTGGGCGTGAGGGTCTTAGTCTCGTGCTGGAAAGACGTGGTGCGCAGATAGGAAAGCACGAGTTGATTCACCACCGTAGGGCTAACCGTATAGGTATCATTCACGGTGACATCATCGGTTTCTTGCACGAAATTCTCACCGATGTAGCCCGCGATGTTTCCATTTCCCCCGAACGGCGAGTTGTGAGTGTTGTGATCCACGTAGACGTGGCCGAAGATGGAGTGTTTGGAGCTCTTGTTCCAATCCAGCCGGCCGAAGTACATGCCGTCGTTCTTCGGGCTGGATCCAAGTGAGACTACCGTGCCGGAGGCGGAGGTCGGTACGTATTGAAGCAAGTTCGTGGCTACCGGGCTGATGCAATTGGAATTCACAATGTTGTTGGCCACACAGGGGTTGCCTGAGCCATCAACGTAAGGTCTGCCCGTGGCGGAATCCAGGGGGTTGACGAGCACCGTATCAGGTAGGAGGTCTGTGAAATCACCACTGCGGTGCGCCGCAGAAGGAACTGTGGCCACCACCGGCACAGCCTGCGGCCGGTCGCGGAGGCCCTGGTAGGACCCAAATACAAACAGCTTGTCTTTTTTGATGGGTCCGCCCACCGCCGCGCCAAACTGGTTTTGTTTTTCTGCGGGGACGCGGTCCGAGAAGAAGTTGCGCGAGTTCAGGGCATCGTTTCGGAGGAACTCCCAGACCGAGCCGTGGAAACCGTTGGTCCCCGTCTTGGACACGACGGTGATCTGTGAGCCGGGATTGCGTCCATACTCCGCGTTGAAATTCGCCGTCTGGATGCGGAATTCCTGTAAGGCGTCTGGTGGTGGATAGTTCATGCCGGTATTGCGCGATGGGTTGTTGAAGTAGCCACCATCAAAAGTGAACAGGTTCATGTTGGGGCGTCCGCCGTTGGCATCCATTTCCGGGCCGCTGCGCGCATCATCCATCTGTTGCCGGACACTCACACTCAAGACGCCGGGAATAATCCCCGCGAGCGAAATCACGTTCCGCCCGTTGAGCGGGAGATCGGTCACGCGACGGTCATCCACCAGTCCTGAGACCGTTGCCGAGCGTGTGTCGACCAGCGGCGCTTCGGCGGTGACAGTGACGGATTGGGTGGTTGCTCCCAGGTGCAGGGATAAGTCCAGGCGAACGTTTTGATTTATGGTGAGCACCACGTTTGATTGGACCAGGCGTTCGAAGCCTGTTTTCTCGACAGTAACGGAATAGGTTCCCGGCTGCAAAGCTGGAAAGTTGTAAAACCCTTCTGCGTTCGATTCCACTGAGCGGGGAACGTTTTGTTGGACCAACGTTGCCGTCACCGTGGCTTGAGCAACGGCGGCGCCACTGGGGTCGGTCACATAGCCACTGATGGTACCAGTGACTTGACCCCACAATACCGCTGGCGTGCTGATTGCAACGATAGTGAGTAAGATCCCCGCAACGATGCGTAAACGGCGAACCATCTGCATAAACATTTCTTCTCCCTCTCGGAATGCAACTATGAGTCTCGGCGAAAGCCCAGGCACCACCCTGATCAGTCGCCGGCACCAAGTGTTCTCGCGTTCTCCATGACCCGACGCAAAGGTTCCCCAGGAGACTCAAGAGCTTTGGGCGACCAACTCCACACCTGTGAATCAAGCGGGCCGTGCTCCATGATCAGCGTGAGCAGGCTGATCTGGTCAAGAACCTTCATGGGTTTGTTAGTTAACTTAACTTAGTTCGAACGCTATATACCACTGGACGGCGGGCTTGTCAATAGTTTGTTTCGGCTCTGTTTGTTTCGGCTCTGTTTCGGCTCTTGCGGTTTGCTTCATTTGTATTCGGTTCTTCATTTGGCTTCATGCTCTCCTCACAGGCACTGCCCGTTTAGCGCCGGCCCGCGGTCATTCTGGTTTGCATCCTGCTTGCGAACTGCTGGCTAATCGTCGCAGCGGAGTCACACTCCGTTAGTGAGTTATGCCGCCTGGCAGGGGAATACCTTGCTCAAGGGAAGTGCGAGCTTGCACCCACGACCGCTGAACCCGGACTTGAAATGGATAGCCGATCTCCGGCGCGCGGGACAGTTATTCCGCGGAGGGACTCTACGGATGAACTTCTGACTGGGGACCGGCAAGTCGCGGGTCCAGTTCCACCGCCCTGTGGAGTGCGTCACGCGCGGCCCGCTGGTCGCCCTTCTTTTCCAAAGCCAGGGCAAGATTATAGTAGGCGCGGGCATCGTCAGGTTTGAGATCGATCGCAGCCTGAAAATGCCCAATCGCGCTCTCGGCCTCTCCCAGTTTGAGCAAGACACCTCCGAGGTTCGTGTGGGCTTCGGCGAAGTCGGGCTTGACGACTAACGCCGCTTGAAAAGCATCTCGAGCCGAGCGCAGGTCGCCCTTCTCCAGCGCCTGCAGGCCCAGATTGTATTGAGTGTTGGCCTGCGCGAAATTGGCATCGGCACGTTGCAGCTTTTCGACTTCCGCAAAGGCTGCGCGCGCCTCATCATGCCTGCCTAATCGTTGCAGCGTCTGACCCAAGTCGTAGTACGCCGCGGTGCTCTTGGGGTCCAGCAAAGTGGCCCGGCGGAGTTCAGTCTCCGCTTCCGTAAGTTCACCTTTCTTTCGCAAGGCAAATCCCAGCTGGTAATGCGCCTCGGCGTTGTCAGGGTCGAGGCGCGCTGCAGTTTGCAGCTCCGTTGTTGCCCCTGCCAGGTCTCCTTGTTGACGAAGCACGACGCCCAGGTGCAAGTGGGCGGCGACAAGATTCGGATCAATCCTTATGGCTTCCTGAAGCTCTGGAATGGCAGCACTCAGATCGCCTTTTTGCTGTAGGCCACCTCCCAACAGGTAATGTGCCTCGGCATCCTGGGGCAGCAGCCTCACTGCCGCCCGGTGTGCGGCAATAGCTGCATCGAGATTGCCCTCCTCTCCGAGCACGGTGCCGAGGTTGACCTGGGCTTCGGGAATCCCCAGGGAGGCGGCAGTGCGAAATTCCAGCGCTGCTGCGTCAAGGTCATGCTTCTTCCACAAGGCCAGGCCGAGATTCTCATGAGCTTCAGGAAAGGCAGGACGTATTCCCAAGGCGTACCGATATTGGGCAATTGCTCCGTCAAGGTCGCCGTTGTGAGCCAGGACGTGTCCCCAGTTGTTCCTAGCCTCGGCATACTGCGGGTGAAGTCCAATAATCGCCTGAAATTCAGAGATCGCGCCTTTGAAATTGCCCGCCTGTTCGAGCAGAAGACCCAAGTTGTTTCGCGCTTCGGGGTAGTCAGGTTTCAGCTCGAGAGCTTTGCGGAATTGTTTGAGAGCGGAGCTGTTGTCCTTCTCCTGAAAGAGGACCAATCCCAGGTTGTAATGCGCCGCGGAAGATTCCGGCCTTTGCCCAACCACCTTTTGCAGTTCGGCAGCCGCTCCCTTGAGGTCGCCCTTCTGCGCCAGGGCAATCGCCAGGTTTTGGCGCGCCTCGACAAAGTCGGGGCGCAGCTTGAGGGCCGCGCGGAACTGCTGTTCGGCTCCCTCCAAATCACCGCTCTCCAGCGCCTTAATGCCGAGGTTGTAGTGGGTCTCAACCGGCCCGGATTGCCCATAGAAGCTGACACTGCAAAACATCGCCAAAAGAAGCAAGAGCCAGGGCCTTGCCGAGCTTCGTATGGACAGCATTTTACAGCCGAATTCCCTCACCTTACCTCGCTTCAAGTGATGCGATATCCGTTCAGTTCGCCATCGCAATGCCGTCAGGGTGCTGCAAATGTTCTCGGAACCACGCCAGGAGGTCGGAGGTAGTCTGACCGTCACGAATGCATAGGTTGTCAGGTGACGTCGCTTGGTAGGTCTTGTAAAGCGGCGCCGGTTGGCTTTCGAGGTCGTGACCCGGAATGACGCGGTCCCGCCCGTCTGCCAAGTCTTCGAGCAGAATCGGTCGCGGCGCCAGGACCCCCATGACATCCGCTACATCGCCAGCCTCCAGAATTCCGGGCACTATCACGTCCGCCGGCGCGTAAACGAAGTTGTCGTTCAGAATCGACAGGTAGCTAGCCACCCCTCCGCGCACGGCGAGGAATATTATCACGGGGCACAGATCGTGTCGCAGGATTTACTTTTCATTGCATGGAAGTGGCGTGTTTTCAATGGGTGATTTCCAAAGTGGTGCAGGGTTCGTGTCGCAAGTTGCGCCCAGGTCACACCCTACCTGCAACAAGTGTATTGAAAAATAAGGGGTTAGCTGGCTAGAGTTGCATCTAGGGTGTGACGTGTCCGCGAAAAAACAACTAGGTCTATACAAGTGATTGACTAGGCGATAGTTAAGGGTGTGACGTGGCTCTGAAAAATCGGGGAAATCGAGAAGGGGGTGTGACGCAACCTGATAAATATCAGAAAACAGGTGTGACGCAGTTTTGGAAAGTGGTGGATCGGCGCATTCTGGCAGGTTGAAACTTTACAGTTTTGAAAGTAGTGGAAAGCGTGAGAACGTCGAAACGTGGAATCATTCTTTTGATAATAGTGAAAAGCGTGAGAATGTCGAGACGCGAGATTATCATGCGAATCACGATTATAGAACGAGCAAGCGAAGAGCGCGGGGCGGGCCGATCCCGCCCCGCTTTTGAGCATGGTTACAGCTGCTTAGTAGGCGATATCTCTAGCGGCCCGCGCTGCCACGACTTGACCGCAAGTTGCCCTTTCTGGACGGGCAGACCAAGGGTAAGCTGCGTTCTGATTTGCTCTTCCAGGCTCGCAAGCTCATCTTTTACCAAACGGAGTCGATACCGCAGCCGAAGGACTTCCGTGAGGTCTATCTGTCTAATTTCATCGGGGAAACCAGAAAGTTCTTGGCCTTCTTCTTGGGATGGTGTAGAAATTCGTTTAGCTTGCATAGGAGTAAATCCTCCTTTGTGAGTTAGGGGCCGCGCGCCGATACGTGCGGCGGGCGGTCCCGCTTCTTACGCTGGCACTATACTGCTTTTCGGCACATCGGGAAATAGCGTGCCGCGCCTTCCAGGGCTTCGATGCCGCGCTTCGCCCCTTTGGAAGCCGCAATTTCATTGGCGTTCTCGAGCAGCGCTTCGGCGAAACCGGGCGAGCCACCCACCAGTTTCCAGAGCAGCGCAAACTCTTCATCGGCCACTTCATAGCCCATAAATTCTAGCACTTTGCGCTGGTCGGCCTCGCGTAGCGGACGCTGTTCAAAGCGAACGCGGATGCGGCGGAAAAGCCGCTCATGCTGGCGGTTCAACTTCTCGGTTAAGACCTCATTACCGACCAGGAGCATAGGCAACCGGGCATCGTCCCAAAAATCGCGCAGAATCTCAAAGCAGTCCAGGCTCAGCCGGTCCGCCTCATCAATCACGAGAAGATAGGGGCGCTCGCGAATGCGTTCCACGGCGCGGTCATAAAGGTCGGAAGCGCGCATCCAGTTGCGCCCGTGAACCGTCCACTTCTCGCCGGGGGCAAGCCCCAAGGCTCGCAGCAGCGTGTAGCGCGTGGTGATTTGCTTGCAGTGAATCACCCGATGGTCAAAGGGAAGACTGCGGTCGGCATAATCCACGGCGGTTGTCTTGCCGATGCCGGTGGGCGCTGTAAAGGTTATCATCCAGCGCTTTGCCCAAGCCCGCGCCGCAAGGGCTGTGAGGTTTTTGACCACAGCGTTCAGGAGAACGGTTTCAGGGGCTTCAAGTATTTCTGTGGGCATTCCCTTTCCTTCCTTCCATCGCACGCTCTACAATGCGGGTCAACTCATCACGTTTTTTGCTGGGCTTCTGGAATCTAAGCAGCCGGTCGAGCCAGGTCAACTCATGGTGGCCAAGCATTTTGCGCAGCACTGCACGCGCCGCGAATTGAGCATCACCTTCAGCGAGCAAGGTTGCGAATTGCACGGGGCCGACCATCCCGCCCTTTAGGGACCCCTCCTTGGAAAGGAGGGGAAGCAGTTCCGCCTTTTCTTCCGGCCCGAACATGCCGCGCTGGAGCAATTCGGCGGTCAGTTCGGGGCGACTTTGAATAGCGCGGCGCACAATCTCGCGCATAGGTCAACTCTCCAGGTCGGCGAAGTCCCACGGCGCCGGTCGCCGCTCTTTCCGATTAAATTGCCATTCCACTGAGCCGGTTTCGGGGAAGTCGAGCGGCTTGGACGGCTCAGGCTCGGGCGACTCTTGCGCGGCCATGAACTCCGAGGGGTGAATCACCTGTGACGCCTTGGGCGCCTCCACCTTGGAATCCGCGGCCACAAATTGAGAACCGGGATCGTACTCGAGCGGCTTCGTCATTTCGCCCACCATCTTGCGCAGCCGGTTTTGCAACTCCATGGCGCTGGCGAGCTGGTCAGGATCGTTCACACCCACCCGCACGCGCCGCTTCGCAATAATGGGCTCTTCGCCCTTTACCGAGGGGAGCACGGAAATTTGCTCGTGATCGTGGCGGAACCGCACCACTTCCCTATGCTCGCCCGCTATGAGTAGGAGTTCAGGAGCTGAGTAGCGCTTCCCGTCGCGCAACTGCACGATGCCGCCCTTGCGGATCACTGCGCTAGAGTGCTCTGCCATCTTCCAAGCCAGCTCTTCGTCCGAGATGCGATGGAAGCCGCTAGTCAGGGTGTTCTGGCGAAACACCGCTTCCGGCGCGAAGCCGTCCATATCATTTCCGTCCGAGGGGCGCCGGCGGTACTCGACCATGAATTGGCTGAGCCATTCAAGGAGTTCATCGCGAGAGAGCAGCGGAGGCTTGCCCTGGCCCGTGCGCACCCATTCCTTGTGGCGCCGGACCCGTTCATCGGCGTCTGTCATGCGCCGCTCTTTCGTGTCGCTTCCGCACCACCCGGGCACTGTGCGCGCCCAATTCGCCAACTCTTTATGGAAGCGTTCAAGCCGGGAGCCGCGCGGATTGTGCTCGCGAGGCAGGTTGCGCTTGATATCCAGCCGGTCGAGGATCCCATCCCGCTCCTGATACATTTCGGCGCGGTCGTGATTTAGGAACCTTCCGCCGAAGGTCCGGCCGCGAAAACGACCGCGGTCAGAGTTGATGAGGCCAGGAATGCCGAATTCGCGAATCAGCTGGCAGAGCAGGTCAATTTCGTCTTGCTCGTTTGGTTGCTCGACCAGTGACCAGACTAAGGGATAGAGCGAACGCTCATCCAGGAAGGTCAGCGCATAGTAGCGGCCCACCCTTGAAACGTGGCGGGGATCGTAAGCCAGCGCATCGACGATCCATTCATCCACGTCCACGCGCCCAAGGGAAGGCACGTTGCGATAGGTCCGATCAATTTGCCCGCACGCCGCCTTGAGTGCGTCTGCGCCCTGCCGCGCGGCGTGGTCAATCGCGCTCAGCGAGCGGATGAAACGCTCTACGGTGGTGCGGCTGGGGATTCTGTACAAATAATCGACGCGGCAGCCAGGTGAATTCTGCTTGCCTTCCAGGTAGGAGATCAAAGAGTGGTAGCACTGCCGAAGGGTCAGTTTCTTGATCCTCCAGCAGTCGATTAGGTGGGCGCGCATGTCCGCGTCTAAAACTGTGCCGCTACCGGGAGCTGGGCCGGAACGGTCCGCCACCAGGTCGAGAAGGTTCTCTCCTTGCTTCCACGCCAGTACCCAGCGCTCGATAGACCGTTTGGAGGTTTCATTGCGCCTCGCGATTGCCGTCAGGAATTCGCCCTTCGAAGAGAAGCCTTCACTTTTCCAGTTGTGATTCAGGCAGAGGTCAACGATGCGATAGCGCCGCAGCACCACGTCACGTTCCGAACGCGACAGGCTGAGGGCGGCGATTTGCACATCGATGGACGTGGTCGGCAAGAGGCTGGGCTGCGCGAGCACAGCATTGGGTTTCACGGCGTTCCGCAACATGTCCTGCCGCCAGCGCTCTTGCGCAGCGGGGCTCATTGACCGGGGATGGATCAAGCGTCCGGGCTTGCCGTCGTCCTGCACCTTCGACAGCAGAAAATGGGGATCGCCGGACTGCATTCGGCGGTACACTTCCCTGCCCGAGATCTCCTCAAGGGCCATCACCTGAGCAGGCGTGAGCCAGGGCGTTTGTGGCGCTTCTTTCAGTCCGAGATGTCGAATTGCATCCATGCTATGATTTCCGAGGGCGCTGGCCTTTTCTCTTGCGTTGCGCGTTCGGTTTTAGTAGTTCTACGCGGCGCTCTTCGAAATCAAGCTGTAGCTCCGCGAGTTCAATATGCTTGAGCAGTCGCGACCCCGCTGCCCAGCGTTGCAGGCGGTCGTTGCCTATAGCGTCACAGAACGCCTTGATGAAAAAGGCAGGGAATCTCGCGCTCTTGTGGCATTCGGATGTCCAGTCATCGAGCATACGCCGCGAAACAAAATCCGGTTGTCTGAGAGAGCTGTTCATTCCCTCGGCAATCTGCTCCCGGCTTATTGGGGATCGATTAATCAGGAAACTTAAGAGTTTCCGAAGTTCACTATCTTGTAATCCGATTTTTGTCTCGCGATTCGGCATATACGTAGTACTTAAGTGAGAGTATAAGTTGAGGAGAGGAATATGTCAAGGAAAAAGATTGCCACCCACGGAAGAGGGAGCATGAGAGGGAAGAAATACGCTGAAACCGCAAAACGGGTCACTGCCCTAAAGAATTTTCGTGGCGAAACGCAAGCCCAATTGGCAAAGACTCTTGGTGTAACGCAACCGATGGTCTCGGCGTGGGAAAGCGGTGCCGATGGGCCTTCACCTGCGTTTTGCCTGCGTCTCGGAAGCTTGGCTCCCTACCCTGATAGCCTTTGGTTTTGGCAGCAGGCTGGGATGGATGAACAGGTGATTTTATCGGTTGCCCAAAAACGCTTGCAGGCGAGAAATACCCCACCCATGCCGGGCGAAATCATACGCATTCCACGATTTCGCGAAACCCGTGGGGGGAGGGAATCGGCCGGTCCTCCAGTACCCTTGCCGACGGAGTTTGTTCCTAATCCTGCATCGACCGTCTGCCTTGTCGTGGACAAAGAAGCTACCGCCGTCGTGGACTCTCCCCACGCCGTTTTCATTTTGGATGAGACTGACAAGAACGCTCCGAACTTCCGGCCTTTCTGGGGAAATGTTGTATTCGCCGAATACGATGCTGAGGCAGGCGTCGACCCGCGATTGAGAAGCGGGATATATGCAGGGAGATTAGTCTTCTTCAACAATTGGCCGCGTAGGCCAGATGATACCTACAGTGCCGATGCGGAGTTCTACTTTCTGACAGGTCTTGAGCCTAAGCGGCCCATGTCGGTTGGATGGAAGGCGTATCCAAGGTTTAAAGGCTCCGGGGATATCGGAATTGGCCTCATTTCACGCGGGCAAAATCCTCTGCTTGACGCTGCCAGGGATAAGGTGCGTATCCAGGTAGCTTCAGAGCTCAGGCTCTCTTTCGGCTGGCGTGTCCTTGGCCGCGTCATTGGGCGCCTTAGCATGGCAGACGTGGAAAACGTGGCCAGATTTGTGGACATTTAGAGGCCGCGTGCTCTCCGGCTTAAATTAGAAGGTGTTGAAAACGGCTAGGGATGATATGCGCGTGTCCATGCGGGAAGGAATTCGAGCCGAAGCGCCAAAATCAGGTTTACGTCGATGCGGAGCATCGCCAGCGGGACAAAAATCGCCGATGGCCGGTAAAACGGCAATCGCTTCTCCCGGTGCCTTTCAGGAATGGCCTTGAACCGCGCAGGAAGGCAAGGGCAAGCGGTGTAACACCGCTTCCAGGTACTCCGATGGCCCAGGTTAACCCCCGAACGCTCCTGTGGCAAACGCGGGGCGAATTCGGTCCTGAGTTTGTGAATGGTGTTTCGCGGTCGGCCCTTAAGGTTCGCGGGCTAGTCGTAGTGAAGTTCCAGTTGGTCGGCAGGGAAAAATGAGGCGCAACATCCGGGAAGCCCTGGCGGAGAGGTTAGGGATTCAGGTGCCTAAAGAGGCAGTACTACTGACAAGCTTCGAGGTTGCCCACTTCTTGCGGATTTCCCGCGACGCGCTTGCTCACTGGCGCAAAAATGGGCGAGGGCCGGCATTCATGAGATTTTCGCGGCGGACGGTGCGATATCCCAGAAAGGCCTTTCAGCGTTACCTGGAGCAGCATCTTCAGGGCAGGATTTCGGCGGGAGTGGAAGCGAATGGGTGATTGTTTAGCTGTCTCAGTTTTCGAGGGGAGTGGTGGATAGGGCTTCTCTTCTCTGCGGCAACCTCCTCCGCGGAGTCTTTGCCTAAAAGTCGGTTGTACCGCCGGCGGAACCACCCTCCTCGAAAACTGAGAGGCCATAGGGCAGCGCGGTTTTGATGGAGCCTGAGCACACTTGAGACGGAGGCGGCAGATGAGCACATCAGCTTTCATACCAGTCCCGAAGGAGCCAACGGTTGAGGAAGCAAAGCGCTTTGTGAGTGTTGACCATATTCTAATCCCCGTGTCCTCGACTGTGACCCGCCAAGGCGACATAGAGCATGGCGGCGTGAAGCATCACGTTACGGTGAAGACTGTTGCCGTGACAAAGGAATCCGAGATGAAGCCTGAGCTTGTGATGGCCGGGCCGAAAAGGCGGGGCGAAGTGAATGTGTACGTCGGCATCGACGGGCGTCGGCACTATTTCTCCGCGAAGACGGGAGAGGCGATCGGTTCGCAGATGAGGCGGATCGCGTCGGGAAAGTCTGTGGATATTTTCCCGCCGCTTGGGGCGACGCGCTAGAGATCGGGAGAGAGGGTCCAAATACCTGACCGCGACGGGTCGAGAATCGCGGCAGCGACAGGCAGAAAACGGAGGAAGAAATGGAACGGAGCGATATCACGGTGGGTCAAGCATTGGCCCTTTGGGACATAAACGAGGAGCGGCAGACCCGGCTCAATAAGACCTTCGGGATTACCCACAACGTGAGGCTGGAAGCCACGAAGCACGGGCTCTTCCGAGTAACTCAGGCAGCGCCGTACCCGGACGACAGCCAGTACAGGCCCTTCGAGAGCCTCCGCGAAGCCTATGTGGAGTTCAGCGGGGACACGGATATCCGGTACTTTGGAAGGAACCTGCGCGCAACTCAAGTCGCTGGGTTGATGACTTTCGAGGTCGCGCTGGCGAATGTGTGCAACCGGCTGCTCCTCAAGGATTTTGCCACAAATTACAGGTGGAACGATGTCGTGACTTCCATCACGTCTCCGCAGGACTTCCGGCCCAACGTCCGGACGCGCCTAAAATACACGCCAGACATTCCAGATCTGACAGAAGATCAGCCCTACGCCGACGTTGCGGCCGAGACAGCTAACGACGAATCGCTGAGCTACTCGATAAACCAAAAGGCGTGCGAGATTGCCTTTACCCGCCGTGTGCTCATCAACGATGACATTGGGGTAATTCAGCGGGGGGTCGAGCAGCTCGGGCGCGCCGCGTGGCGGACGCTGGCCAAGCGCGTGTGGAATCTGCTTATCACCAACGCGCTATACGGCGTCGATGGGGTTGCGATTTTCGACGCAGCACATGGGAATACTGGCACGGCGGCACTTTCCGCGCCGGCGCTGACAGCGGCTCGAAACGCGATATTTGCGCAGACCGAACCAGGCTCGACAGAGATCCTTGGGCTGGGAGGGGGCCCGTTGCTCCTGGCTGTTCCGATTGCGCTAGAGGCCACGGCGCTTGGGCTTAACACTGTGGAGTACTTGGACTCGAATTTCACCCCGAACCCTTGGAGGTACCGCTTTGGCCGGCAGGCGGAGAATATCTTCATGAATCCGCTTTTCACGGCCACAAATGACTGGATGCTGTTTGACCTTTCAGGGAACGTTGGGATCATCGAAGTCGGCTTCCTGAATGGGGCGCAGAATCCGCAGTTCATCCAGTCGAGCCCTTCGGCGACTGATTCGTCCTTCAGGCAGGACCGCGTAACCTACAAAATGCGCCACGAGTACGAGTGCGCCATCGTGGATTACCGTGGGGCCTATAAGTCCATCGTACCGTAGAAGCTCCCTGGCAGGGCGAGGGGCGGGGAAATCAGGGGTCAGGGATTGGGGTTGCGGATTAGAGACTAATCATGCCTGACAATAGAGTCCAGATTAAGGTTTCGGCAGACCTGGCGCAGGTGCAGGGGCAATTTGCAGGCATGGGCAAGTCTGCCCGCGAGGCGTTCCAAACGGCAGCCGGAGGTACTGAGCCGCTCAACCGGGCGCTGCTAACCAACCGCAATTCTGTACGCCTGCTCGCTGAAGAGGCTGGGATTCATTTGCCGCGCGCGGTTTCGGGCGCCATCGCTGACATGCTTCCGGGCATAGCCTCAATGGGCACAGCTTTCCTGGCTGTTTTTGCGGTCGAGGAGGTTTATAAGTTCGGAAAAGAAGCCATCGAGGTTATGCACAGCCTTCAGGGGGAAACGAAAGAGTTGGCTGAGGACTGGAAGAAGGTGATCGAGGAACAGGAAAAGCTGCTGCGGAATCCTAAAAGTATCGCTGATGCGCAAAAGGACGTTGCTGAAACCAACAAACGGCTCGCAGACACGCAGAAGCATATTGCCGATTTGACGAAGGAACTACAGAACGTTCCGGTTGGCGCAGCGCTCCTGGCGGGATTTATTGCCCACGAGTTGACGAAGACGGAACAGGCGGAAAGGAAGCTTCAGGATCGATTGAATGCTCAGCTCGAGACGTTTACAAAGCTCGAAGTGGCGGAGGGAAAGCGGGCTGAAAGAGAACAAAAAGATGCGGACCGTGCTGGCAAAGCCGAAGAACAGCGCGAGGAGAAACTCGACCGATTGATGCGCTCCCGGCATCAGTGGATGATTGCCACGATGCAGCTTGCGGGGAAAGTGGCGGCTGAGGAGGAGGCGGCGGCGGAGAAGCGCGTTAAGGTCGAGCTGAACCTGCATAAGATTCAGTTTCAGGGAATCGCCATCATGGAGAGTATTTTCGCCCTCGACAACAAGACTGCCTCCCTGGCCCGCACGGCTGTCCCTCAATTCGAACAGCAAGCCATCAGCATTAAGCACGTCAGTGATGCCTACAAAGAGTACCGAATGGTCCTCGAGGATATTACCCTTTTAGGCCAGCAATTCACCACAGCGACGCAAGCTGAGATTGCCGCCGTCCAGGAGGACCTGGCGGGAAGCGTGAAGGGGCTTGCGGATGGCCTGGCAGGACTGATTGGTGGGCGCAGGGGTCAGGCGGGTGTTGAGGCTGCTTGGGAAGTCGCCCGGGGGATCGCCGATATTGCTGAGGGAACTTGGCCGCCGAATCCCGCGGCCATCATCGCTGCGGGGCTGCACTTCGAAGCCGCGGCGCAGTATGGGATTGTGGCCGGTACCAGTTCGGGGCGTTATGGAGGTGCTGGCGCCGGATCGGGAAGCTATCGCGGCAGCCAGGACCGTTACGGCGGGGAGAGCGGCCGTGCATCGCCTTCCCCGCAGTCTTTGGCTCCGGGGGCGGCTTCGCCGAGCAATCGATTTGGTGGGCAACTCACGGTGTTGGTGATGGGTGAGGATCGAGCTGGCCAGTGGCTTGCAGGCACGCTCAATAGAGCCGTAGACCGTGGCGTAACGCTGAACTCCACCACTGCGCAGCGTGGTAGTCCGGTGGGGCACTAAGGAATCTCTAATTGCCGCCTCCCTTGCAGCGGTCGTTGTGGTGTCTCTAGTCCTCCCTTGCGACAACAACCCTGCACCAGAATTTTTTGCGCCAAGAACCCTGAACCACTTGCGACACGAACCCTGACCCGTCACAAATATGGTGCTGGAGGGGGGAGTTGAACCCCCATGCCGGGTGACCGGCGGCAGATTTTGAGTCTGCTGCGTCTGCCAATTCCGCCACTCCAGCGCACGCGGGACAATCAATTTAGCACGCGGCGGAGATTCGCTCAACCGGTAAGTAACATAGATAGCGTCAACGCTTTTGGTCAGATGCCTGGAGGGATCTTTTCTCCCCGGAGCGGCTTGACAGGCTGCGGAAAAACCCGTAGGCACCGTCATTCTGAGGAGCCGCAGGCGGTCCTGAGCATAGCGAAGGAAGAATCTCGTATTTCCATGAAAATGCGCAGAGCGAGATCCTTCGCTGCGCTCAGGATGACAGCGAAGGACTCAGGATGACAGCAGGGAAGCTTTTTTCCGCAGCCTGTTAAGTGACGGACCCGCCCACCTTGCTCCACTGGCCTCCCCTCCCGGGCGGCGGGGAAGCCACCGCCCCTCGAGGTATGGGCAAGCTAACGCGACGCGGCTTCTGCCGGGATTACGGTATGGCGTGGCGGCGGCAGGGGCACGTCTCCCTTTCGTTCCCGCCAAAGGATGGCGTTGAGCTCAGCCGCATCAATGCTGTCCGCGTGTGTGAAGTCCATGCGCGTTGATTCCCTGGCGCCCGGCGCGTGCGGCGCGTTCACCTCATAAATCAGGCCGTTCCTTTGGTTGCGGTAGTCGGCCACAAAGGGGGGCTGGTTGCCGGCGCCCGTAAACAGCGGGGCCATCGGCGCGGCCACCGCGTCGTTGTTGTTCAAGGGCGGCAGCGCCAGCAACATTTCCATAGTGCGGACCATATTTACCGTGGTGTAGAAGCCGTGGGACACAAAACGATGGTCCGCCGTGCCGGGCGCGTACTTGCTGATCACCAGCGCCGGGCTGCGATGTGCGTCCACGTGGTCAGGGCCGTCCTGCGCGTCGTCTTCGAGAATAAAGATCGCCGTGTCGTCCCAGTACGGGCTGTGTGACAGTGCCTCAGCCACGCGGCCCACGGCGAGGTCGTTATCCGCCACGGAGGCCTCGGGCCGCGGCCCGCCCGGCCGGGTGCCCAGCGTGTGATCGTTCGGCAGCCGCAGGATGACGAACTGCGGCAACTCCGCACCCTTCCTCCGCTCGCGCCGCGCCTGCACGAAGCTCGCGAACTCGTTCAGAAACTCGTCCACGCGAAGCTGATCGGGATAAAGCAGGTTGAAGTCCGGATAGTTCGGGTCGAAATTCCCCGCGAGCTCCGGCTTGGTCGGCACATCGCGCGCGATCATCGGCACCCGCCACGGCCACGGGCTGGGCGAGCCGTGCGGCTGGCCCAGGTTCGGCGGCAGCGGCTCACCCTTTTGGATGAATGGCCGCGGGCAAGCCTCGCCCGGCGGTTCGGGCGTCCCCGCCAGCGGCGACTCGGAGGGGTGAGAGTCGTTGCAGAAATCCGTGCCGACGAACTCACCGTAGTTGCGGTGTGTGAGGCCGGCGTGCGCCACGTTGGCCCAGATGTAACCCGTACCGGGCTCGTTCACATCCGGGATCCCCTGGTTGAGCGGCACCCCGTTGCCGACGTTTCCCTCGTAGTCGTAGCTGCGCTCCGAGCTGCGGTAGCCGATCTCCCACGTCTTCTCGGTGTAGTCGCTGTCAATCGCCGCCGTCGACCAGACGTGGCCGTTGCCGGAGACTTCGCCGCTCACGTAGAAGTTGTCGAGAATTCCGAATTGCCGCGCCAAGGCGTGCTGGTTCGGCGTAATTTCCTCACCGTAGAGACACAGCGACGGGTCGCCGTTCGCTTCCTGCATGTCTCCCAACACCTGGTCGTAGCTCCGGTTCTCCTTGATGATGTAGATAACGTGACGGATCGGATTCGCCCCGACCGCAAAGCGGATCTCCTCTGGCTTTACGTTTTCGCGGTTGCTCTCCTCCACTTCCCGGGTTGATTCTGCGAGTCTGGCTTCGGCTTTGGAGATGCTCACGCGTGCCAGCGAGCCATGCAGAAGGGTCGCGATGTACGGATGCTTCTGTCCGAGCCCGTAGGAGTCCGACGTTATGCCGGGCGGTACGGTAGCAGAGTTCGGCCCCGTCCCCTCGCCCTTGCCCGAGGCGATAAAGAGGTGATCGCCCTCCACCGCGAGCGCGGTCGGGTACCACTCGGTGGGAATAAAACCCATCGCGGCCTGCGGTGTGCCCGCCGCGAGCGGCTTGGTCAGATCGAAAACGGCCACTGCGTTGGCCGAGGCGTCGGCGACGAACAAGCGCGCGCCGTCGACGCTCACCATGAGCGCGTCCGGCACGCTGCCGCCGTACTTCTGCCCCGGCAGCTCGGTGGAGAGCATGCCGGCCACCTGGCCCGTCGCGGTGTCAACCACGGCCACGCGGTCAGCGTTGGAGAGCGTCACGTAGAGGCGCGTTTCGTCCGGGCTGAGCGCGAGCGCCGTGGGATGCGAACCGGCGGCGGTGGGCGAGCTCGGCGCCAGCAACGGAATCACCCGTGTTACAAGGCCGGAGTTGAGGTTGAGTTCGGCCACTTCCGACGCGTTCCACAGGCTGCAGTAGCCACGCGTGCCGTCGCGCGTTGCCACCACCCCGTAAGGGTATGCGGCGGGGACATCCGTGCTTGTGCTGAGGTCAAAGCGATGCAGCACGTTGCCGCTCTCGGCGTCCATCAGCAGCGCGTCGTCAGAAAGATTGTCAGCCACCAGCAACCGTTCGCCCGCCGCCGTCCGGAAGGCCGCGAGCTCCGCCGGATAGGGCACTGCCTTCCCCGTCGACGTCCGGCCTCGGAGTGTGGACTTCTTGCCGGGCGCGAGCTCTTGCAACGGGATTTGAATCAGGCCCTGCGGCGTGGGGCGCCCGTCCGCGAATCCGTAAATGGCGATGCCGTTGCCCGTGTCGCCCGGCCGGGCGCCCTCCGCCGCGGTCAACGAAGCCATGGAGGCATAGAGGCGCTTGCCGTCCGGGCTGAAGGTCAAGCCAAGAAAGTAGGTTTGCCGCGCCTCCCGGCCCAGCCGCGGGTCGGGGTAATCCGCCAGCCGGCCGGTTTCGATCTCCAGCACGGCGATTGATTCGTTGAACCCGCTTTCCTCTGTTCCATAGCCGTTGTTGAGCAGCGCCAGGTAACGTCCGTCCGGACTCAACACGGCGGCGGTCGGGAAACTGTTTGTCCTCTGCGGCTCACCCGGGACAGGAACCATCAGCAGCTTGCTGGTGGAAAGGGGAATCTGCTTCCTCTCGGGCTCGCTCTGGCCAGCTACGGGATGCCAGGAAACAAGCAAGCTCAGGCTCAGGAACGCACAAAACAGATGGGGCTTTGCCATCGTCATGATTCTGCCTCCTCTTTTCGGAGCGGCGTATTATATCAGACCGATACGAAGCCGTGATGAACACAAGCCCGGAGCCTTCTCACAACACGAGGTCACGGGGAGGGGCCGGCGCGCACCCGCGGCAGCGTGGCCCGTGCCCCCGATATGCTGCCGGAGAGGTTCATGGCGAGTTACCGAGTGTTCGGCGCAATGCCTGTAATCCAATGATCCGTTAGGAAGCTGTTGACCGGGTCGTGGTAGCGCTACCGGGAATCGAACCCGGGTTTTCAGATTGAGAATCTGACGTCCTAACCCCTAGACGATAGCGCCGCAAAGGGTTTCTATTTTTGTAACATCTGCTCGCCGAAGTTGTCAAGGCGGAGTGAAGTTAGGCTGTGCGGGCTCTTGTCAGCACCCTGCTAAATGCGGAAGCCCAGCTTCCGCGCGGCGTCGCGGTTCATTTGAGCGCTGGTGGCGGCCCCGCCCGTGCGAGGCTCGTAAGCATCGAGTTCGCAGATGACCCACCCTTGAAATTGGGTGTCCCGAAAAGCCTCGATGATGGCCTTGAAATTCACCCCACCTTGCCCGATTTCGCAAAAGCGGTATTTTGCGGAGCGCACCAGATCGTGGTCGCGGCGGGCGAGGTCAAGAACCTCGCGGCGCACATCCTTAAAATGCGTCGCGATCAGTCGCTGGTGATAAGTGCGAATGACCTCTGCTGGATCGGATCCCCCGAGCGCCAAATGGGCGACATCGGCGAGCAACATCACGCGCGTGGGGTCCGTCGCATCGAGGACGCGCCCCAAGCCTTCCCGAGTCTGGCCGATCGTGCGGTCGTGCGGGTGATACGCCAATTGCAGTCCGAAGTCCCTGGCGACATCTCCCAGCTGGTTGAGGCGTGCGCCGAGCAATTGAAACACCTCATCAGGATACCGTCGATTCGGCTCCCCCCGGTCGGTCACTTGCAGGTAAAGGCCGCCGAGCTTCTGGAAGAATTCCGCATCGGCGCGCAGCTTGTCGGTTTCGTCCTCCAGTCGGGCGGGGTCCAGCCTGATATTGTGACAGGAAAGCGCGACTGCCTGGAGCTTTAGTTCGGTGAGTTGGCGGCGCAACTCCGCAACCCGGGCGCCCCGATAGGCGTCGCATACCCAGCCAAGCATCTGGACGCCCTGGAAGCTCAGGGCAGAGATGGTCTCAAGCGCGGTGGAAAACTCGTTATCTGGCCACGAAATCGTGGCGTAGGCGAGCGGATTAGCCAGGCTTTCTGCAGCCCGTCCCATCCACGACGGCGCGAAAGCGAGCCCAGCTCCCGTCCTTGCTGTGCGGCGCAGAAATTCCCGCCGGTCCAATTCTCCAGGCCCCCTGTCGGTGTAATGTACCACACGGCCACCTTGCACCCAAGGGAAAACCCAGGTCAATTAACAATAGAGGAATTATGCTTTGAGGGCTTGCGGCCACAATCAATACTTCGTCGATGAGGCAAAATTGAATTCGCGGACTTTGGCCGCCGGCACGACCATTTCAAACGACTCTTCGCCGGCAGTCCGCTGCGGCGGGCCCAACATTTCAACCTGGCTGAGCATGTCCAACAGGCTCTGGTTGAAACGCAGGTTCCTGACCCCTTGCTGGACCTGCCCTCCTTCAATCCAGAAGGTTCCATCACGGGTCATGCCGGTCAGGATCTTTCGGTACGGATCGACTTCGCGAATGTACCAGAGGCGCGTCACCAGCAGGCCGCGCTCGGTTGACCGAATCATGTCCTCCAGGCTCGCGCGGTCTCCGTCCATGACGATGTTGACCGGCGCCTCCCCCATTTCATTGGGCAGCGGAAAGGCGTGGCCCGTCGGTTGCGCGCCCACTTTTTGGGCAGTCTGCCGTGCATAGACCAGATTCTTTACTTCGCCCTTTTCGACAATCGGCACACGCTGGCGCGGAATGCCCTCGCCATCGAACGGCGCACCCGTTTGCAGGGGATGGAAAACGTCGTCGCGGAGGTTGATGTTGTCGCCAAAAACTTTCTGGCCCACGCGGCCGGTGAAGCAACTGCGCTGCTCGTGTACAGCCAGGCCGCTGAAGTCGAGGATCATGAAGCCGAGCAGGTCCAGCATGGCCGCCGGCTCGAGAATCACCGTGTAGCGGCCGGGGGCAATCTCCCGCGGCTCGCGGCTGGCCAGCGCCTTACGCCGGGCGCGCTCGGCCAACTCGAGTGGTTCCAGTTCCATCCAGTAAGGCGCCGTCTTCTTCGCCCAGCCGGAACCCGAGTCGCTCATCATGGTCACGGAGAATTCCGACATCGTCTCCTCGTGGAAGGCCTGCATGCCCCGCGAGTTGAGAAGAGCATAAGCCAAATTTCCACTCGAAAACACCCCAGCCGCCGTCAGGTGATCTTGTTCCGCGCTGGCCACGACGCGGGCGACCGTTTCCGCGCGGGTTTGGGGTGTCAGTTCGGTGGTCTCCGGAAAGGAGCGGGCCACGGCGCGATAGGTCTGTGGACCCGGCATCGGCAATAGTTCCGCGTCGGGAGGCTGCAAACGGGCCAGAAGCAGGGCGTTTTCGCAAAGCTGCCGGATCGAGGCTTCGTCCAACTTGTTCGTGCTGGCGCGCGCCATGCGTCCCTCGCTCACCAGACGGACGGAAAGCGACGCGGTCTCTTCCGCTACATTCTGGTGAATCGTGTTGTTGGCGAAACGCGTAAGCGCGAACGTGGCGGATGACATCGTGGCTTCCGTCTCATCGGCCGTCGAGTACTTCAGCACTTTGTCGAAGGTTTCTTCCGCTCGTTGTCGGGTCAGATTCATGGGGTCATTCAAAAAATCAGAAGTTAGAAGTCAGGAGTCAGGAGAAAGGAGTGCGTTGCATAAGTCGACTCTCCAATTGTTTGGTCTCTAAGACGCTTCAACTCTTCAACCTGTCGAGTGTGTTGAAAGCGCCGAAGAAATCAAAGAATCAATTGCGACCCTTCTGTCTTCTAGCTCCTGGCTTCTGCTTCTAGCCGGGGTACGCGACCCCCACCTGAACTGCGCGGAAGCGCGCCGGTGATGCGCCATGTCCTGTGCCCATGGTCTGCATCGGCTGCCCTTTGCCGCAATTGGGGGTTCCCCACAGTGTCCAGTATTCCGGGCCACAAATGGCGTCGCAGGAATTCCAAAAATCCGTCGTGATGCCGCCATAGCTGGGATTCTTAAGCATCCGGGTCTTCTTTCCGCCGCGAATCTCCCAGCCGATTTCGGTCCCAAACTGGAAGTTATAGCGCCGATCGTCGATTGACCAACTCCGGTTCGTCTCCATGTAGATGCCGTCGTCGGTATCGGCAATCAGGTCTTCAGGGCTCCCGGTTCCGGGAAGCAGACTGACGTTCGTCATGCGGATCAAGGGAATGCGGTTCCAGCCTTCCGCGCGCATTGCTCCGCTCGACCGTTGCTGGTCGATGGCGGGCGCCGTCTCCCGCGAGGTGAGATATCCCACGAACTGGCCACCCTGGATGATAGGCGTGCACTGGGCCGGAACACCCTCGTCATCGTAAGCGAATGTGCCGAGCCCCGGACCGTGCGCAGGGGTGGCGTCCGCGACGACATTGACAATGTCAGAAGCGTATTTCAGCCTTCCCAGCTTGTCAGTGGTCAGGAAACTCATGCCGGCGAAATTCGCTTCCGTGCCCAGCACGCGGTCCAGCTCAATAGGATGCCCGATGGACTCATGAATCTGCAATCCCAGTTGTGAACTGTCCAGGATAATGTCCTTCACGCCGGCGGGGCATTGAGCGCAGTGGTGCAGCGCCACGGCTTCCTCGGCGATGCGGGGTGCATTCTCCACCAGGTTGAGTTCTCCCACAAGCTCATAGCCTTTGGTTTGATATTGCCCGCCGAATGAATTGGGGTAGGAACGGCGCTGGATCTCATTCCCCGCGAAAGAAGTGGCGACGTACCCGGCGCCCGTCTGGGTTTTCAACTGGTAGATTTCTGAGCCGAGGCTGGAAACAAAAAACTGCTCGATCCGGCGAAAATCCATGGCCGCCTCGGCCAGAGTCACACCCGGCACCCGGCGCAATTCCGCGTCCACTTTCAAGAGCAATTCTAGGCAGCTGGAGGTGGGAATGGAGAACGGATCGATGCGGCAGGGCGCCGCCCAGTTGTCCACCCTCTTTTCTTCAGGGGCCAGCAGAATATCCTGCTTCTTAACCAGGGCGCTGGCGCGGGCTATTTCCACCGCCAGGGCCGCGGTGCGATCGACGTTGGCGCGGGTCAGCGTATCGGTGGCAGCAAAACCCCAGGCGCCGCCGGCAATCACGCGCACACCCAGTCCCAGCGACTGCGATTCCCTGACCTGCGCGCACTGGCCATTCTTGGTGGAGAGATAGCGCTGGCGGATGTCGAGCACGCGCACCTCGGCGTAGGTGGCTCCGCGCCTGAGCGCAGTGTCCAACGCCCAAATCGCAAACGCTTTCATTCGAGGAGCCCCCCAGCGACGTGTGGAGAAGATGGCATGGTCGGTTATGAATTTCGAAGACGCAAAACACCCGCGGCGCGTCCCCGGGTTGGCACTACAGCTTCCGCGTGAGCCAGCCCGCCAGCCGCGGGCGCGACCGCAACGTGATGCGCACCCAAAAGGCTACGTACCCTCCGACCAGGAGGCGAGGTACTCCTCCTGCTCGCGGGTCAGTCGATCAATCGTGATGCCCAACGATTGCAGCTTCAACCGCGCTACGCCTTGATCAATAGCCGCGGGAACCGGATAGACTTTGGCTTCGAGCTTCTTCGCGTTCTTCACCAGATGTTCAGCCGAGAGCGCCTGGTCAGCAAAGCTCATATCCATGACGACGGCGGGATGGCCTTCTGCCGCCGCCAGGTTGATCAAGCGCCCTTCTCCCAGCACATAAATCTTGCGCCCGTCCCGCAACGTGTACTCTTCCACAAATTCTCGCGTCGGACGTTTGTTGAGCGCCAACTTATCCAGGGCCGGCAGATCGATCTCCACGTTGAAGTGGCCGGAATTCGCCACCACCGCACCATCCTTCATGAGTCGGAAATGCTCGGCCGCGATGACGGATTTGTTCCCTGTCACGGTGACGAAGACATCGCCCACTTTGGCGGCTTCCGCCAGCGGCATCACGCGGAAGCCGTCCATGGCTGCTTCCAGCGCGCGCGTGGGGTTGATCTCCGTAATGATGACGTCGGAGCCCATGCCTTTAGCACGCATCGCCACGCCGCGCCCGCACCATCCGTAACCGCAAACCACCACGTGGAGGCCGGCAAAAAGCAGGTTGGTGGCGCGCAGAATTCCATCAATGGTGGATTGGCCCGTGCCGTAACGGTTGTCGAAGAGGTGTTTCGTGTCCGCATCATTCACGGCGATGATGGGATATTTCAGCACACCCTCTTTGGCCATGCTGCGCAGGCGGATCACGCCGGTCGTGGTTTCTTCCGTCCCACCCACGATCCCCGGCACCAGTTCCGGGCGCTTGGTCAGGATCATCGTGACCAGGTCCGCGCCGTCGTCCATGGTGATGTGGGGCTTGTGGTCGAGTGCGGAAACGATGTGGGAATAATAGGTTGCCTTGTCCTCGCCTTTGATGGCGAAGGTCGGAATCTTGCAGTCCTTCACCAGCGAGGCGGCCACGTCGTCCTGGGTACTCAGCGGATTGGAAGCGCACAGCACGACGTCGGCGCCGCCGTCACGGAGCGTGATGGCCAGGTTCGCCGTTTCGGTGGTCACATGCAGACACGCGGAAATCCGCATGCCCTCCAGGGGGCGCTCCTTGATAAAGCGTTTGCGGATGAGCTGCAAAACGGGCATCCACTGGTTGGCCCATTCAATTCGCGTCTTGCCTTTGGCCGCAAGGCCAGGATCCTTCACGTCACCAGAGAGTTTTCTTGTGGCGGGCATTTAGAGGCCAGCCTCCTTCCTCAGGGTGGCGGCCTGGTCCGTCCTTTCCCAGGTGAATTCGGGCTCGGGACGGCCGAAGTGGCCATAGGCCGCAGTCTTCTTGTAAATGGGACGGAGCAGGTTGAGCGACTCAATGATTCCCCGCGGCGTCAGCTTGAAATGCTTGCGCACCAGGCTCTCCAGTTGGCTGTTGTCCAGGCGCCCCGTGCCGAACGTGTCGACCATCACGGAAACAGGTTCCGCGACGCCGATGGCGTAGGCAAGTTGCACTTCCGCCCGGTCCGCCAGCCCCGCTGCCACAATGTTCTTGGCGATGTAGCGCGCCATGTAAGTGGCGGAGCGATCGACCTTCGTGGGGTCTTTCCCCGAAAAGCATCCGCCGCCGTGGTGCGCGCTGCCTCCGTAGGTGTCCACAATGATCTTTCGGCCCGTCAGCCCGGAGTCGCCTACCGGCCCGCCGATCACAAATCGTCCGGTGGGATTGATGTGGTACTTGGTGTTCGCGTCGAGCAGGTGGGCGGGAATCACGGGCTTGATCACGCACTCCATCACGCCCGCGCGCAGCGTCTCAATGCTGACCTCTGCGCTGTGCTGCGTGGAGACCACTACAGCGTCCACGCGCGCCGGTTTCGAGCCGTCGTACTCCACCGTCACTTGCGATTTGCCGTCCGGGCGCACAAAGTCGAGAATCCCCTTGCGCCGCACTTCCGCCAGGCGTAGGCAGAGCTTGTGGGCAGCCATGATGGGGAAGGGCATCAGCTCTTGCGTCTCATCGCAAGCGTAGCCGAACATGAGTCCCTGATCGCCTGCCCCGCCGACGCCCACGCCCATGTCAATGTCGGGGCTCTGGCTCTTCAGGTTGACGGTTACCTGGCAGAGCTCTGGGGTAAAGCCGCCGGCGGGATCGTTGTAGCCGATCCCCTTCACGGTTTCCCGCACCAGCTTCTCAATGTCTGGCCTAGCCGTGGTGGTGATTTCTCCCGCCACATACACCGATTGGTCCTTGACCATAGCCTCGCAGGCCACTCGGCCGTGCGGGTCCTCCGTAAGAACTGCATCCAGGACAGCATCCGAAATCTGATCGCAAATCTTGTCGGGGTGTCCTTCGGTCACGGATTCAGAGGTAAATAGGTAGTGATGTTTCGGCCCGATCACGCAGAGCCTCCTTCTTGTCAGTGAAGAATGTCAGGGGCGGCACAAACTAGCAACCGTAACATAGGGCCAAGAGAAGTGTCAACGCTTTCAAACCCATGGGGTGACGTAAATTTGATTGTGTAAAAACGGAGAGGGTGTAGGTTTTGTTGTGTGAGCAACAAAATCTCTTTTAGAGAGGAGCCTACACCCTTGACACGAGCCGACTATAGCACAGAAGAGTATGCAGGTTTTCTGGAGAATCTGAAGGAGAGTTTTTGGGGTGACTTCCGGGGTCAGGTGCGGCAGACGTTAAAAGCCTTGTTGGACGTGGATGCCGAGCAGC
>Ga0208457_1000773_pt1 | contig 27160 bp, 17 predicted proteins | sample June2015DPH_10_1_FD_185513 | JGI IMG/M metagenome (GOLD analysis project Ga0208457, IMG submission 185513) | Peatland microbial communities from SPRUCE experiment site at the Marcell Experimental Forest, Minnesota, USA - June2015DPH_10_150... | ecosystem: Environmental > Terrestrial > Soil >... | reverse complement strand
GGGTGGTCCGCAGGAACCCGCCGCTCCAAGGTGATGTAACTGAACATCGCTGGTTGCTTCTCATCATCTCCTCGCATGCCTCATTCGATGCAATACCGTTACCAAACTGGGTTTTTCCGCAGCCTGCTAAGCCGCCTCAGCACCCTGGCGAGGGTGAGACAACCTGGAACCCCCCCGCTGTGCCGCCCGTCGCGCCTGCCGTTTGCGTGGTGCGCTTCGCCGAGCATATCTGGCGGTTGGAAACGCACCTGCTCAGCGCCCTGTTCCACATCAATCTGAACAACGGTTGGGCCCGCCCGCGAATAGTTGCGGCAGGATTCTGAAGCCGAATTCCCAAGGCAGAGGAAGCACGCTTCGCGTCTTCGAGGGACACAGCGTGCTGTGTTCCTTCACCCCGCCACGCGCGCGAGCATATCGAAGAAATCCGGGAAGGAAATATCCACGCAGGAACTGTCTTTGATGACGGTAGTTCCTTCCGCCACCAGCGCGGCAATCGCGAAAGCCATGGCGATGCGGTGATCCCCGTGCGGGTCAATCTCCGCGCCGCGCAGCTTCTGCCGGCCGGCCACGCCGAGGCCGTCGGGAAACTCTTCCACCTCGGCGCCCATGCGGCGCAGGTTCTCCGCCACCGCAGCCAGGCGGTCGCTTTCCTTCACACGCAGTTCGGCCGCCCCGCGAAACCATAAACCCTTTTCGGTCTGGGTGCCCAGCACGGAGAGCACCGGCAGCTCGTCGATCAGCCCCGGCACCAGGTCCTCACGAATCTCGCCGCCGGAGAGCGGGCTCGACCGAACGTGCAGGTTGCCGAGCAGTTCCCCGTTGAGCATTTCGAGGTTGACCACCTTGGCGTGCCCGCCCATAGGGACCAGCACGTCGAGCAGCGCGCTGCGTGTAGGATTCAGGCCCACGTTGTGCAGTACCAGGTTGGAATCCGGCACGATCAGCGCGGCCGCGATGAAAAACGCCGCGGAAGAGATGTCGCCGGGAACGTAAAACTTTTTCCCTTCCAGGCGCGCGGGGCCGCGCACGGCGATGGTGTGCTGGTGGCGGCCGATGTCCGCGCCCATCTGTTCGAGCGCAATTTCCGTGTGGTCGCGCGTGGGGAGTCTTTCCACGACCACCGTTTCCCCCTCGGCGAACAAGCCCGCGAGCAGGATGGCGGATTTCACCTGTGCGCTTGCCACCGGCATCTCGTAGCGAATGGGGGTGAGATGGCCGCCTTCGATCTCCAGCGGCGGGCAACCGCCCTCTGCTGTCTTGATGCGGGCGCCCATCCGGGTGAGCGGCTCAGCCACGCGTTTCATGGGGCGACGGGAAAGTGAGGCGTCACCCACCAGCACGGAGCGAAACGGCTGCCCGGCCAGCACGCCCGCCAGCATCCGCATGGTTGAGCCGGAATTGCCGGCGTCGAGCGGCCCCGAGGGCGCGCGCAGGCCCGCCAAGCCCACGCCTTCGATCTTCACCACGTTGTCTTTGCGCTCGATCTTGACCCCGAGCGCCTTCAGGCAGTCGAGCGTGGACTGGCAATCCGCGCTCGAGGAAAAGAAGTGGATCTCGCTCGGCCCTTCCGCGATCGCGGCCAGCATCGCGTAGCGATGGGAAATAGACTTGTCCCCCGGAAACTGCACGGCGCCTTCCAGTTTCTTCGCGCCACTCAGCTTCTTCGACTTCGAACCGAATAGCCCCATCCTCGAATCCTCTTAACAGGATACTGTAAACGTCGGAGCGCCGACCCTCAGATCGCCTTTCGCCTCTGCGCGGCTTTTTCCCCCTCCGGCTTGGGAATGAAGATGTCCTGCGGCGTAAGCCCGCATTCCTTGACCATTGACACTGCATACTCGATCCGTCCCAGGTTGGGGTCGCCATTGTTCGTGCCAAAGGAAAACTTCACCCCGGCGCTCTTGGCGCGCTTGATAAAGGCCGGGCTGGGCAACCGGTAGCGGTTGTTGATCTCAATCGCCACGTCGTTGGCCTTCGCGGCGTCGATGACCTTCTGCATGCGTTCGGGAGTCCAGAGGCGATCGTAGTCGCGCGCGATGATGTCCGGCAAGAAAGTGGGATTGGCGTGGATGTCGATGGGCTCGTGGTTGAGTATGCCCAAGATGCGATCCACCAGTGTTTCCATGAATTGCTCGCTGTCCGGGATCTCCCCGACCTCCTCGGGGATCCAGAGCCGCATGCGCTTGCCGCGGTCATTGGTAAAGGTCATCGCATCGGTGAACGCGTAATCGAACTTGGCGATGGTTTCGCGGGAAAAGAGCTTCACCCACTCGCGGCCTTCGCCCTGCAGCGCCACGAAAGCGGGCTGCCCTCGCATGCTGGCCAGAAAATCTTCCACCCCGGCGTCGGTGGTGATAGGAAATCCCAGCCCGCCATTCACGGCGACTCCGTACATGATTCCCAGGCGACGCGAACTGGCAAGCGCCTGCTCAAGCGTCAGGCCGCCCTTCAGGTGGGTGTGGTAATCCACCACGGGAAAGCCCTGCTGGTTCATGCGCAGCAAATCGCGGTAGACATCATCCACAACCGGCCGCTCGTCCGTGGCCATCGCCAGGTCGTCGGGCAAGGGCTTCACCAGCAGGTTACGGAATGCCACCTGGGAGTGCGGGTCGTGGGATTCGAGCGCGAACGTGCCGCGGTCGAGCACGCCTGCCGGAGAAGCGTCCAGGTGGACGGGCGGGTCGGGCTCGACGTAGTCCACCACGAGCGTGTCGTTCACCCGAACCTCGACCTGCTTCGCGCGCACCAGGATGTGCAACTGGAACCAGGCATCGTCTTTGACCAGCGGCTTGTATATGTTGCGGAAGCCGTAAAGCGAGCCAGTCCTCGAAAGGCCGCGGTCATCGCCTTCGCCCGCATAGCTATTGTTGATCTCGACCGCGAAGCCGGAGGCCGGCGCGCCGTGGGACTGGAATTGGGTATGAAAGTAGATGGCGGAGCGCGCCCCCGGGCGGGCTATCACTTCCGCTTGCAGTTCGAAGTTTTTGAAACTGGCGTTCTGCACCCGTCCCGCGTAATAGAGGTGGGCACGCGGTCCGCCGGCCACAATCTTTCCGTCTTCGACCCGGAAGGAGTGGCGGTTGTCACCGGCCTTCCAGCCGTCCAGGGAGCGGCCGTTGAAGAGTGTTACCCCTTCGTTCTCGCCGCGCAGGACGGCGGGGACGAAGAGCAGGGAAGCCAGGAGGTTACGTCGGGAGATGGGAACCATGAGAATGTCCTTTCCGAACCGCGAGTCGCGGACAGCCAGTATAACCGCGTGTTGGCCATACGCCAAATCCTGCTGCGCCCCGGCGCTAGAAGACCCCACGCCATCTTTGGTTGGGGCCAAAGGCCGCCCTGCATTGCAAACCCGCGGGTGGCGCAGACATCGCGCCGTTTGCGATGTCTGCGATCAGTGAAGGGCGGCCAAGTAATACACCTGATCAAGAGTGCAGCGATGCTCCAGCAGACGGCGGCATTCTGAATCGCAGACATGCCATACTCCAGCATGTCTGCGCCACCCGCCTGACCCTCAATTTGTTCCTGGCTGACCCCCTCGCCCGTCCCGCCCCGGCTGGTAAAAACGCCGGCGGCGGGCCACCCTCTCCCCCAAGGGGGCGAGGGTTGTAAATTCAAATCAAGGCTCCCCTCGATTGCCTGGTCAGCGAAAAGTCTTGGAGGTGCAGACTTCCACTTTTGCCGTTTGCCCTTTGCCATTTGCTCTTTGCCTTTTGGTTTTCTTTTGCGGCTCCGCCGCCCTGCGCATTATTGATTTATCCGCACGCCGGAGAGGCCGCCCCCTTTGTGTTACGATAATCACGGGTTGTGTTTCGCTCGCAGGGAGGCTTGGGGATGAGTCATGATACTGATCTCCTGATTGCCACTTCGATTCAGGAGAGCATAAGAGTCAAGCAAGCCCTCTTGGCCGCCCGGCCGGTCATGAGCCTGATTGCCGCCGTGGCCGGGGAGTTCGTTCTGGCCTTGCGCCATGGGCACAAGATTCTGCTGTTCGGTAACGGTGGCAGCGCCGCCGACGCTCAGCACATTGCGGCGGAATTTGTGGGCAGATTTCAGATGGAACGGACCCCGCTTGCCGCCCTGGCGCTGACCACCAATACTTCCGCACTCACCGGGATCGGCAATGATTACGGCTACGAGAACGTATTTGCCCGGCAAGTGGAAGCTCTGGGGACAGCAGGCGACGTAGCCGTTGGCATTACTACGAGCGGGAAATCACCCAATGTGTTGAAGGCGCTGGCTGCGGCAAAGGCCAAGGGCTTGGTCACAGTTGCCCTTACCGGGAGGAACGGAAGCCAGCTCCAGGAAGTCTCGCGCTACTGCATTTGCGTGCCTGCCGATACGACTCCCCGCATCCAGGAATCCCACGTCCTGATAGGCCACATTCTTTCCCAGATTGTCGAGATGGAGCTCTTCGATAAGTAGGGCCGGGTCTTGCCGGCCCAGGCCGCCCCGGCAGGGGAGTTTTCGCAGAGATCCGTTCAGCGATCCAGCGCTGCGGCTGCCAGGACTTCCTGGGGCGAAGCCGTGCCCGTGCCTTTTTTCATCACCGTGATCGAAGCCACCAGATTGCCAAAGCTCGCCGCCGCGACGGGGTCACGCGTTACGGCCATGGTTAACGCTGTCCCGGCTGCGAAGCCGTCTCCAGCCCCGCAAATGTCCACGGGTTTTTCGACCGGCCGCGGCTTGGACCAGGCTTCCTTGCCGGCTTCTATGACCAGCGCGCCCTGCGGCCCGTGGGTCACGAAAAGTGCTTTCGCCCCCAAACGTTCGCGCAGCCGCTTGAAATCGACGCCGCCCAAGAGTTGCTCGCACGCCGCTTCCGCCTCGGCGCGATTCGGCTTGACCATCACGTTTCGGAACAGGTGGACGCGCCGGCGAGAATCCGCGAGAAAGATCTTCCCGGGATGCTTCCCGGCCAGCATGATGATCGCATCGCGCACCGACGGCGTTACGACCCCACCCGCCGATGTTTCCGCCTGGTCAGCCACCAGCACGACATCAAAACCCTCGATCGCGGAAGCAAGGTTCGCAAGCATTCTCTGTTCGGCCTCCGCGGGAAGGGGTTTCGTCGAGATGAAATCCACTCGCGGTTGGTCCTCGATGCCGGTTTGACTGTTCAAGAGCTTCGTGTAGGTAAAGGTCTGCCACTGGCGAATTCCCACCATGAGGGCGGCGTCGATTCCGCGCTCCGTCAAGGCGCGGTCCAACTCGAAACCAAACCCGTCGTCGCCCCGCGCTCCCAGCACTGCCACTTTCCCTGCTCCCAAAGCGGCGAGGTTATTGGCCACCGTACCTCCGCCGCCGGGTGTGACTTCCGTGGAAACAATCCCCAGGCGTGGAATGCCGGTTTCAGCGGAAGGTTCCGAGGTGGCAGGATCGTAAGTGCACCAGCGGTCCAGGCAGATGTCTCCTACCACCAACGCGCGAAGTTTTCGGAAGCCCGCCAGAATCTCTGCAGTCGTCATGGTCACTTCGCTCCCCAGGGGCGCGCCGCATAGTTGGGAGGGCCTGTGTGAGGACCCACCCTGCGGCGGCGGTCTATGATCGGCGACATCGAATTCTACATCATCCCGCTCCCCAACAAAACCAGGGGAGGGGCCGGGCAACGTTGCCGTAGTGGCCACCCGTCTTTCACGCCGCGTCCGGAAGCGCCGCGCACGCGGGTGGCGCATACGTTCCGCCTTATGGAATGTATGCGGCCTTTAAAGATCGTATAATGATGGAGTGTTACGGCAGAAACATTATTACGGACTGAATCATCTGCATTACCTCACGCGCAGCACGTATCGACGCGCCCGCCTTTTCGATTCGGAGCGCTTCAAGCACCAGTTTGTAGGTACCCTGGACGTCCTGCGGAGCGAACTCCATTTCAAAATCATCGGCTACGTGTTGATGCCCGAGCATCTTCATCTTTTGATCTGGCCGTCGGCTGACCCCAACCCTTCTGAAATTCTTCAGAAACTTGAGGATCGCACCGCCCTGTTTATTCTAAAGAATTTGAAAGATAATGCGAGCTATCCATGGTGCGGAAAGATGCTCAGTCGCGTTGAGTTGCCTCCCACCGTTCACCATCACGCTCACTTCCGGGTCTGGCAACGCGGAGGCTATGACTTGAACATCTGGAGTCCCAGGAAGCGGCAGGAAAAACTCAACTATATGCACGCCAATCCGGTCACCCGCAAGCTGGTGGAAAAACCCGGCGACTGGGCGTGGTCCAGTTGGAGATTCTATTTTCTGGAGGATGCTTCCATACTCTCGATGGACCGAATGTTGTGAGCGCATACATGCCAGAATGCGGCACGTATGCGCCACCCGCGAATCCTTTCTAAAACCAACAATAATTAAGTTGATCGGCATAAGACGGGGAGTGGGTAGCCTCGCGGTGCCGTCCTGAGCGTGGGCCTTTCTAATGCCCGATATACCCCAGCGGCAAGCGCACGTCGTTAATCTGGATGGGGCACGCCGCTACAGTCGCCTTGTCCAAATCGAAATTATTGTAACTCGACCACCGCCAATCTTCCAGCCGCTTCACCAGCCCTTTCTGCGTTACCCGCACAGCATCATAGCACGCGTTCGTAGGGGCGGTTCGCGAACCGCCCCCGTCACCCAATCACGTACCTTTCCGCGAGGGCGCTTCGCGAAGCGCCCCTACAACAAGCTGTGAGCTGTCGGCCGTCAGCCCTACAAAACCAGGTCCGCGCTACGTTTGCTAGCGCGACACCACCGCCAACTCGATCACCCCCTGGTCCCCTCCTGAACCAGGAGGGGAATGATTGGGACAATTAGGCACTTTCCTCAAAAGTTTTGCCTACCGGTGGGCGGCGCAGGTAATAACTCTATTGACAAACTAGTAGGCGCGATGCTAGCCTGCGGGGGTAAGTCCTGCGGCCGAACAGGGCTCGGCCTGAGGCGCGTGCCGGTCATTGATCACCCGAGAACCGCACCATCCTGATGGCTTCGAATGGCGAAAACGCTATGTTCATGCAAAGAATGGAAGACTCCAGCCTGCGCCAATTGTGGCGGCTCACCCATGTGCCTCATCAACGTCCAGAAGCGGGGCGCTTACCCAAAGAGATGTTAAAAATGAAGATCGACCCGACTATGTGTATGAAAACAAAAGAGAGAGTGACAAAATGGACGACAATCTGCCGGGCTTTTTGGCCGAAAATACACAGGTTTCGCGATAATGGACGACAATCGAGCCGACTTCTTGGCCGAGAATGCACGGATTGCGCGGTAATTCGGGGCGAAACCGGCGTAGCGCGGACCTCTTCGCGGCCTTTCGCGCCTGCCGCGATCGATATGACGGCCACGCGATGTGCCCCCTCACCCCCACCCGCAAAACGTGGGGCCCCCTTCCCGCTCCGGCTGGTGAAAGCGCCGGCAGCGGTCCTCTCCCGCGAGGGGAGAGGGCTAGGGCACGCAGAGTTGCCTGTTGACCCGGCGGCGGAGAGGTGTTAACCACTACACGGCTCGCTGGGAGTCCGATTCCATTCGGCCTCGAATCTGAATGCAGGAGCAGGACGCATGAGTAGACACGCAGCCCGCGCGATGATGGCGACAGGACTGATTTGTATTCTTGCTTTCGTGGCGAGGAGCACCGGGGCGCAATCTTCCACGGGTTGGCCGCCGCAAGCCCCGCAATACCGGTTCCACATGATTGGGAATGCCCACATTGATGCTCCCTGGCTCTGGCCTTGGTCAGAGTCCATGGCGGTTGTCCACAGCACCTTCCGCTCGGCGCTCGACCGCATGAACGAATATCCGGATTTCACTTTCACCGCCAGCTCCGCTCAGTTCTATGAGTGGGTTGCGTCAAGCGATCCCCAGATGTTGGAGGAGATTCGCAGACGGGTGGCGGAAGGACGATGGGCGATCGTAGGTGGATGGTGGGTCGAGCCCGACGAGAACATCCCCAACGGCGAGTCGCTGGTCCGCCAGGGCCTTTACGGCCAGAGGCTGTTTCAGCAGTTGTTCGGCCGCACGGCCGAGATTGGCTACAACCCCGACGCTTTCGGGCATCCCGGCACGCTGCCTCAAATCCTGAAGCTCCAGGGGTTGCGCGGGTACGTCTTCATGCGCCCCATGTCCCACGAGAAGAAGTTGCCTGCGGATGTGTTCTGGTGGGAAGGCGCGGATGGAACGCGAGTGCTGACCTATCGAATTCCGTACAGTTATGGGTTTACGGAACAGTTGCGGGACCGGCTGCGCGATTTCATGGTGAACTTGCAGGAGCCCACCCAGGACTTGATGTTCTTCTACGGCGCGGGCGATCATGGCGGCGGGCCGGCCAAGGAGAACATCCAATCCATTCTGGATATGCAGAAGCAAGCCGGTGCCCCGACCCTTCTCTTCAGCACCCCGGACCGCTACTTTGAGGAGATCAGAAAGCTCCCGAACCTCCCCGTCGCGGCCGACGATTTGCAGCATCACTCGGTGGGCTGCTATACCGCGGTATCGGAGATCAAGAAGGACAACCGTACGGCAGAAGCAGCACTGGCGACGAGCGAGAAGCTGGCGGCGCTCAGTTCCGTGCTGGCGGGGTTTGACTACCCCCAGGCCGATTTCACTGCGGCATGGAAAAAAGTTCTGTTCATGCAGTTCCACGACAGCATGGCCGGAACAGCGCTCCCTGAACACTACGTGGTATCCAGGGATGCGTACGGATACGCACGGGAAGTGGCGGATCAAGCGATGCATCGCGCTGCGGAAAAGATTGCCTGGCAGATTCCTGCGCCGGACCCGGATTCCGAATACCTGGTGGTCTTTAACCCTCACGCTTGGGATGCGACGTTGAATGTTGAATACGACCTGGGTTGGGGGTTTGATTACCAGCCACAGGGGCAGAGCAACTCCAGGCTGGAAGATGAGGGCGGCGCATGGGTTGCCCACCAATGGACGCAGGCTTCCACGGTGGTGGGCGACCGGACTAAGCTGCTGTTCCGAGCGCCGGTGCCGGCTTTCGGCTACCGGCAATTCCGCTTGCGAAGCGTGAAGTCTGCCTCCCCGCCGCCCTCCGTGGTCCACGCTACAGAAAGAGGTTTGGAGAATGAACATCTGCGTGCCACCTTCGCAGGCGACGGGACGCTATCGATGGATGACAAGGATGTCGGAGGAGGGGTGTTTCGCGGCGGCGCCGGAGGGGCACGCGCCGTCGTGCTGGACGATCCCAGCGACACGTGGAGCCATAATGTGCGCGCCTACACAAAAGAAGTGGGGGCGTTCGGCAGCGCCCGGTTCCGGGTGCTCGAGAATGGCCCGTTGCGCGCCACGCTGCGCGTGCGGACAAGCTACGGAGCCTCTTCATTGCAGACGGATTGGGTGCTCTACGCCGGCGCGCGGACGCTGGAAGCACGCGTGACCCTGGATTGGCACGAGCACCGGAAGATTCTGAAGTTCTCCTTCCCGGTGGAAGTCATGAATCCCCGGCCCACCTACGAGATCGCTTACGGCTTCAAGGTGCGGAAGGCGGAAGGGGATGAAGATCCGGGGCAGCGCTGGATCGATCTCTCGGGCGACCGCGCGGGAAAGCCCTACGGACTGGCGATTATAAATGATGCTAAGTACGGATATAGCGTTAAGGATAATGACTTGCGAGTTTCAATCGTGCGAGGAGCGGTCTATGCGCAGCACGATCCCCGCAAGCTGGAACCCACCGGGGAGTACCTCTGGCAGGACCAGGGCGAGCAGACGTTCCGCCTGGTCCTGGCGCCCCACCCGGGGGCGTGGCAGGATGCCGGCATCGTGCGCCTGGCGGAGGAGTTGACGGCGCCGGTTCCGGTTCTCTACCAGGGAATTCATCCCGGCCAGCGGCCGCCTGCCGCCTCATTCCTTTCCGTGGATGCGCCGAACGTGGTCGTGTCAGTGGTAAAGAAAGCCGAGGACGGGGATGACCTCATCATTCGATGCTATGAAACAGCGGGAAGGCAGGCGAAGGCGACCCTGGACCTGGGGCTCGTGAATCGCCACTGGACGGGAACCTTCCGGCCTCTGGAGATCAAGACTCTGCGCGTGCCTCGGGCCGGAGGCGAGATTCGCGAAGTTAACGCTCTGGAACAATAGGTGAAAGGCCTCGGCGCCGTGGGGGCCCTACCGCGTCACCGCGTGCGACGGAGCACAGCCGTCCTGGTCGTGCTAAAAGCCGGAGGGGGGCAGCACCCCGATGGATCGGGGCAAGGCTGTCCCTGTTACGCGGCCTGCTGCCACGCGCCGCGGGGTTGTTCGGGCTGAGACTCTCGAGGTTACTTCGTGCGCTTGGCAGTAAACTCGCGGTCTCCAAACTGTTCGCTGTGCACTTTCCCCTTGATGGAATCCCCGTCAGCCGTAGCGGTGTATTCCATTACCATAGTGTCGCCACTTTGGGTCTGGCGCTTGACGGTGAAGCTTACTTTGTTCCCGGTGACGGAACCCTCCAGTGGCGCTTCTCCGCGCCGTCCGGTCAGGGTCCCCTTGATGGTGCTGCCGTCCTGTTGGATCGTCAGGGTCTGAGTCATGGGTCCGTTGCGCCCCTCGGATGTCATCTCCCAGGTCCCCGCAACTTTGACAGGTTCGTCAGCGGCCAGAACGTTCCCTGCCCAGGCTAACAAGGCGCCGCACGCAAACGCTAGCGCCAGGGAATAGGTTATTCTTTTCATCCAGGTTTCTCCTCTTCGTGATGTTCGTGCATAAGCATTGACGTCAGGGGTGAGTTCGAAGTTACTTGTGATACGCAGCAAGCGTAGCGCGGACCTGTCCTGAAGGTCCGCGGCTTTTCGCGCCCGTCCGAGCGAAGTGGCCCCTCACCCCCGGCGCTCGGGGCCCCCCGCCCGCTCCGGCTGGTGAAAGCGCCGGCAGCGGACCACCCTCTCCCCAAGGGAGAGGGCTAGGATTGGTGCTTTCCACCCTCTCTCCCGCGAGGGGAGAGGGTAAACACGAGCGAGGCAAGAGCACCCTGGCAGCGGGTTAGCCGTCGTCAGGAGATCGCGAGCAAGGCGCGATGCAGGGCCGGGACGGTCGCCCGGTGGTCGCCGCAGAGATAGAAGCTTTCACCTCCGTCGGCCACGGTCCTGACCAGGATGGTTTTATGCGGCCGGAAATAGTAACCGGCGTCGGTCTTGGGCAATTCGTGGTGGATGTCACCCTGGATCGGCACGAGGTCAAAGACACAGGTTGTAAATTTGTTGATGGATCGCCCCTGCTGGCCGGCCACATTGCGCACCATCGCGAGCGCCTTCAAGTAGACCTCCGGCCCCATGATGGCGGAACCAAAACTGAGGAGGACCCCTCCTTCCAGGTTCTCCACGGACTTTGCATAGATCAGAAAATCACGGTAGCTCGCGGCGCCCAGCGCACCCCCATCGCAGTTCGGATGTTCGTGGATGATGTCATAACCGATTCCGACGTGTACGGTGGCGGGAATGGAGAGGCGGTAGGCCGATGCGAAGATGCTCACATCCTTATGCGGAAAGTCACCGATCGAGATTCGCCGGCCGACGTTCTCGCCCAATCCGAGGGAGAGGTCGGCCGCCTCACGAATCAGGTCGTTCAGCTCTCCGGTCTCGTGCCAGAGGCCGAACTCGCCGCTGCGAATGTAACGAGCCACGCTCTCGGTGGTTGCCCCGATGCGGGCCAATTCGTAATCATGGATGGCGCCCGCGCCGTTCATCGCGACATGCGTCAGGAGGCCGCGCTCCAACAGGTCGATGACATAACGGCTCGCCCCCGCTTTGATGACGTGTGCGCCCATCATCAGGATTCTGGCCGCACCGCTGGCCTTTGCGGCCAGCACCTTTCCCGCCACTTCCGATAGGTGCGGGTGGGAGTATTCCGGCGCCTGAGCGTCCAGGCCCAGAATATAGTCGAGCTTCATGTCGTGAGTGCGCGCGCTCAAGGGTTTGATCAAAAGGCGCGAGCGATCGAACACTTCATATTTGGATTTCATGATGCCCTTTCAGCGGAGAAGAGAAGATGCAGGAGTTCCTGGGAGCAGAGAAAGTTCGGAATGATGAAATCGGCCCCCACCTTGACCAGCCGCTCTCGCTTCCAGGGGTCAACCGCGCGGCATTCGGGCTCATCCGTGGCAACGCCCACGGCGACACCGCCGGCATCCTTCACATTCTTGATTTCAACGTAGCCGTCGCCGAATCCAAGCAGTTCGTCCCCGCGGCATTCCATGTTCGAGACCATCTTGCGGATGAGAATCTCCTTGGAGAAACTCTTATAGTCGTCAAGAGCGCCGTAGATCCGTCCGCCAAAGTAGCGCTCGACGCCGAGCAACCGCGCTTCCTCCAGCGTATAGGCCTGATCCGTGCCGCTGGCGCAATAGAGCTTCAGGCCACGGTCTTCGAGAGCGGCGAGGAACGTGCCCACGCCCGGTACCAGGTATTTTTCCGGCAGGACCATTCCCCGGCGCAGATCCTCCCTCCGATGTCGAATCCTGTCCATCAGGCGGTCGTTATAGAGGTGCTTATACTCCAAAGGCTCGAGGGCCTTGCCTCCCCTTTTTTCCACCTGCCTTGCCAACTCAATCATCTGATAAATCGTCTGCTCTCCCGTCAGGCGGGCCACAAAGTCCTCCACCAGGGTCCGCAGGGCTTCTTCGCTCTCGCCCGTATTGAGCTCCGCCAGGATTTCGACCATCATGGGGACCATGATCTCGACCCAGCCCGCACGGATCAGGGAAACGGTGCCATCAAAGTCAAACAGGGCAACCCGCGCCCGCCCGGCCGAAGCTCCGCGATTCAGACTCTCAATCATTCCCAAGACTGCTCCCTTCTCACCTCGATGTTCAGCCAGCGTGTGACCGAGTCATTCTATCCCGCAAACTCGGTCTTCTTCAAGAAAGGACCGGCCCATGCAATGGAGCTATGACACGCGGACCCTTTTCGCGGAATTGGGAACCGGCATAGCGCCGCGGCCTCACCAACAACCGCGGGCCGAGGAGAGCCAGTGACAGGTGACCCATCTAATGGTATTGTTCAGCGCGATGCGGAAAGCCGAGCGTCCGCTGCCGGGGTAAACACCGACCCGGGCAATGTCTGGTGGGCGCACGCGGCGGCCATGGCGCGGAGGTCAATTCATGTCGAGTTTATCGATTGGAATCATGTTGGCGATCATCGCGGGGATCATGAACGGCAGCTTCGCCAGTCCCACCAAGTACGTAAAGGTCTGGAAATGGGAGAACATCTGGGCCGTCTGGGGAGTCATGGGAATGGTGGTGTTCCCCTGGCTGGTCGTCTTCCTCACCATCCCCAACGCCGGAACCGTTTATCAAAGTGTGGGGGCTCGAAACCTCCTGCTCATGATCGGGTTCGGCGTGGGCTTCGGGTTGGCGCAAATCTTTTTCGGACTGGGAATCGCGGCCATTGGTATCGCGTTGAATTTCGCCATTGCGATCGGCCTCTCGACGGCCCTCGGTTCGATCGTCCCCCTGCTCGTGTTGCAGCGCCAAAAAATCTTCACGGCCCAAGGCGGGTTGATTTTCCTGGGAGTGGGCCTGATCTTGGTGGGTATCGTGGGATGTGCCGTGGCCGGGGGATTAAAGGAGAAGCATCTTGCCTCTAGCGCGGCGCGCCCGCGCGAATCCACGGCCGTAACGATGAGCTTCAAGGCCGGCCTGTTCATTTGCATCCTGGCCGGCTTAGGCTCTCCGCTCATCAACTTCGGATTGGCTTTCGGAGCACCTCTGCTCACCGCCGCGGCTGCCCAAGGGGTTGGCCCCAGCAGCCGGGCCAACGTCATCTGGGCGCCCTTGAATACCGCGGCGCTGATCCCTTATCTGATCTATTGCGCATACCTTTGGAAGAAGAATCACACGGCGAGCTTGTTTCGAGCCCCGGGGACCGGTCTCAACTGGGTCTTAGGCGCGGTGATGGGCTTGCTCTGGTTTTGGAGCACGGTCATCTACGGCGGGGTCTCGGCGCGTTTGTCAGAGATGGGTCCCATCCTGGGCTGGCCGCTCTTCATGTCGGCCATTATCATTACTTCCAACGTGGTGGGCCTCCTGACCGGCGAATGGAAAGGCTCTGGCAGCAAAGCGCTGGGAGCCATGCTCGCAGGCATCGTCTTTCTGATCGGGGGCTTCGCCACGCTGGCCCTGGCCAGCCGGCTGGGCTGAGAAGCACGGTGCGGCGCCTGCCTTTCATAATGATCCGGCTTGGCAAGCTGTATCACTAGGGCTCAGAGATCTCTCCCAGCGTGTCGTAGAGCGGTTGAGCCGGGCGCACCTCGCCCACCTGGTCTGCCACGGTGACCGCCAGAATCCGGATCTTCTCGTTATTCGGCAGGGTCAACGTTTTGCTGCCGGCCGGCAAATCGACCGCGTAGGCATACAGGTAGCAATAAGAGTAAGGCTCATTGGCCCCCTGCGCCGAATGGAGATGAGAGGCAAACCATGCCACGGGCGCGCGCTTGATGAAGCCGGGAGTCAGGCCTGTGTAATCCATTTCCGTCTGCATAATCGGCCCATGCGCTTCGACATGAGCGCGGAAGCGGCGCGCTCTTTCGGCATCCGGACTGTGGTCGCTCGCCGCGGGCTCAGATGGCACGGGGACTGCAACCTGCTTCACATTCCAGGTGCGGTTGTCCCACTGCCCGATGTAGCCCGCCCAATCCTGGACCGTTATGTCCACCGGGTGGTCGCCGACACGGAATGTGCCCCTCTGGTCTCCGTCGGCGGCTGCAGCCAGGATATACACCCGGTTGTACTCGCCCGCGGGCAGGGCCACGCTCTGCCCACGCGCGACCAACGCATTGGGATAGCCTGTCCAGGCAGGCCCGAGTTGGAACCGGATACCGCCGTAGTCGAGCGCGGTGGGCAGCATCTCGGCCGGGAGGGCTTGACCAGCGGCATCGAACCCGCTCGCGGATTTGGCGCCATCCTCACTCGCCGTGGCGAGATCGTATTTCAGCGTGACGGGTTCCGACTTGGCCGGAGGCAAGCTCGTGGGGGCCGCTCCCAGCTTCACCGCAAAGCTGCGAATCGCATAGGCCGTGAGCGACGTTCCCAGCGCGCCGCCGGTCATCGTGGCTGCGCCCAGCGGCATCTCCTGCCCATTGACCTCGCGCGCGGCATTGACCGGAGCAGCAAAGGAAATGCGCACGTCCGAGGCCGGTTCGCCGCGCATTTCCACGACCCGGACAATAATCTCGTCGCTCTCCTCGGCTTTTTTCACCGCCGTCACCTGAACATGGTCGTTGTTAACGCGCAGGAAGGAGAAGGTTTTGCCCAGCGCGCCAGAGTGTTTCGAGCTCTCAAAAGCCAGCAGCGGATTGTTGAGACGGTACGCCTGCCAATCGGTTCCGCCCTGCCGCCAATCACCGGCGTGGGAGGCAAGGCCGTAGAGGACTTCATGGTGGCCCCAGTCCTGCGTGGTCTGATCGCTGAAGTCCTTTGCATTACCCTGGCCGATGCCGGGAGTATAGAGCAGCGTCAGGCGCAGGGTGTGATCGTCGGGCTTGTCCGACCCGGTCCTGCAGTCCGAAAGCACCGTCACACCGTAAGCCCCGCTCTTGTCGGTAAGATCAAACCACTGGTGCGAGGCCACTTCGAACTTCTTTTCATCGTTGTTGCCGCGCTGGATCGTGCCCACGCCCCAGTTGTAGGTCGCCTCGGGATTCGCGGCCGCTAAAGCGAAAGTTGCCTTAAGAGCGGCCTCCTTCGTCTTCCAATCGATGGCGTTGGCGAATTCCACGCGATTGCCCGCGTCACCGGCGGCAAGGCGAATCGTCTGGATGAACTTCGAGCCCTCCGCTCCGCGCGTCACTTCGAGGGCCACCCGCACGGGACCGTTTTCGACAATGCGGACCTTGGCCGGCCCTGCAACGTAGCCGCGCGGCGGCTTCCGCTGGTCCGCCCAATCCATGTTCCAGGCAGGATAATCGTAGGGATGTTCAGTCTGGAGCGCCAGGCGCGCCGGAGCGGAAAGCAGTTCGCGCTTCAGTGTCTTGTCGTAGAGGCTGGCGACGTCGCCATTCTTGTCGATCCGAATCCGATAGCGGGCGTTTTCGAGTGACGACTCCGTGACTTTCAGCTCCGAGGCCGCGGCGGGAGCCTCTGCGGGCTGAACATCGTAGACCGCGAAGCCCACCGAGGGCACCTTGGCCAGGAACCGGACCGGCGTGGCCCCGTGGCTTGCTTCCGCCAATTGTGCGAGCACCGGCTTGCCGTCCGGCCCGACCACGCGAACCGCCTTCGGCGCGCCGCTCGGGAAGGAAAGCGTGGCTTCCACCACATCTTCGCGCTCGATGTTCAGGGGATTGTAAACGACCACCGCCGTGCCTGCCGCTTCCGTGTTCAGGCCGGAGGCAATGGCTTCCGTGGCGCTGGTCAGCACGCCGGCGAATTGGTTGAGCGCCAGAACATCGTCGTTCCAGGCGAACTCATAAGACTTGGGCGTGGCGGTGCCCGCCAGGGTGTCGTGGAATTGTCCGCCCATCACCAGTGTCCAGGCGTCGTTCAGCCGCTGGCGCGGATACGCGGGGCCACCCAACCAGGCGGCTGCAACCGAGGCTCGCTCGGCAGCGTCGGCCAGCAATTCATTCTTGCTATTCCACCGCTTATGGGCCACCTGGGAAGTCAGCGAGCCAGCCGAGTGATTGGTGAGCTCAAGCTCACCTTTGTAGCGCGGCAGGCGAGCGGTCTGGCCGCTCTGGAGAATATCGAGAAACATCTGGTCGGCCCGCGCGGAGATCACCTGCAGCGGGCCGTCACCCACCTGGACCGGCGGACCCGTTGGCGCAGGGGGCTGTTCTTCCTCCCCGAATTCGGATTCCACGCGCGGGGATGGCAGAACGGTTACGCTCTTGGTCAAGATAGCCTCGAGTAGTTTCACCGAAGACTCCGAGGGAGCGCCTCCGATGTCGCCTGTGCCGTAGTAATGATAGTCGGCGTAGAGCCCGCTGGCCTGCCCGTCCAGCGCAACCCGCTGGGGCCAATCCACGTAATCTTCGCCGACGGGCTGGGGGCTGCTCTTGCTGAGGTCATAGGGGATCTCGGCGGTGTAGCTTTGCGGGTTCAGCGCGGCCAGCACCGTTTTGCCATCCGGTCCCTCCCAGATGCCGACGTTAAACGGCGTGCCCCTGGGCGTGTGTTCCGGTGAGTCGGGCCCGCCCACCGGGGCCGCCGACCCCCAGGTCAGTTTCTGCGTTGAGAAACCCTTGACGCCGGCAGCCGCCAGAAGGCTGGGCAAGGAAGCGGGGAAGCCGAAACAATCCGGCAGCATGTATTCGGCGCTCGCCACTCCAAAATCATGGCGGAAGTATTCGTTGCCATAGAGGACATGCCGGATAATCGACTCAGGCGAAGGCGAGTTTACGTCGCCTTCTTCCATCGACGAGCCCGCCGGAAACCAGCGGCCCGCTGCCACGTATTGCTTCACCTTTTCATAATCCGCCGGAAAATACTCCTTCATCATGCGGTAGCGGTTGGCGCCGCTGAAGTTGAAGATGTAGTGCGGGTACTTCTCAAACAGATCGAAGTTGAGGTGCATGGTCTTGGGGAGGTACTCGCGGATCACCTGCGGATACTCCCACCGCCACTCCGTATCCAGGTGGGCGTAACCCACCACGTAGAGTGTCGGCTGCTTGGTTAGGTCCGGAGCCACATAGGGCGTGGACTTGGCCAAGGATTGCAGGGCCGACGTCGCTGGCGGACTGGACTGCGCGGCGGCTGTACCAAGCGAGATGAAAAACGCCAGCACCGTCGCGGCTGAAACTACGACGTTTCTCTTTGATGTCGCGTCGCTTGCCGGCATCGCTCTCGGAACAGTTTTGTTCATAGGTCCCCCGTCATTATGGCTGCACTGATTTGCCGAGTCCCCGATCTGCGGAATCGCCTGCGACTAACAGCGCGCATCCCAGGAAGATAGCAGTAACAAGCGCGCCATTATACACCCGCTGGTTCCCAGGGTTCGTTTCAGCGGGTTGCTCTGAGACGTTCCTAGTGTCCTGAGTCAGAAGTTCGCTGGCAATGTCTCCCCCTTGCAGGCGACCGTTCCGCAGCCCCGTCAGGGGCGCAAGATCGTAGCCCAAGGCGCAAGCCCTGGGGGAGAGAGCCCTCACCCCGCCTTCGGCACCCCTCTCCCGCGCGGGCGGGAGAGGGGATGGGGGCGAGGGAGTGCTCCCTTACCCACGGCTGCCGCCGTGGGCTACCTTCTTTCGCCCGCTCCGCGGGCTGACTTCATCAGCGAACTTCTGACTCAAGACACCAGTAGGTCATCCTCTGCCCGCCCCTCTTTCCTCTTGACAATCGAGGGGAAAGGCGTATCCTCATCTCGACCATCTATAGGAGAAGAATATGACCGACAAAGCCAGCGACCTGGTCCAGGGCACCTTGGACATGCTCATCCTGAAAACCCTCGCGCTCGAACCCCTGCACGGGTTCGGGATTGCACTCCGCATCGAGCAGATCAGTGAGGGAGTGTTTCGCGTCAATCCCGGCTCGTTGTTCCCCGCCTTCCGGCGCCTGGAACGTGAGGGATGGATCAAGGCGGAGTGGAGGCCAACGGAAAACAATCGTCGGGCGAAGTATTACATCCTCACTGAGCGCGGACGCAAGCAACTGAAGGCCGAAACCGCGGAGTGGGGAAGGCAGCTCGCCGCCATCACCCGGATTATGGAAGCGTCGTAGGGGCAGGTTTCAGGTGTCAGGTGGTAGGTATCAGGACTGCGGCCGATTTGGAAAAGGAACCATCGTCGAACGAATAACATGACGTTAACGCGGCGAAGGAGATGGCGATGTTGCGACTGCAAAACATCGTTGCGGGTCTGCGAGCACTGGTCCGTAAGGAACAAACGGAACAGGAGATGGACGAAGAGTTGCGCAGTTACCTGGACGCGGCCGCGAAAGAGAAGATGCGCTCCGGCATGAGCCATGAGCAGGCTCTGCGCGCGGCGCGCGTCGAGATGGGCAGCATGGACGCGGTGAAAGAAGAAATCCGCGACGCAGGCTGGGAAACGACAATCGAGACCATCTGGCAAGACCTCCGCTGCGGCCTGCGCCAGTTGCGTCGCAATCCCGGCTTCACGGCCGGGGCAGTGCTGACTCTCGCGCTCGGCATTGGCGCCAACACCGCCATCTTCAGCGTGGTGAACGCCGTGCTTCTGCGGCCTCTTCCCTACACGGATGCGGACAGGTTGGTCACACTCGATGAGACGAACGCACAACTCGACCGTATGTCTGTCGCTTATCTCGACTTTCGAGACTGGCAGCGCGAGAACCACTCCTTCACTCAAGTGGCAGCGTTCGTGGGGGATGATTTGATTCTGACCCTGCCCGAAGGTGCTGAATATCTTTCCGGTAAGGATGTCTCGGCTGACTTCTTCTCAGTGCTGGGAGTGCAATTAGCGCTGGGCCGGGCATTCCTGCCCGAAGAAGACCAGCAAGGCGGACGTCCCGTCGCCATCATCAGCCACCAAATCTGGCAACGGCATTTTGGCGGAAATCCACAGGTGCTTGGCAATGCCGTGACCTTGAACGGTAAAGCCTACACTGTCGTGGGCGTTCTTCCCGCCAGTTTTTGGTTCCCGGGAAAAGCGGACATTATCATCCCGCTCGGCCAAGCCGATCCTGCCGTCCTCCAAGACCGCAAGCTCCACTGGGGAATCTCAGTTGTCGCCCGCCTCAAGCCCGGTGCGACACTCGATCAGGCACGTTCCGACATGGCCCTCTTGGAGCGACGGATTGCGGAGGCCTATCCGGATGCCGTCAGGGGAGTTGGGGCCACCGTTGTGCCTCTCAAGCAGGACATCGTCGGCTATATTGGGCGGACTCTGGTCCTGCTCCTGATCGCAGTCGGCTTCGTTCTGCTCATCGCTTGCGCCAACGTTGCCAACCTGATGCTCGCTCGATCCTCTGCGCGCGGGAGGGAGTTTGCGATCCGTTCAGCGCTGGGGGCGGGCCGCGCTCGTCTGATCAGGCAATTGCTAGTGGAGAGCGTGCTGCTCGGACTCATGGGCGGAGCGCTGGGACTGGCCATCGCCGCGTGCGGAACACGCCCAATGCTCGCCGCCGTGCCCGGAGGCTTGCCCCGCAGCCATGAGGTTGGGATTGACCCTCATGTGCTTGCGTTTACCTTGGCCATCTCGATTCTCACGGGAATTCTGTTCGGTTTGGCGCCTTCGCTGCAGAGCACACAAACGAATTTGCAGGAATCGCTCAAGGAAGGCGGCAGAGGTACGACAAGCGGAGGTCACCGCACGCAGAGTGCCCTGATAATTGCCGAGACCGCGCTCACGCTGGTTTTGCTGGTGGCGGCGGGGCTGATGATACGCAGCATGTGGCGACTCTGGGATACCGACCCAGGGTTTAATCCCAATGACCTCCTTACTCTTCAGGTAGCGCTTTCGCCGCAAGTCGCATCGAGCCCCGAAAAGACCCGCATTGCTTTCCGCCAGCTCCTTGAGCAAGTGGAGAATATCCCCGGAGTGCAAGCTGCAGGGCTCACCAATCTCGTCCCCTTGAGCGAAAGGTTCAGCGAGAACGACTTTTGGGTCGGCCCGCAAACGACCCCTCCGTCCCAGGCGGACATGACTGGTGCGTTGTTCTTCCTCACCAGCCCCGGGTATCTCCGTTCTCTGGGAATTCCGCTGCTGCGAGGGCGTTTCCTCACTCTCGACGACACGGTGATTTCTCCTCGTGTGGTCGTGGTGGACAGTGTCCTCGCCCAGAAGTTCTTTCCTGGCACCGAGCCGGTTGGCAAACATATCAACCTGGATTTTCTTGGGCCGGTGGAAATTGTTGGCGTCGTCGGCCACGTCAAGCACTGGGGACTTGGTTCCGACGCCGGCGCCAAGATTCGATGCGAGATCTACTTCCCTCTGGAGCAGTTTCCCGATAAGTTCATGAGCATGGCCGCAGGAGGAATGACCCTCGTCTTGCGGACGCACTCGGACCCGATCACAATTGTCCCTGCCGTCAGGCGGGCGGTTATGGGTCCGGGGAAAGACCAGCCGGTTTTCAACGTGCAGACCATGGAGGAGGTCATCAGGGCCTCGACAGCCGGCACTCGCTTCCCACTGATGCTGCTCGGAATCTTCGCCGGCGTGGCCTTGCTTTTGGCTTCCGTCGGAATTTATGGCGTGGTCTCGTATTCGGTGAACCGACGCACACACGAAATCGGTATTCGCATGGCACTCGGCGCGAAGCGCGGCGACGTGCTGAAATTGGTGGTCGGGCAAGGATTCAGGCTCACGCTGATCGGAGTGGCCGCTGGCATCGCCGGCGCGATGGTACTGACGCGGTTCTTGTCGAGCCTGCTTTATGACGTCAAGCCCACCGACCCGTCGACGTTTGTGGCAGTTTCGCTGCTCCTGATCGGCTTGTCGTTGCTGGCGTGTTACATCCCTGCCCGCCGGGCCACCAGGGTCGATCCCATGGTGGCGCTGCGGTACGAATAAGGCAATCGGCAATCAGCGGTCTGCCAAGGGCGAGCAGCCCAGCCGGCAGTAGCTCGAAGCTGAACGCTGAATGGGTGAGCGGAGACAACCCTTGTCCATGGTTTGAGGTGCGGTCTGCGGATACCGGCAAAGGATCTCAGGTTCACCGTCCCGGCGGCGACTTGCCTGGCTTCCGGTACGAGCGTAGTTCCCGGGGATCACAAGGCCAGTGGGACCATGCGGGACTTTCGGATGCGCCGGTCTCGGGTGAGGAGAGGTATCTTTTCGACGCAGCTTGTAGCGGCAATGATTTCATCGGCGGGGTCTGAGGAGAAGTCAAGCTCGCAACTCCGACGGGCAATCTCCATGGAAATGGGAATAACCCTCAGCTTGCGCAGACAATTCTGGAATTCCGGACTGTTGAGGTCGAGTTCGATGCGGCCCAAGTCGATCAACTTGGTCAGCTCCCAGAAGACAATGTCGGAAATGGCCCACTCGTGCCCGATCAGGCAGGCGTGCTCTTCTCGGGTCAGGTCCCCCGCCAGGAGAGCAACCAGCATGTGGGTGTCAAGATTGAGCATGCCACTTGACTCCCGTCGAGAAGAGGTCTCCCTTAATTATGATCTTGCCCTTCATGGAGCCGATCGTCTCCGCGTTGGTCGCCGCCGTGACGGGCAAAATGCGGGCGACAGGGCGGCCCCGCTTGGTGATCACCATCCCCTCCGGACTAAGATGATCCAGAAACTTCAGGCACTTGGCCTTGAACTCGCTGGCATTGACCGTCTTGCGCGTGGTTTTCATCATACTTGTCACTTTACCATATGACCGGTCATATGACCAGTCGGTAGTGGTGCAATGCAGAATCGCACATTTTCGCCGAGCAACAATCTGGATTCGAGACCACCCCGTCGCCTGCGGCGCCACCCCTCCTAAGCTTAGGAGGGGACTCCTTTTTCTGGCCGGGCAAGACTCCCCTCCTGATTAAGGAGGGGTGCCCGAAGGGCGGGGTGGTGGCTTGGGATCTTGAGAATGCACCACTATTGGAAAGAAGAAAAGCGCGAGCAAGCCTGTAAGCCGAATCCTGTGCCCCGGCAAGCCGGGGTGGTGATCATTCCTCTAGCCCCGCGATTGCTCGCGGGGTCCAGCGACCTACCCGAGGGTTGTAGCGGGACGGGCAGCCCCTCCCCTCCTATTTGGTCTTGCTCCGTGTGGGGTTTACCGTGCCCTCGATGTCACCACCGAGGCGGTGCGCTCTTACTTTAATTCCCGGCGAACCGGGACCGCACCTTTTCACCCTTACCGCATCGCTCAGCCCGAAGGCGAGAACACGGCGGTATATTTTCTGTGGCACTTTCCGTATCGAAGGCGTACGGTCCGACTTGCCGGACATCCCCCTCCGACCCTCGCCGTTAGCGAGCACACTGCCCTGCGGAGTTCGGACTTTCCTCTCCCTCGCCCCTGCCAGCCCCGCCGAGCGGGACGCCAAGGCGAGGCAGCGATCACCCGGCTTGCTCGCGCAACTTTTATGATAGTCTCCTTACCGGGACGGGTCAAATCGGGCGCGGGTTTTGGGTGTCTGATGCTTTGGACCGTCCTGCCGCCCGGTCTTTACAGGCTGCGGGAAAACGCTCCGATGCTGTCATCCTGAGCATTGAAAGCCTTTTGGCTGCCCATGATAGGCAGAAACTCGATGAGGAGACCCCATCACCCAAACTGTCATCCTGAGCAGCAGCGAAGGATCTGCATGGGTTTTCAGTAACAAAGACAAATGCAGATCCTTCGTCCCGAAAGAACCGGGACTCAGGATGACAGTGTGAGGGGTTTTCCGCAGCCTGTTTAGGCCCATGATCGCCACCCATCTTGCAGGTTGGGGCGTTTGACACTATGCCATTCTTGCAGCCATTTTCGCGGCGGGGATTGCGATTCCTCCGGCTGCTGATCGGAATCGGCTGGCTGCTCTTCCTGCCCGCCCTGGCCGTGGCGCAGCAGGAAGCGGCCTCGGACCTGCTCTCGCAGGCCGACGACATCTTCCACCAGATGAGCGCAATGACCGGCCTGCCGATCCGGGAGTCGCTCAAGAAGCAGGTGATCAGCCGCGCGGAAATCCAGAAATACCTCGACGCGAACCTGCACGACAACATCACACCGGCGGAACTCCACGCGCAGGAAGCCACGCTGCGCGCCTTTGGCCTGGTGTCGCGCGAGTTTAACCTGGAGAAATTCCTCATTTCGTTCTATACCGAGCAGGCGGCGGGCTTCTATGATCCGAAGCACAAGACCATGTATATCGCCGACTGGATCCCGGCGGAAACGCAGAGCATGGTGCTGGCGCACGAACTGACCCACGCGCTGCAGGACCAGAGTTGGGACCTGGAAAAGTTCCTGCACGCGGCGCGCGACAATGACGACGCCGCGAACGCTCGCCAGGCGGTGGTGGAAGGATACGCCACGGCCGCCATGATGCAGCAGATGACCGCTCCCCTGGAACTGGCGCAGTTGCCCTCGATTGCACCCCTCATGGAGATAGTCGTCCACCAGCAGTTCGAGGAGTACCCCGCCTTCTCGAACGCGCCCTACTTTTTCCGCGTGCAGTCCTTGTTCCCGTACGTCGAAGGCATGGGCTTCATCCAACTCGGCCTGCAGCGGGGGGGATGGAAGAGCCTCAACGGCGTATTTGCGAATCCTCCCGACTCGACCAGGCAGGTATTTGATCCGCCCGCCTATTTCGACCACCAGTCGCCGCCCGCACTGGCGCTGCCCCATCCGGCTGCGCTCGAGGGGGTCGCCGGCCTCGAATTCCTGACGGAAAACGTGATGGGTGAACTCGGTTACTATGCGCTGCTGGGCCAGCTCATTTCCGACGAAGAGGCGAGGACCACCGGCGAGGGCTGGCGCGCCGATCGGCATTTGCTCTACGAGCAATCCGGTGGGAAGAACTACACGCTGGTGGCGCGCACGCGCTGGGCGAATTCGGAGACCGCCCTGGCGTTTTTCCGCGACTACCACACGATTCTCACCCACAAGTACCCGGAACTCACGGCCGCTAAGGGCTCAACGCCGGACCTGTTTATCGGCGCGGCCGCAAACGGCGAGACCCTGCTCCTGCGCCAAGGTGATGAGTGCCGGTGGGCGGAAGGCGTGCCCGCCACCCAGGCGGACGCGATGCTGGCATGGCTGCGCGGCCTCTGAAAGCAGAATCTTTCCCCATGGCAACGACCGGAAGGCCGGCAGGGGTTCGTCTGCTCTCCGGTCGTGGCACTGGCCGCTGCTACCGTGGCCCGGGGTAAGGATCAAGGATCAGCGTTAAGGGTCAAGGCTCGTTCTTCTTCTCTGATTTCTGATTTGAGTCTGCTCCCGGTTGGTCATTGTCAGTTGACCCTACCGTGAAACCTCAACCGACCTGCTCAGTGCTGCCATCGCGCCGTTTTGGGAGTCCCGCGCTACCACCCGCACGGTATACGTGCGGGGCGCCACCAGGATTCGTGCCTGGAAGTCGATCCCGGACTTCTGGAGGTTGGCCAGCGTGGTGTCGTCGAGGGTCAACTCGCGCTCCTGCTGTTTGCCCGAGACGAATTTGCCGTCGGTGTCAAACAGGGCGACGGTGAAAATAATCTTGTTGATGTTGCGGTCACCTTCTCTCCTGAACGGCAGCGCGCGGATGTCGAGGCGGGCTTCGACAGTAATCTCCACCTCGTGCGGGCCGATTTTGCGGGCTTGGGTCTGCATTTCCAGCGGCAAGTCCTGAAGGGGGGTGGGGCTGAACACGGCCTCCCGGATCTGGCCCTTGGCCCCCTCCTCGGGCGTCGTTTGTTTGCCGGGCGCGAAGTACCCTTTCCGAGCCTGCACGCTCAAACCCCGCCCCTTCACCAGCTCGACCTTCAGCTTGTGAAACTTGCCGTCGTACTTCAGGTTCTGCGGCGAGAAGGCAAGCAGGTAGGAGAACTCCGGCAGCGCGCCGGCCTTGCGGAATCCGCCGTCATAGTCATTGGTGTTGCGAATGAATACGCCACCGGTGGCGTGCGAGACCTGAGCCATTACATCCTGGTGCATTTCCCTGCCCGTCTCGCGGTACGCAGCCAGGCTCGCGGACATGGAGGGGGCATAGGTGGCGCCCACGGCGGAACCCGACCCGGACCCGCGGGGGATACCAGCCTCCGGGGCTCTGGGGGGGGGACCCATCGGCAGGGTATTGTGTTCTGCGGCTTCACCGCCCTGGATATCCACCCAAAGGCCACGGGAATCGAGCGCGCTGATGACCACGTGTTCGCGCAGGGCACGGTCGGTAAGCTCGTTGAGGTCGGAGTGCAGATCGAAAGTCAAGAACCCCTGGGAGAGCCAGAGAACACTGCGCTGTCCAGGGAGCAAGCCCAGGCGCCGCACCAGATCCAAAAGGACGCGTAGAGACTGCCTGGACTGGGTCTGGTCATCGCTCCAGGTGCGGATGGCCTCATCCTTGGCCCGGGCCTGGGGATCAGGACACTCGCTAGCGTTGCCGCCACAGGCGCAGGCAATATACTCCCACGTGGCGATGCCGAGCATTATGGAATCGTGCTGCTCGACAATCGCGTAAGCCTCGTAGTCCGTGAGCGGCGGGCAGTCGAGCTCGGCCGGGACGGTTCGCGGACGCGGCCGGAGGTGCGCGAGCGCTTCGCGCAGCTTGGCGCGGTCGGCGGTGAAGTCGAGCACTCCCAGGCCGGAAGATGTGAAGATGCCCGCGCGCTCCGTCGGCTGCAGGGAGGACTCGATGAATTTCTCGGCCGCTTCCCGCATGCGCACCATGTCCTCGAACGACACCACGAGGTCGTCAAAATAGAAGGCCACGTAGCGCTCGGGCAGCGCCAGCACCGGCTCGGCCTGCGCTGGGGCGGCCTTGGCGGGTGCGGCAGCAGGGGCTGGCGGCTCCCCCGCTGGGGTGGCCTGGGCGGTTGCGGCGGCAGGGGCGGGCGGTTTCCCCGCTGAGGCAGGCTGGTTGTTCTCGACCGTATAGGCGGTCAGGCTCTGCGGCTTGCCGTTATCGAAGAGGCGAAAGTCGTCCTTGGTAAGCCCGCCCACAGTGTTGCCTTTTGCGTCGCGCACGATCACGCGCACCGGGACTTCGTTGCGCTGCGCTCGGAAGGTGAACGTCGGCGTCGTCTCCTCGCTCTTCACCTCCGGCGTTTCCTGATTTTGCGGCGCCGCCGCGGGGACAGCGGGCCACAGGCCGGCGAGGCCCGCCCCGAGTACCCCGGCCAGCAACAGCCGCAGCAACTTCGACCTTGAGAAACACGCCATGACTCACCGCAACGGGCCGGATTCCGCAGGCGCCTGAAGGATGACCGCCAATTGGGTTTGATCCGGGATTTCCATTATCCACTTCCCGCCGACCGAAAGCGTATCTAACTGATGCCAATATTCTAGTCTGGGATTGAAAAGCTCGCCGAGTTCATTTGAGACCTTGCCGGGTCGAGCGTTCGCACCCGTGGAATGCGCACGAACTTATGCCGCTGGGCGGAGAGCGGCGCGATAACCTCATTTCCTTTCAAAAACACTTAGGTTTCGCCCCGAATTACCGCGTAATCTGTGCATTCTCGGCCAAAAAGCCCATCGATTGTCGTCCATTATCGCGAAATTGCTGCATTTTCTGCCAAAAAGTCGTGTTGATTCTCGGGCATTGTGTCACTTGTCCATTTGTTTTCATACACATAGTCGGGTCGATCTTCATTTTTAACATCTCTTCGGGTCAGCGCCCCGTTTCGGACCTTGAAAAGCACATTCGTGAGCCGCCACAATTGGCGCAGGCTGGAATCTTCCATCCTTTGCATGAGCA
>Ga0208457_1000772_pt1 | contig 27171 bp, 30 predicted proteins | sample June2015DPH_10_1_FD_185513 | JGI IMG/M metagenome (GOLD analysis project Ga0208457, IMG submission 185513) | Peatland microbial communities from SPRUCE experiment site at the Marcell Experimental Forest, Minnesota, USA - June2015DPH_10_150... | ecosystem: Environmental > Terrestrial > Soil >... | reverse complement strand
GAGTTGGGTTCCGGGATGTACTTGTGCCGCCATCGCCAAAGCTCCAAGACCACTGATTAATCGTTCCGCTCCCAGCAGTAGATGTATCAGTAAAAGTAATACTATCACCCACATTTGGTGCAGCAGGGTTTAAAGTGAAACTGGCAATAGGTGACGTATTAGATGAACCGCTTGAACTGCCGTTTGAACTGCTTGTTCCTGTGGTTTCCATGAATGTTCCTTCAACGGTTACTACCTTAATTCTGTCACCAGATTTGAAATTTTGATAGTTTACTTCGATTTTTACTGTGTGACCTACGGCTATTGGTATTAGGGCTCCGTTTGCAACAGAGACGTCGTCAGCTTTGAGAATGTTTTGTAGGACATCGTTGACGTATACGCTGCCGTCTTGCTTAAGGTGGACTAGTCCTTGGCCGGTGTTTTGCACGTAAATGACCAAGTTGTTTTGTGACGTTGACGTGAAGCTCACAAGTTGTATTGCGTTGCCTGTCTGCGTGGTTTTGCCTCCTATGTAGCCCATGACCCAGGCGTAAGCGACAAGCGAAGCTACTACGGCTATTGCTATCATTAATAGAACTGATATTACTGGTGAAATTGCTCTGATAGAGCGTTTTATCTTAGTTATTTTTCGCATACTTCTTTCTCCTTATTGATTTTTGAATTAGAGCTAAAGTTAGATTTCTCTCCTTTCTTTTGTGTATCTTTTGCAGTCGTAGCTATTTAAGGTTGTATAGAACAATACTCCAGAAAAAAAGTAAGCTAAAAAATAATTTAATGAAAATATATGCGGATTTTTTGTTGAATTTGAAAAATAATTATTTAGTGAATGTTAGCGAAGTCGATGCAAAAAAGTGTGCGAGCAAGGGGCAAAAAGAAGTTGCCGCTGCCGTTTGAATTGCAGAAGCTAAGATGGGATTGCAGGTAACTGATTGAGTTTGCATGATTATGGCAAATGTTGAGCTATTGATGTGGCATGTTTTTATTGTTTAATCGTGTCTGCCTGTGGCTTTGATTTGACTTTTTGATTTATCAGCTTTCTCTTTAGGGTTTATGGAGTCTATATTACGAAATCCGAAATATTAAGACGAACGAAACATGACTTATAACACGAAACCGCTTAACTCGAATATAGAAAACAGTTCTAGAAGAGGAGACCAAAATGACCTTAACAATAATCGAAAATTCGCCGAAAAGACGAGACAAACTCGTCATTATGGCAGAAATCATAGACATCGCCAAAAAAGGCACTTCGAAAACCCACATCATGTTTAAAGCCAACCTCAGCTTCAGCCAACTAAAACAGTACCTCTCACTACTCTCGCACACCAGTCTTCTCGAAACATCAGCATACAACGGAAGAGTAATCTATAAACCCACACAAAAAGGCTTAGAGTTCATGGAAAGGCAACAACAAATAATGGATCTGCTAAATGAAGATGTGCGTGTATACAGAAACGGCGTGAAAACTCCCCTATTCGACTATTAACGCTCTCCAAAGAAGCCAACCCTTACCGCACTAACTGCAAAAAAAAATCAAATTTCTAACTTCGAGTCAAAAGAAGAAAAACTTGCTGCTTCAGTGGAAACCATTTTTTTCTTTTTCCAAACTTAATATGTCTATAAAATGCAGAAATGATGATTGTTACAATCCGGATTGCAATTAACTTGATTGAGTGACCGTTCTAAAAACTTTCAGAAATGTACAATCACCCAAGTACCATAGAAAAATCAAACAAATCCCGAAGAAGCGAAAAACTAAGGGCCATCATGTACATCGAACGAAGACATAAAGCAAGTCCCAACTTGGATGCCTCCTCTGACTTTCTTGGTTATGCCACCTAAGTAGCAAAGACTCAGGCGTAAGTAACAAGCGAAACCACACGGGCTACAGCAATCATGAGCAACTTCAGATTGCGGAATATCTTTCCAAAAATCAATCTGGAAGGCATGTTAATTCCGAAAGTTTTCAGAAGCTCAAAACAAATAGTTCTAAAGAACAATGAGTTAATAAAATCAAAAATAAAAAGAGGTGGCGTTTTGCCGCCAGAGTTTAATGCTTAACTTCGCATTTAGTCGTCTATCTTAACTGAAGTTACCAGCCTCTCTGCACCGCGTCCACGATCATAGCCCAACTAGTTGTGCTCGTCCCGAAGCTGACCGTGGCGCTAGACAGCGTAGAAGTTACGACATTGTCCTCGGCTGCTCCACTCCCGCCTGCACTGGTTATCGACGTAATAAGCGTAAAACCAGTTCCGGCTGTTTCTGTTGTAGCCGCCCTGCTGCCTTGAAGTCCAATGATCATGTCATTTGCATTTGTCGTGGATACTCCTGTCACTGAGGGAGCGGAACCGCTGCCAGTAGCTGTGTACGGTAATCCAGTGTGGGTGTCGAAGGGGCTAGCCGTGTTTGCTCCCGATATGGCAAACGCAACGGCAGAGAGTCCATAGGTGGTATCAGAACTGGGGAATGTGACGGTAATAGTAATAGAACCCCCTGTACTGAAGACCGCCCGCCACTCAGAAATACGTTGAGTGCCGCTAACGTCAACCGTTCCTCTCTGAGTCCAGGTTAAGTGGGTGCCAAGGTTATCGGTTACACTCGACACCAGGTTGCTGCGAGCCGAGCCCATTACAATTATCACATCGCCCGCTGCGCAATTGCTCAAACTTACTGTGACCGCGCTATTCGTGTTTGTATAACCAGTACCGCTCGTGTCGATTTTGAACGTCTGTGTTGTGTATGTTGCAGTTACAGTGCCAGTTCCGCCAACTGTGAAAGTGTTTGTTTGTAAAGTTTGGCTTAGGCCGCTTGTGGAACTCCAGAGATATCGAGTTGTGGATGGTGACCCAGAGGAAGCGATTGGACTAGCAAAGCTGTAGGCTAATGAAGAACCGCTGTCATACCATGCAGTATACGGAAGCTGTGCTCCCGTCTTAGCGTTTCCTGCAGCAGTCACTATCGTTACTGAGCTATCCCCTTTCACGTTTGCAGATGCATCAAAGGTAACTTGGTACTGAGTCTTGTAGTTGGCTGTTACTGTCGCAGCAGAACTTGGAACAGTGTATGAGTGCGATTGAGCTCCGCTGTCGCTCCAACTGGTATAAACGTATTGTGTGCCTGTAGGACCTGAAACAGGTGAAAGCGCAGCTATCGTGTGCGATGCGCCAGGTACCCAGTTAAATATCTGTGGAGTTGCAATACTGTTGCCATCAACTGTGACAAAACCTGAACCGGTTTGACTTGAAGTTATCGTTATAGCCACGGTTCCAACGTTAACAGCCAGAGATTGCGCAGCACTGCTAGATAACGCGTATGTTGAGTCGCCAGCAAAACTTGCTGTAACACTCCAACTGCCAGCAACATTAGGTGTGTATGAATCGCTGTAAGCACCAGAACCACTCGTAGTCTGTGTATGGACAACATCAGCCTGACCAGACACATGATAAGTGATACTCACTGTTTTTCCAGAAACACCAGAAGAACCAGCCATCAAAGAACCCGAAGCAGTAACACTCTGACCAAGCGTAATTGTACCTGGAGCAACTGAACAGGATAACGATGTAGAAGTTAAAGTTGCGCTGCCGCCGCCTGAACCGCCTGTGCCTGAAGTCTGCATAGATGTTCCGCTAGTTGTAACTACTTTGATCGCAACTTGCTCGCCATTATACGGGCTATTAACAACGAGTGCTACAGTTTGACCCTCAGGAATAGTTATGAGCCCGCTTGGTGTGTTTCCATTAACCGTATTGATGGTTACCAAAGCATCATTTACGTAGACAGCGCCCGCAGGATCAAGTTGCACAGATCCCTGACCAACGTTCTGTACATAAACAATCAAATTACCAGAAGTCTGATCTGTCGCAAAACTCGGAACCGCTATAGCATTTCCCACTTTTGAGGTGGTGCCCCCTATGTAACCCATTACCCAAGCATAGACAACCAGCGAAGCCACCACAGCTATCGCTATCATTAGTAAAACTGAAATCACTGGTGATATTGCTTTAATAGATCGCCGAATTTTAGTAATTTTTCGCACGTTTTTCATTTCCTTTCTCTTTGGGAGAGTAACCGCTAAAAAGCTTCGCTCCCCAGTTGCAGTTATTTACGCTTAAGGGACTATTTAAGAATAAATGGAGTATTGTTCTATAACCAAACGGAATGCTCTGTCAAAATCTGATACAAAAAACTCAACCAAGCGCATTACAACCACGTTAACTCGTCTGAGGAGTTTGCTCTTTTCCGATAAATTAAAATTCTCAAAGCATAAGATAAGTAAACAATTCTTGGAGCTAAGGCTCATGGACCTTTCAAACATACGCATAAAAGAACACTTTGGAATAGTAACCAACGACACAAACACCACTCAATTCAACTTCCTAGTTAGCCCCCCAAAAAATCGCGAAAGCATCGAAAAACAGGACATAGTATGCCTTGACCACCCAACATACGGCGACGCATGCCAAGTACTCGCCGAAGTTAAAGAAATAACCAGCTATGAACAAGTCGCAGGCTCAACCATCGGCGACCGCATAGGTAAATTGTTAGCCACAGCCCAAATAATCGGCTACATCGACCTAAGAAACGAAGATCAGCCACTGAGCAAGCTACTTGTGCCGCCAAATCCTGGCAGCCGCATCTACATGCCATACACCTCATTCTTAGAAGATACATTCAAACGAGGAACCGAAGGAAAACCATACAAGCAGCCACTTCATCTAGGCAAGGCAGAAATCATCGCCGTCTCCCAAGAAGCTAATGACCAACAAATTAACTATTACCTAGACGCCGCTGACCTCATCAGCAAGCATACACTTATTTCTGCAGTAGACGGAGCAGGAAAAACCCATACGGCCACAGTCATCATTGAAGAACTTGCCAACAAAACCAGCCATCCAATAGTAATCTTCGACCCAAACAACGAATACACCACAATAAGCACAGCCGCAAACCCAGACCAAAACTACCCATTCAACTTCCAAACCGCCCTAATCAACGCCGACACCGCAAAGAACAGCCAAGACGCAATAACGAAAAAAATCAAACAAGGCCAAGTCACCATAATAACTGCCGAAAACTTGACGCTCACCGAAAAAACCGACTACTACGCCAGCATCTTAAACGCATTAGCTAAAAGCAGACGAGAAAAAACCACACAGCCATTCCTCCTTGTAGTTGAGGACGCAGAAAATCTCCCGCCTCAAGTAATCCAAGAAATTCTCACTACAAAAAATGACATAGCAACCATCCTCATCACATCTCATCCAACCATGCTAGGCGGAAAAGTCCTATCTCAAACACGAAACTACATCATCGGAAAAACCATCGACCCACAGGATTTAGCCTACCTAAAAAACATGATCAGCGGATGTGACGAGCAGTTACCCAGCTTAGGCGTTGGCGAATGGATAATCAACGGCTTAAACATTATTCGCCCAACAAAAATCCACGTTAGAGAACGCTACTCCAAAGCAAAATAACCTTTTTTTTAACCCTTGCCATTGATTTGTACTCCACAAACGTTTTATGTCAAATCCCTTTAAATACTACATTCAAAAGGGGAAAAACAGTCATGAGTGAAAAGAAAAGATCACTAAACATAACTAACGTTCTCGGCGCTGTCCTCATAATCGTATTAGTCGCCTTAAGCGTTTTATTAGGCGTTTACATCCAGCAAAACACCACCTTACAAAACAAAGACAACCAAATAGCTAGTCTCCAAAACCAATTAGCCACACCAAAACTCGTAAGCATTGGCTTAAATTACACAGACAACCGCTCTGATGCAAATGCGCCTTTCCTGCATATTACAGGCTATGTAGTTAACGTTGGAAGCGCTAAAGCAAACAACTGCACAATCCATGTTAACGCTGTACAGAACGGAAACGTGACTGCTTTGGATACTTCAGCAACCATTACTTCACTTGATGCAGGAGCATACGAGACTATAGACCTACAGTTTCCATACACAGGGCAAGCGTTAGTAGCGTATACTAGTTACCTAGCATGGACAAACTAGGTAATCTACTTTTTTATTTTTAGAAGAAAGTGTATGAATTTTTTAGTCAGCGGTGTCATGGAGAATAAGTGCAAGAGGCTGAATTTCCCAGAGTGGTTATAACCTTAAAAACTACTGTTTCTCCTGTTGGATAATGCGATGGTATAGTTATAGAGGACCCTGCAGGCACTTTATCGTTGAGGGGGTAGTAAAAATGATTCTGGTCTGGGCCGCCGCTACCTGATTTAAGGTCTACCCATAACATGGTAAGTTGGGCATCCGTTCCACCCTTATTAGTCACGTTTAAGTTTAAACGGTCAGCGGTTAGACTTACCGTGATGGGCGTGTTAATTTTTTCAACATACATGTCGTTCATCTCTTTGGTGGCGGCATCATGCCACAGGTAGACATTCGTGAAAAAGAACAATAGTATGACGATAAACATTATTGAACCAATTACTTCGGCTGTTCCCTTGCGGTTTTTAATTAGTCTTTTCAACATTTTTTCGTCACCTCATATTTCACGGGGCATCAATTGATTCCACAAAATTCGAGCCTCTTACCGTATTTACTTTGAACTCATAAGTGGCGCCACTGTGCCAAATTGATGATGCTTGAACAGTGATCGGTACATGGGCACCAACTGGTACGTTAATATTAAAATTGATAGTGGATGATCCATTAGTGGCTGCTACTCCATTGATATAGACCACGTTGATCGTGGCATCAATTTGTCCTGAGTTGTAGACCCAAAGTGTAACGTGATTACCATACGTAGAGCCTAGACAAATATCCTCGATTGTTAAGGATTCCATTACTGAACTGCCTATTCCAGCCTTGTAACTCTGTGCGTAAACAGCAACGTAGGCAAAAGCTACACTCATGCCTACCATAACAACCATTATCATCAAGATTGTAGAAATGACCGTTGAAAGACCCTTTTTATTCCTGTAAAGTTTTCTCATGTTTTCACACCCAACTCGGCGGAATTGAAAAGAAGAATATTGCATACCCTACAATGCTCAGGATTATGGCGTGCTTTAAGCCGCCTGCCACTCGGCGCTCCCCAAGTTTTCCAGCCATCAACCCGCCAGTAACCGCGGAAACCAGCATGTCCTCATAGAAAAAGTTTTTCAATCCGCCTGTGCTACCGACTGAAACTTGGCTCATGATTTGAGGCGCTCCTTGCATGGGAGCAAGGAAAGACCGCACAAGAAGGATTGCTGTAACTATAAAGACGAAAAAAGCCGCGTAAATTATGATTATGTAGGGTTTCATCTGGGCACTTGTTTCCTTGTCCATGTCGTTCATTTCCTCCATGAAACCCGATGTGGCAGTGAAAACCTTCTTTATTGTGCCACCTGAGCGACTTGCCTCAAGCACCAAAGCGCAGAACCTGTTTACTATTGGCGAATTGATGCGCTCTTTGAAGTTGATCAGAGCCTGTTCGAAGGATGTCCCCCAAGACATTTGAACGGTCAGCTTCTTGACTTCGTCAGACAACGGATGCCCTATCATCTTGTTGTCAACGACTTTTTCCAATGCTTTAACTAAAGTTAATCCGGTTTCCTGAGATTCTGAAACTCCGCGCACTAGAAGGGGCATTTGGTCCTCTATTGCTGAAACCCATCTTTGGTTTTCGTAGTCGAGTATGGCTGAAGGGACTATGATTACAAGGACTGCCACTAGGAATATTTCGTTAGCATAAACCGTTAGGGCACTGGGGTCAGTTAGGGCCAATATGGCAACGCCTATTAGAACCAACATAATGGAAACAACAGCGGTAATCTGCCTTTTTTTCTTTGATACCTGGCGCATTTTCTTTACCTCGGAGGAGTCATCGAATCAATCATCAATAGAAGTATGCCCACACCTGCAGGCGTTATCACGAACGCTACGAGCATAAGTATCACCTGTGGGTCAAGGTTGCCTAACATTGATGCGCCACCGCCCAAAAAGGACATTATTGAGAGCATAACCACAAGTGCCAGCGGAAGAGCAATCATAAAGCTAACGTAGACTTCAGCCATGCCACCTAAACTCTCTAAGTAACTCTTCATCGATGCAACTCTCACTTTTTTGTACTTCTCAGACTCTTCCCGCAAATAGGCAGCCAAGTCTCCACCCATATGGGAAGTGGTCACAATACCGTCAAGCATTGCGCCGAACCTTCTTGAAGCTGACCTTAAAGAACCGCTTCTTAGAGCGGCGTTAAGGTCTAAACCTAATAGTTCAATATCAGCAATTATTCTGCGCAATTCTTCACCTACACCAAATTCGTCTCCAACATTAGCTAGTGAACGAAAAATGCGCTCTGGAGGCATACCAGCACTGGCAAGAACAGCCATGAAGTTTGCAGTAAGCGGAAGGTTGGCTTCTATTTTCCTTGCTCTTGAAGAGATTTCAAGCAAAGGGTATAGGTAGCATATGCCAAGCGAAGAAAGAAAGACTACCAAACCAATTAAGACAGAGAACAAAATAGAGGAATATAAGAACATTGAGAACAAGAAAGAGGACAAGAGCATTGAGAACAAGAAGGCGACAATTCCCGAAACAATTGAAGCGAACAGCATTAATCCCATGTAGGCTTGGAAGGTAATTCTTAAGCTCGTTTTCGCCAAGTTCGTTTGTAAACTCTCAAACTTGGAAAAGATACTCTTTGGTATTAGGTTGGATATTCGCAGGAACAAGGTTAGCAGTTGTTTATTCGTTTTTCAGGGCCTCCGCGAGAATAGGCTCTGGGTTTTCAAGGTAACTTCTGACTATGTTTGAGACGCCCTTGTAGTTTCGCACATTGTTTTTAACCATCCACTGTATAACTTTAGCCCTACGTTGGATCTCTTCGCTTGCTTGTTCGGTGGTTATGCCTGTTTTCTCAGCAATTTTCTCTATGATGTAACTTCTACCGGTAAAATCAAAAGTGTCTTCAGCAGGGTTCCATCTATAAACTTCGTTTGTAAGGATTTCTCCTGAACGGGGATCCAGACCTACTATTTCGGAGGTTGAGACGGTTTTCCTCACGGGTTTGCCGCCTATTTCGACTCTCTTTTGAACAAGGATTATGTCTATTCCAGCGATAAGTGTTCTCGGGATATTCATTGGCGCTGACTCTAACCGATATACAGTTGATTCTACTGATTCTGCATGAACCGTTGACATTCCAAGGTGACCTGTGCTTACAGCCTGGAAGAGAGTGTAAGCCTCTGCTCCTCTGATTTCACCCACAATGATGTAGTCGGGTCTCTGTCTAAGTGAGGCTTTGAGCAGGTCAAAGAGGGTGATATCTGCGTTTTCTGTGGAAAGTCCAAAGTGCGTTCTTGTAGCAGCGGGAATCCAGTTTTCGTGTGGAAGATTCAGTTCAGGGGTATCTTCGATTGATACGACTTTCAGGTCTGGCTTAATGAACATGCTTAAGCAGTTGAGTAAGGTGGTTTTGCCCGCTGCGATTCCTCCTGCAACCAGAATTGAAACTCTGTTTTCAACTGCATACCAGAAGAAAGCAGCCATCTCAGGCGAGAGAGAGTTAAAGCTTACAAGGTCTGTGACTGTGAAGGGGTCCAGCTTGAATTTTCTGATAGTGAAAGTGGAGCCTTTGCGGGTGACTTCGCTTCCGTATGTTAAGTTGATTCGGCTGCCGTCCGGCAAGCTTGCATCTAGCAGTGGCTGCGCTATTGAGACGTGGCTTCCACAGAGGTAAGCAAGTCTGAGGACATTTGTGTCGAGTTCATCGGCGGTTTCGAAGCGAATGTTGGTCGGGATGGACTCAAATTTTCTGTGCCAAATGTAAAGGGGCACGTTGATTCCATCGCATGAAACGTCTTCGATTAATGGATCACGCAGGAGTGGATCTATTTTTCCATACCCAAGATTGTCCCTGACGACATAATAGAGCAGTTTGCCGCGAGTTTCAGACGTTGGATTAAAACGGTAATCATCAAATATCTCATTACATTTTTTAATCAGGTATTCTCCAGCGGCCTGTTTTGAATGCAGTTCCGTTGGCTTAAGCTGTAGCACTTCATTTAGAATTCCTTTCAAGCGCTGGAGATTTGTAACATCAGTTTTGTTAAGCTGTGGCTCTTCCACAGTATAAGTGATGTTGCCTCTGACCACATCTCGGGTTACATTGGCATAAGCATAAGGCGCGTTAAGCGGGTAATTTTCTAAAACAGTAACATTCTTGATAGGAGCTTGCATATCAGCCCCAGATATCCCAAGCGCTATGCCGTGATTATCCAAGTTCGATGAAAGCAGATTCTCCGCAACTTTGTTTTCACTACCTAAATTTTCTTGCGAAGTACCTGCAGGTTTCTTTCGATTAAACAATTTCAATTTCCCTATCTGCCTTAAGTGGAATACCATTCCTACATCATCCTTGGTTAAATCAGTTGTTATTTTAAGTTAAAAAATGGAAAAAAGGGTTTGTGAGCGATCACTTTCTTATGGGAATGACTGTGTTACTTGACTGAATGTTCCGCCTGTTGTAGTAACCTTGGCAGTCACGGTCACACTTGTTTGTGTACCTGATGTTATCAGACCAGTGTAGCTTGTAACCCCGATCGCCAAAGTTGATTGCGGTTGTATAGTGGTAGAGCTCGTTATGTTAGTGGCATATTGTGCACCGTTGACATAAACAGAGTTAGCATCGATATTCACGGCTCCATCACCGACATTTTGGGCATATATCACTAATCTGCCCGGAGTAACGCCGACTGTTGCGTTTGCCATGCTTTGTATTTGTATTGCTGAACCTGTCTTAGCAGTTTGGAATCCTACATATCCCATGACCCAAGCGTAGACTACAAGTGACGCAACGACTGCAACGGCAATCATCAATAGCACTGAAATTACTGGTGAGATCGCTTTCACATTTCTACGGAATTTACGGAATTTTCTAAAGTTCATTTTTCATCTCTCCTTTCTTTTTTCTCCTTTCTTAAGGAATCTTGATACTTACTTTAAGAACTCTTGCTTAAAAAGCACTATGCAATAATGTTCTACCTAAATTTGATATAATACCAATAACGAAATAACCATCTAAGACTCAATAAGAAAAATGCCAGCCATAAAATTCACAGAAAATACATGAACTATTACATCGCTTCAATTGAAAAACGTTATAACAAAGCAATTCACAAATAAGATAAGGAAGCCAAACATGAACCTTGTAAAAACAGGAATCGCAGGTCTCGACGAATTCCTAACCGGAGGCCTACCGCCTAAAATACTCCTTCTCACAGGTTTACCAGGCGCAGGAAACGAAGTCTTCGCCAGACAAATCGCGTACACAAGGGCAAAACAAGTCGGAATAACCTACTTCACCGTAAACGCAACCCCAGACAGCGTGAAAGAAGACATGGCAGCTTACAACTGGGACGTCGCACCACTAGAAGCCACCGGAAACTGGAAGTTCAAAACCTTAACAAAAACCAACCACCTCGAAGAAACCGTAATCGAAGAAATGAAACAACACCGAACAATCATCATAGACTCACTTTCCGAGTTGCTCCTCACACGCAAAATCGAAGAAGCCATCAACCTCCTCACAGCAATGTCCCGCCAAAACAAAAACAGCGAAGAATACCACCTACTTCTCCTCACCGAAGGGATGCAAGACCAAAAAGCTGAAACCGCAATGCAACACTTCGCCGAAGGCGTAATAATATTCAACACCACATGGACAACAGACACCACACACAGAGACATCCTGATAAAGAAGATGAAAGGCACCTTTGTTCCTGAACGAAGACTACCATACACAATCGGCAAAAAAGGATTTCTCATAGAAACAGCCACCAGAATAACATAACAAACCCAGCCTCAAACACAAAAACCTAAACATACTACAAATCATTAGCCAAAATTCATAATTTACTTATCACGAAAAACGATACATGTCCAACGATGATACAATGAAGCAAATTCATAACAACTGGAACGAACTCTTCCACGATTGCATGCTGATAATCTTTGTATGCGGAACAATCGGTATAGCGATAAAATTCGTAACCTTCTTCAATCAATGGGTTTATTTCCCATCATTCCCAAACGCGCTGGACTCAACATTCCTCATCTCCGCAGTTATGTACCTCGCCTGGAAATCACGCAAACGCAAATAATCTTTTGACCATTCAAGAAGATGCCTGAAAAATAGCGCCTGCTCCATCTCTAAAAAAACGGCGCCAAACACTAAGCAAAGCATAATAACATATAGGTAACTAAGCGAATACTTAGCTACTTGCTGCGACTTCAAGCGTCACTGTTTAGGACAATTCGCTAAGCTTGTATCATGCTTGAAAATATTTTTAAAACCGATATGTTACAATTAAGAAACACAGCTTTTATTGCTCATTTCATTTTCCAATCAGTGGAGAAAGGAAAGGCTTCAATAACAAGTGGGGGATAAAGATCCCCTCATTCAATTTTCAAAAAACCAAACAACAGTCTCGCGCTCTAAGCAATCAAAATTGTTCATTTGCCAGTCTCCTAGCCAGGCAGGGAGCAACCCTGGAGATGTTTGCAACAGGCAAGCACCAATCAGCTTGTGGCCTCTCGGGGCCGCGGGGGTTCAAATCCCCCTCCCGGCGCCACCATAATAATCTCGCCCCTATGGCGGTGTTATGCATTGTTTTCGTCTCCTGAAGATTTTGTCGTCGCTAAACTCGCAAACGTATTCGAATCCAGCTTCACGCGGCGTCGATTTCAAGTTTTTCTTTAGCGGCAAATTGTAGACGCCCCATAAAAGCCAAAATCACACAGGCATTAATTTCAGGAATGCTGCATAATGCGACGTCTATTTATGAAAATGGTTCTTGGTGGGCTACTTAGGTTAGAACCCACGTTTAGACGCACGGTGTTAAGAAACTACGTGAGAACTACAAAATGGCAAAACAATCAATGAAAAAACCAACCAAATTCGGGAGTACCAATGCCATTTGGGAAATTGCTTAAAATCACGACTTAACATATGTCCTCCATTTGAGAAGGTCTTTAATGGCTGTTAACGTGCGCCAATTAAAATATCTACTCGGATGGTTAATCGCAGGATCAAGAGGCGGTCCGATGCGTGCCAAAATGATTGAGATCCTAAAGGAGACCCCGCAAAACGCAAATCAGCTAGCAACCATACTGAAAGTTGATTACAAGACTATACGGCATCATATTGAAGTTCTCGAAAAGAACAATATGATTACTTCGGCTGGAGGAGTTGGAGGAAGGTATGGAATCACATACTTCCTATCACCAGCGTTGGAGGAGAATTACGCCTTGTTTGAGGATATTCGGAAAAGAATGTGGCAAAAGTAGAAAAGAGGGAAAAGCAACATGAAGAAACGTATGCACAAGAACTTAAAAATAGTGTTAGTGCTGGTCATCTTGATAGTTGTGGCTTTAGATGCAGCCCTTTGGGCTGCGTACACGTTTTATAAGCCATTTAACCCTTTAAGCCCATTGCCGCCGCCGCCTAATAGTAATCCTGGTGATCTCGAGGTGTTTTACGCAGCGGAAGCTGTGGTTTCCTCTCTTAACATAGCGCTTCTGGTTTTTCTTCTCATCACGAATGCCGACATGTTTAGGAAGACACGATCCAAGTTCACGTTTGGATTGTTGATTTTCTCAACGGCTTTTCTCTTCAAGGATCTAACGTCCAGTCCTTTGGTGATTTGGGTCTTCGGTTACCACCAAGAGGGTCTAGGTCCATTTGCGTTGTTGCCAGACTTGTTCGAGTTGGTAGTGTTGTGCGTGCTACTGTACCTCAGCTTCGAATAATAGGAACTTCTCTTCCTTAATGGTCAATGAAACGGGCACCACCTTAAAGATTTAACGAGTGATATTCTGGGATTTCGTTTCCCCAATACGTGTCTGCGCCGGAAAAACCTTTTGAGAGCTGGTGTCGTTTGCTCTGTGTTGGCATCTGAATCTGAGTCTGTGATGATAGTTACATCGGTCTCGTATGACGTTTAGAGAACACGAGGCAATTAGGGCGACAACTCAGTCGGCTGCAAAGCATTCTGGACTTAATGTTGCTGAATTTGGAGTTGAGTTGGGATTAATTTAGAAGAGAATGGGTTTCAATTTTGAAAAATCGTTTAATAACGGATTGGGCAAGTGTGTTGTCAGATAAAAAGGAGGCGAAGAAAAATAGAAAGAAAAACCGCGGCGTTGACTCTACTACTAATAACAGCATGCGCCGCAATCATCGGAGGCTTCATAATGACAGCACATGCAACCGACACAAATTCAACCACGACTTCAAGCACAAGCACTACAACCGCAATCACTTCGGACAACAATGCAAATAACCCCCCGCCATGGGGAATGAGCGGTATGAATACAGGTGACCAGGGATTCGGCGGACCAATGGGGTCAGGAAGAGGCCAAGGAGGATTCATGGGCGGCATGGGCAACATCGAAGTCAGCTCAGAATACACAACCAACGTAACCGCCATACTCAACAATGACACAGACGTGCAGAACCTAATCTCACAAGGCTACAACGTAACATCAATCAACCCAATAGTCAAGAACGTCATCGAGGGTGACGGAACAATCGCCACACAAGCAACCACTGCGATAGTTACGCTCCAAAACGGCACATCTGGCTATGCAACTGCCTACGTGGACGTCGAGCAGGCAAAAGTCACTCAAATAGTCATCATCACAAGAACTGTAATTGACAAGACCACCGGCTAAACCAAAAAAGCGAATATGCAACATAGAAACAATGCCATAAGACGGGGAAGCCAAAGGGCTATCCCACTCTTCAACTTTTCTTGTTTATGAATGCTAACTACGTAAAAACGAAGTTGGGGCTGAGAAGGATCTGGTTAATTACGATTACTAAATCAGTATCGTGATAGCGCATTTGCATTTGCGTTCTTTTCTCCTTAAAAGTGTTCCAGAGCTTCAGCAAACCCTCTTTCTTCAGAGCCACTTTTCTCGGTTAAGAACTAGTTGCAGTGGACCGAGGAACAAGCTGCCTTTCGCAACAAATCCGGCGCCAGCTTTTTATAAATTCAAAAACTTTAATGATGGTTCGCCAATACTTTGAATGTTCTTGCGCAATATTCTGTATACTGCTCTTTCATAATGCACGGTTAGATGCTTACCCTCATACACTAATAATCTTCCTCATCATTTCGACTGAAAATCACGGTTCCTTCTTTCCAAAAATGTAATTTGTAGTGCTCCGGCCGGGATTTGGACCCGGGTCCGCGACTCGAGAGGCCGCTATACATAGCCCCTTAATAAGAAGCCTTAGTAAGGTTTGACCGGACTATACTACCGGAGCATTCGGAAGATGGTTCTCTCTTAGAGATAAATATCTTTTTATGCGTTTAGGACGGGTTTAGGAACAAAATACGAACTGGAAGTAAAATACTTATACACTACTATAGTTAATCTGATGTAACATGGTGAACAATGGTTGATGACGCTCGACGAAACAAAACGTCAACTACAAGAACTTAAACCCATTCTCAAAGACAAGTATAAGGTAGAAAAAATAGAAATTTTCGGTTCATACGCCAGATGTGGACAAACACCACAAAGCGACATTGACCTTCTGGTTACATACCCCGAAACTCCTGATGTTGTCGGCGTCAACAACATCAAAAGGTTTCTCAGAAGAAAACTCGGCGTAAAAGTGGACATAGTTTCAAAGAAATACATAAACCCACTAATAAAAGATAGAATTCTAAAAGAAGCTATACCTGTATGAAGAAATCACGCGGCCCGTCAGATTACAAGCTTTATCTCCAAGAAATCGTTTCGCACATCCAGATAATTGAAGAGTACACAAAAGGAATGACGCCTGACCAATTTATTCATGATCGAAAAACTATAGACGCTGTTGACACAAACCTGCGGAACATCGGCGAAGCCATGAACGTTTTATCAAAAATTCCACAGATAAAATCAAAATTTTATCACTACCACATTCCTTGGCAGGACATAGCAAGTTTACGCCATACTCTTTCACATGAGTATTTTAGCAGAGACCCAGAAATCATGGAAAAACGCAACATCACTCTTGCCAAAAATTAAACCTCAAATCATGAAAATTATCAAAGAAGGTTAAAAGAAATCCAATTTCTTGGAAAGGCTTTATGTTTCGTCGTCTACGTTTAAGAAACGCTTTATGGCTGCTACAATTTCCTGCAATCCTTTCTCTGTTAAAGGCGGCTCATAGGGAATTCTGAGCACATCCCAGCCTTGAGCTGTCAAAAGATCAAAGATTTCCTCATCATGTTGTTGCTGTTTATCGCTTGAATGCACTTGCACGCCGTCTAAGTAAACGATTTTCCGCTTGTTCACCCAGCAAAAGTCGGGGATCGTTGATTTTAGAACAATTGTTTTTTGCGTCACCATGCCGCTGGTTAACCCAGCCATGCTTAGTGCTTTGAATACTTCGATTTCTGCTTTGCTGACTTTAGGATGCATGTTTCTTTTATAGCTCAATTTGGCCCCCGAGAATTAGCATTGCATCTAACCCTTAATAAATTCTATACAAAAAAGCAACTAAACTGCTTATCAAGCAGTAATCAAAAGTAGGCTTGACGGATCGCCACTGTTAACCCAAGGCGCGAATCAAAAAGAGCACCTGAATTGTCAGGGTGGTAATCCGCGTCTCGTTTAACTGCTGACCCGCCAAGCATGGGTGTACCTCTTGGATGGCTATTTCTCGCAAAATAACAACTCTTCGCCAAGTATAAATGGAATTGTGACTGTGCAATAACAGCAACAAGCATATGCTAACTTCTATAAGACCACTTACCAAAAAGTCCTAATTTATTAAAAAAAGAATACTTACTTTTTAATTACACAGTTTTTAATGCCAAAAATCATCAAAATAATTTATCTAAAAATGAAACGTTCCCATTCTGGAAGTTTTCCTTTCTTCAATCGCCCTTTGCATTCCAATCCAGTACAAACTCCACCCGAAAATAAAGATGAAGGCGAATGCTGGGAGAAGAATCAATCTTACGGCTTTGTAGCGTTTATAGGCAGTTTTAGGAAATGCCACCAGTGCACCCGACTACTCAATAGCTGAGCAACAAAATTTAAGCTTTTGCTTGGGAAAGCAACTTATGAAAAAATGACAACTTGCTGTCTTTGCGTTGATGTTTAATCTTCGATTTTTTTCTCTTGAATTTGGAAAGGAGGATATTCTTTGAGTTTCTCTGCCATTTCTCTAAGTTGCTTGTCGACAAGGTAATTTACTGTTCCTTCCTCAAAAGTTCCATCTGCTCGTCGTTCACCAGCTTTGGTGCCTGTGACAACCTCTATGCCTTCGGCGATAGTTTTAACAGAGTAAATGTTAAATTGTCCAGCCTTAACCGCCTCCACGACTTCCTCTTTCAGCATTAAGTTTTGCACGTTGCTTTCCGGTATCATCACGCCTTGCTGTCCAGTAAGTCCCTTTAGCTTGCAGACTTCAAAGAAACCTTCGATTTTCTCGTTTACTCCGCCTATGGCTTGAACTTCACCTTTCTGGTTAACTGAACCGGTTACTGCTATGTTCTGCTTTATTGGAAGCCCGGAAAGCGCTGATAAAATCGCGTACAATTCCGTGCTTGAAGCGCTGTCACCTTCGACTCCTTCGTAATTCTGTTCAAAAACCAGCCTTGCGGAAAGGCTTAGCAGCTTATCTCTGGCGTATTTATCATTTATGTAGCCACTGAGTATTAAGACGCCTTTGGTGTGTATGGGTCCGCCCATTTTAGCTTCTCTTTCAATATCGATTACTCCTTCTCTGCCTAAGCCGATGCTTGCTGTTACGCGTGAGGGGTTGCCGAAGGCGAAGTCGTCTAGTCCCATAACGGATAAGCCGTTTACTTGCCCAACTTTCTCTGCGATTGTGTCTATTAGGAAAAATCCGCGCTCGATCATTTCTTGAATTTTTTCTTGGATGAGTTTTGAGCGGTAAATTTTTTCTTCTATGGCTTTCTTGACATGGTTTCCGTTTATAAACTCAGCATTTTCCTGCGACGCGTAGTAGTTGGATTCGCGAATTATGTCAGCAATATAGGAGAACTGCGTTGATAGCTTGTATTGGTCTTCCGCAAGCCTTGAGCTATATTCAACTATTTTGGCTAGTCCTGTGCCGTCGAGGTGTTTGAGGTTTTCTTTTTCGCATAGCATGCATACGAAAGCGGCGTATTGCTTTACTTTTTCATCAGTTCTATCCATTACTGTATCGAATTCTGCTTTTACCTTGAAAAGTTCTTTGAAATCAGTATCCAATCCGAATAGCATTTGGTAAATGTAGGGATTTCCAATCAGGATTACTTTGGCTGTTAAAGGAATGGGCTGGGGTTTAAGGGTTTTAACACTGAGGAAACCATAACGTTCTTCAGGTTCCTCTATAACCAAGTGTCCATCTCTCAGATCTCTTTTTAAGCCATCATACGAGAACGGGTTTCGGAGTAATTCTTCAACTGGAATAATTAAGTATCCACCGTTAGCTTTGTGTATGGATCCTGCCCGGATCATTGTGAAGTCTGTAGTTAGAGCGCCAAACTGAGCTTCCTTCTCTGTTTTACCAAGAAGGTTAGGGTAAGTAGGGTTGGTTTCCACAACTACAGGTGCACCTTTAGTATCTGAGTTATCAATGACGACATTTGCCTCGTATTTCTTGAAGGGTTCCTCTTTCATCCAAGGCATTTGAAATGGAAGTTGCTGTTGGGATTCGCCTCTTTTAATAAACTGTTGCAGATTGTCCAGAATGTCATTTTGTACGTCTTTCAGGTAGGTTGTTACTTCTGGGGTGTCTTTGTACTTCTCGATGAGGCTTTCCACTTGGTTGCCAATGGCGTAGAGGGCAACTTCCTTGTTTAGTTTCTTTAATGCCTCGTGAATTTTTCTCTCCATGTCTATTAGTTGCCTCATTGTGTTTCTGAATTCCGTTTCCAACTTTTCCCTTTTTTCTTGGAGTTTATCCTTCATTTTTTGAGGCAAGGCTAACATTTCTTCTTCACTGAGCGGTTTGCCATCTAACACTGGAATAAGTAGCAGGCCAATGGGTGTTGTTTGAATTACAAAGCCTTCCCGCTGAGCCTTTGCGCTTAATTCGTCAATTAACTGTTTTCTTTGATTTTCCAACCCTCGGATTGTGGCATCTCTTCTTGCAGCGTAATCTTCACTTTCAAAAGCTTTAGGAAGCGCATTCCGAACAACATTTTCAATAAAATTTTTCGTATCATCTCTAAATTCTTTCCCTTTTCCAGCGGGCAACTTAATCGCTTTTGGCTCATACGGATTAGCAAAATTATTGACATAACACCAGTCGGGTGGAACTGGCTGAACTTTAGCTTGCGCTTCTACAAAGTTTTTAACCGCGGTTTTTCTGCCTGTTCCAGGGTAACCTGCAACATACATGTTGAAACCGTGGTCTTTGATGCCTAAGCCAAAATTTAAAGCTCGAACGGCTCTTTCTTGACCTATAATTTCGCTTAGAGGAACAAGGTTCTTGGTTGATTCGCACTGCATAAAATTAACGTCACATTCTCTTCGGAGCTTTTCTACTGGCAACTTGTTTATCATTTCAAAATCCTTCATTAAACTTACAAAACTAATATAGCTTTTAATTTGCTTAGTAATTAAGTTTCTGTTGGCTAATTTTCCAGTGGTGTCCAATTAGGGGATAGCCTTATTATTCAGTTGGATGAAGCATTTGATTAATTCAGGATTTCTTACTTCTGGATGAAAAAGCATACCATAAATTGGCTTGATTTTATGCTTAATGATTTGGATGCACTTTGCTGATTTTGCCCAAACTTCAAAATCCGCTGAAGACTCGATGCAATAGCTATGAAGTGAGTAAGCCTTGAAGTCTCCAGAGAAAAGGGGATTTTCTTTTAGCGTAGTTATCTGTGTCATGCCTATTTCCAAACACTTAATCAAGCGCATACCGAAAACCACGCCTATCGTTTCCATACCTGCACAGATGCCCAGCACTGGTTTTTCAGTTCCCTTGACCCAGGGGAACTTTTCTGGCTGACTTAAAGTCGCTGCATCTTTGAGTGCTGTTCCTGAAAGAATAACCCTGTCACATCGACTTAGGTCTTCATTGGTTACTTCAAGATAATGTTTTACCATACAATTGTCCAGTGTTTCAGCAATCGTGACTATGGGTAAGACAAACTCGTAAAAGCCCAGCGAATCCTTCTTCCAATTCATGTCAACAATTAAAATCATTTCGAACCCAGCCGAGCCTGCTTAATCCTGAACACTCCAGAATTCCCCTTTGCTTCGGTGCTATAATCAAGGACGTCGATTTTCTTTTTGAACAGAGGCGCGTCTAAAACTGTCGTCTCAATTTCACCCCCTTCTCCTGAGGGGCTCAAACCGTATTTTTGCTGAAGGTCAACTAGCCTTTCTATTAGCTGGGTGTCGATTTGTTTTCCAAGCCATTTTTCGTCAAGGGGGTAAGCGAAAACTCCTGAAATAATCACTTTGAACTGTTTCTTTAGCAGTTCCTCTAAAAGGGCTTTCTGGTCGTGTTTCCACAGCGGGTTAAAGCACCAAAGTCCAAGCCGATTACATATGCGTTGGACGCGTTCAGCTTGGTAAACTGATTCCACTGCGCCCGTTACCACGCCCTCTATCTGGAATTTCCTTGCTGCCTCAGCGATTGCATCTTCTAGGTCTGAGAGTTCTTTTTCCTTTTCGCCTTCAGTCGCCCTTGTTATCTGGGGCAATCCTAAGGCTTCTGCTTGGAGCGCCGTAATGTCAATGTTGGGGGTATGGAACATGTAGCTTTCCTTGTTTTTCGAGAGTATTGTGATGAGGCATACGACTTCTTCTTTCTCCGCGGCTAAGAGAAGAGCGAGTGTTGAGTCTTTGCCGCCTGAGAACAGAACCCCTAATCGCATGGCTACTTTAAAAAAGAAAACTGGCTTATATGCCTGCTTGAAAGAGAGTTTTTAGCTTAAACTTTCACGTTGCAAACGTTCGCGATTGCTTTAAGCTTCTTTATTATTTCTGGGCTAACTTTTTTGTGAAGCACATAAACTGATATGGCGAAGCCGCTGTTTCCTATTTGCCGAGAATAGTTGGCTCTTATGTTTATGTCGTTGTCAGCTAACACCGTGTCAATGCTGGCGAAGACTCCTGGCACATCGCGATGGTGAATAAATAAGGTGTAAACTGGTTTTTCTTCTAGCTCTATGCTTTCGCCTGCGTTCACTACGTTGGTGAAGTCTCCGCCTAAAAGGTAACCTGAAACTACGCGGGCAATCTCAATTGAAGTTTCCCTTTGAGCGTCAGTTGTTGACGCGCCAAGGTGGCTGCTGAAAACCACGTTATCTAACTCTTTGAGTTTGCTCTTAAATTCAGCGCCTTCCGCTTTAGGTTCATCCGCATAAACGTCTAATGCGGCGCCAGCGATTTTTCTTTCTTTTAATGCTTTGTATAGTGCTTGTTCGTCAACATTGCTGCCTCTCGAAGTGTTAATTAGGTAAGCGGTTTTCTTCATTAACGCGAATTCTTTTTCGCCGATGACTAGGTCTTTTCCGCCTGTATGAATGCTTATGTAATCGGCTTTTGAGAGAACTTCCTCTTTTGACATGAATTTTATTCCTGATTCAAGGCATGGTTTTATGTCATAACCGATTACTTCCATGTCAAAGCCGCGGCGTGCAATTTCTGCTAGTCTTTGCCCGATTCTTCCGCAGCCCAAAATGCCCAAGGTTTTATAAGACAACTCGGTTCCTTTAAACTTCCCTTTTTTCCACACACTATTTTTTAGTGAATGGTGCGCTTGAGGAGTATTTCTTGAGATGCTTAGCATTAAACCGATGGTTAACTCTGCCACTGCGTTGGTGCTTCCGTATGGGGCAGATTTTACAACTATGCCATTTTCTGAGGCGGCTGCAGCGTCTATGTTGTCGTAGCCTACTCCTGCTCTTCCGATGATTTTGAGTTTGCCTTTTGCGCCTGCTTCAAGGACTTCACGCGTAACTTTTGTGGCACTTCGCACGATTAACGCGTCAAACTGGCCTATTTCCGAGACAAGAGCGTTTAAGTCTCTCTTTTTTGTATCCGTTTCTATGCCAGCTTCTTGGAAGAGTTTTAAGCCTTCTTTTTCTAAACCATCATTTAATAGTACCTTCACTTTAGCCAACTCCTTTTAGTGGTTATTGAGGTTGGAGATTTAAGTTGATTGGCATCGAGAATATTAAATCTTCTAGAAACCTGAAAATTTTGCCCTATTGCACGGTTAAGCTTTGTTTTTCAGGGCTGGAATTGGTTTGCTAATTCTGGTGGATGCTATGTTAAAGATTGATAATTTATGACAGTAGGGGCAATGAAGGCGCCGTTTGTTTCCATAAAGTAGCGAGGTTAAGGTGGCTCCCGGAACCCAATGGAAATTAAACTGTTTTCTGCAGTTTGGGCAGGTAAGCCTTGAGGTGTAATGTGGCCCATATCTGGGAAGTAGAATGAATAATACTATGAAACCTATAACGATTATTGGGCTTAGAATGTATAGAATGTCTACCATGGTTTTCCAGTCTCAAAAGAAATATGTGGGTTTATTAACGTTTAGGCTTGGCTAAAGAATTTCTGGCAAGTGAAAAGGAAAAGAGGGCTTAAGCCTTTTTAATATAGCTTAAAGCTTCTTCTACGTTTTGGAAGCAGTATTTCACTTGGTTAAACTCTTTCTTTAACGATAACACATCTTCCTTAACCTGAGCGGGTTTACGTTTGCCCTTTATCACGTCGAGCATTAGGTCACATAAGTGTTTGATGTCGCCTTCTTTGAAGCCACGTCTGGTTACGTCTTGGAAGCCGATTCTTAATCCTGAAGGATCATCTTTGCTGCTTTGGTCATCATAGGGCAAGAGGTTCTTGTTCAGGATTATGTTTGCATCTTCGAGGTCTTGAGCAATCTTTTTGCCGCCGCCAAAGTTGCGAATATCAACCGCAATTTGATGAGATTGAGTGAAACCTTTTTTCTCAGCGAGAACTTTAACGCCGTTCTCATACAAGTGCTGTCCAGCTGTCTGCGCGTTCTTTACTGTTTGCCTTGCTAGTTTAGCGCCGAAAAGCTTCATCTCTAACGCGGCTATGCTAAGCGCTGGTAACCTGCCCAAATGGGTGTTTGAAGCGCTAAGTGGAAATATGGCGAACTGAATTTTTTTCACCGCTTTTTCTAATGCTGGATTGGTTGGGCTGCCCATGATGACGCCGCCTTGCGGGCCTGGGAAAGTTTTGTGAGTTGAAGAGGTGATAAAGTCTGCGCCTTCTCGCAAGGGGTCTTGGAATTCGCCGCCTGCGATTAAGCCTAAAACGTGGGATGCGTCGTAGGCTACGTATGCGCCTACTTCTTCACAGACAGCTCTTAACTCTTTAACTGGGTGTGGGAATAGGAAGAGGCTGCCGCCGAATGTGACTATGCCTGGTTTGGCGGCGCGTATGACGTAGGCTGACTTGTCTGGGTCTATGTTGAATTCGTCTACGTCGTAAACGTGGTTTATGTTGTCCAATCCTAAGATGTTGCCTGCTAGACCAGCGTAATCGTGTGAAATGTGTGCGCCGCAGCTTAGTGGGGTGACGACCATTTTGTTGTTTTTTGAGGCTAATGATAAGCCTTTAAATGTGGCTAGGTTCGCGTGGGTGCCTGAAACTAGACGGACGTCTGCCCAGTCAGTTTTGAAGAGGCTTTTCATTATGTCTGTTGCGTAGTCTTCGATTTGGGACATGTATTTTTGTCCTTGATAGTACCGTTTTTTTACGTGCCCTTCTAGGTCGTTTTCGCCTTCGGCGTATCTGCATTCAAGGTCATGTGAGAGGCTGAGCATTTGGTTGACTGCTGGCGATTTGAGTCCCTCGCTTGCAATCATGTTTATGCATTCTTTGTCTCGGTACTGTTCATGTTTGCTAGTTGCTTCGATTAGCTTTAGGATTAGGTCTGAGAAGTTTTCCATTTGTTCTTTTTCCCCACTCTTAAATCATCAACGGAATTAGGCTTTGCAGTATTTAGCCGTTACTGGAAGCAAGTGAAGGTTCAAGGGTTGAATGTTGGCGAGTAATTCATTCACTCTTATAACACGTACATTATTATGTAGAATATTTCTCCTGTGAGGAAAGCAAACCACCAGACAAAGAAGAGAATCTTCGCTAGTTTTCCATGCCATCTGTTGGGTGCTTTCTGCTTTAGCTGTGACAAGCCAATAGCGAGAACGGCAACTTCTAGAGACATTACTAAAACCGCAATTGCTCCATGGACTCCGAAATACACATCCAAAGTTGGAGTTAACTGTAAAGAAGCGCCTTCAACTGCTCCGCCGAAAGAGCGGTACAGCATGTAACCGATAGACATGGTAAGGTCCCATGAAATCGCAAGTACGCCTGTGACAGGGTGGAAACGGTTTTTTCTTCTGCCGCTTAAGAAGGCGTGGCAAACAGAAAAGCCACTGGAATCAAGCCAACAGCGACTATTGTGCTTGCAAGTGGAGCAATGGTCATTTTTAATCACCAGTTTTGGAAGCCTTTTCTTGCGCTTGCTAATTAAGACTGCGCCGTTTTTCTTTCCGTTTGACTTGATGCTTGTGTTATTTTTGCTATGGGTACTGCGCCCGATAGCACGCTATTGTTAAGGAAGGTTATTTCTTTTCCAGAATCCAAAAGGACAACCGTGTGTAATGGTGTTAATTCTTTGATTATGCCCTGCTCATTCATGAATGAGGTAATTACTCTATCTCCTTTAGTGTAGGGTATTCTGCTTTCTTGTTTTCCCTCAAACTTGTGGATGGCGGTTATGATTACTCCGCCTGAAGCAATTGCACTGTTTGGAATGCTAATTTGACCTACATCAGTTCTTATCCTCATGACAAGCGCGGTCATGTCTGTAACTCGCCCGGGAATGTTGTTGACCATAACGTCGTCGCCTACTTTGAACTGGTAAGTGGTGAAAACTAATGCGCCTGATAAGAGGCTGCCGACAAATGTGGATATTACAAGTCCAGCGGTGATTGAGATTATTCCTGCACTAGTCAAAAGCGCTGTTGGCGAGACGCCCAAAGTGTTTAGGACACCGAAGATTATGACTAAGACCGCTAGTGCAAGCATTGCGAACTGTAGTATTGTTGCTGCTTGGATTCCTATTTTCGGCGTCATGAGTGGTTTAATGCGTCGTAAAAGCATTATTGCCGTTAACCAAAAACCCAAGATGATGATTACTCTTATGGCTTGTATTAATAACATGGGTAGGCTTATTGGTGCAGCAACAAACAGGTCAAAAACGTAGAGCGTACCTATGCTTAAGATTACTATGAATATTAAGTAAACAGCGAGTCTTTCTAATGAGTAAATAACGTGGGCCATGTTGATCCTTCCTAGCCATAATTTGCAAGCATATTTCTATAGTTTTCTCAAAACAAGATATGCCGCTGCCTTAAACAGGGCTTGCTTACTAAATTTATTAAGATAATAAATTTCTTTACGACTTTTTTACAATGTTAGCAACAATTATATGGAATGTCTGGGATTACTCTGCGTTATGTCTGCTCCTAATTGTCCTTGCCCCAAAAAGGATTGCCCACGCCACAGCAACTGTGAAGAGTGCGTAAAACATCACAAGAGAAGAATGAATGGCCATTTTGCGCAAGGTAAAAAAAAAGTTAAATTGGAATTTTTTGTCATCCATAAGGTTGATATCATTCGGTTTCTAATGCCTTTTTAACGATTGTAATGAATCAGCATTCAGAAACTGAAGCTCTTAAAAAAAGAGAAAAAATACAAAACCACTTTTGGAACCAAGTTGGCTCCGACGAACATATTTCATTACCAATGCTGGAAGATGCAATAAAAAAAGAATTCAACTACAAAGATGACAGATTTATCCAAGCACAAATTAAATTGATGCAAACAGAGGCACGAATAAGAGTGGAAAGCAGGGTCAAAGTTTGGATAAAACAGCCAAACGCCAATTTCAGAAGCTAAAACAAACTTGGTAGCCGTTCCTAAGAGTGCCTTTGATTAATGCTGGGGCTGCCCGTCCCCGAACCTAAATGGGTTCAGAACCGAACTGAAACTGAAGCTTTGTCTTTTGGAAGACTGTAGCAGTGGCGTCCAAGAAACGGTTCTATTTGATTATTTCGGCGTTTGCTGCCTTTTCCCCTATTTGGGTTATCTTTATTTTCACGCGGTTTCCAGGCTTGGCATCGGGGACGTGTATTACATAGCCCTGAATCTTGGTCATTCCTTCCCCTTTTGGACTTAAGTCAGTGATATTTACTTCTAATTCGTCTCCCAACTCGACGGGGCAGCGCTTAAAGCCCTTGCCATGACCACGTCTCCCTGCATAACTACCAGCTTGTCTTCTTGAATAACTCATGCTCAAAACACCTTGCTTTGTTTTGTATGGTAACAATGTGGACTTAAGGGCTTAAGTCTTCCGCAGGTTCCTTCTTATTCTCTTATGGTGCACATTAATTTATACGCGTTTATTAGCGTATGTTTATAAGTGCGTACCCACATAATACTTTATGTTGATAAGCGAATCGGAGTAAATGAAAAATGACAACAAAAACAAGAATAAAATTGAGTGCTTGGCAGTTCGCTTATTGGAAAGATGCTTGACACGTGCGAATCGTGCATAAAACTCTAAAAAACTAAAGTTGGCGATTGAATATGGGTCGAATCAGCGTAGATCTCCCAGACGAGCTAGAAAAGCAACTTAGATTGAAAACCGTCGAAAGATTTGGCGGGAAAAAAGGCGACTTGTCTAAAGCTGTCGAAGAAGCAGTAAGAAAGTGGATTGCCAAAAAAGAATAAATCCACCATCCTTTACTTTCCTAATAACTCCATTTTGGTGTCCTTTCGTAGAAAGGCGTTAGGGGAAAGCCAGCTAGCTCTCGACACTTTGCAGGATGATGTCGCGTGAGGGGCTAATGTTGAGGTCCCCCCGTCTCAGAATGTGGCGTTGAAAATGAGTTTCGGTATCCTGTCATAATAAATGAAAATAGTATATTCACGAAAATCATAGTAAATAGTTAGATTTATGATGGAGGTGAGACATTGACTGACAGAAAGTTGGAGCTTGCATTCATCGATAAAGATGGCAAGTTTTACCCGTTAGACGAGGTTACCAGTGTAGAGCTGGCTTACGGTCTTGAAAAGATTTCCAAAGAAACTGCAAAAAGATTATCATTACAGAAACAACAAAGATAGAA
>Ga0208457_1000763_pt1 | contig 27497 bp, 21 predicted proteins | sample June2015DPH_10_1_FD_185513 | JGI IMG/M metagenome (GOLD analysis project Ga0208457, IMG submission 185513) | Peatland microbial communities from SPRUCE experiment site at the Marcell Experimental Forest, Minnesota, USA - June2015DPH_10_150... | ecosystem: Environmental > Terrestrial > Soil >... | reverse complement strand
AGATTTCTGATCGTCCGGACGCCGCGCTGGTACGAGACGCGATGAGCGGGCAGCCGGAAGCATTCAACGTGCTCGTAAGGCGTTGGGAGCGGAAGGTTTACAGTTTCCTGGTGTATTTGACGGGACGGCCCGAAGATGCCTTCGATATGTGCCAGGAGGTTTTTCTCTCCGGCTATCGTCATCTCGGCCAACTGAAGGATCCGCATAAGTTCCCCCAATGGCTGTTTCGGATCGCACGCAATACGGCTCACTCACACGCTCGGCGGGAGCGTGAGGAAGAAACTAGTCTAAAGGACCTCGATCCGGCCGAGCGTTCCTCCCGCGTGAAGCTGGGTGAGGTAGGGCAGTGGGAACGAGGCGAACTGAAAATCTTGGTGGAAAGAGCGCTCGCGGGACTGCCCCTCGAGCAGCGGGAAGCGATTGTCCTGAAGTTTTACCAGGGTTTCAAATTGGCGGAGATCGCCGAGATCCAGGGATGTCCGCTGAGTACGGCCAAGACGCGCGTGTACTCGGGTTTCGAGCAACTGAGGAAGTTCATCGTAGGTTAGTACTGCACTTGACGGTTACGAGGGTAACAACGTAGTCTCCCTCCTTTCAGTGTGGCGGCTGGTAAAGCGCACACGGGGTATGGGCAGGCACGGCAGGCGCCATCCTGTCCCGGCGGGAGAGGGTCTTGCGTCACGTGATGTGACGTTCCCTTCCTCTCCTTACCCTCTCCCGTGGGGAGAGGGTGGCGCGACGCAGCACGGGTTTCCCCCGTGATCTGTTCCTTCCCTTTGGGGGGACGGTGGTGCGCAAGTCCCAGTGCAGGGGGATACGGAAGGGACAGCGAGGCCGACGAAAAGCACAGAGGTGGCGGATCGCCATGCATCCGCGAGTGCTTGTAATCACAAATGACGACTCTGCGCGCAACTGGCCGCCATGCAGATTAGGGAGCGGAAGCAATCTTTTCCTCCTTTAATGTGGAGTTAAGATCCGGGAGTCAGGAGTCAAGATCCAAAAATCCGAAAAAGACCAAACAGAACAACCGCCAAAAATACCGGAGTCAAGATTCACGAGCCAGGATTCAGGAGGGTGGAAATTAGGAGTTGGGGACTGGCTATCGAGGTCTCCAGTTTCCAATTTCCTCTTGCCTGAATCCCGAGTTCCGAATCCTGCTTTTCCGACTCCAGCGCAGAAGAGGTGAACGTCATGGTGTGCCGTGAATGGGAAACCGAGCTGACCGATTGGGCGCTGGATGAGCTGTCCCCAACGAAGGCGCGACAGCTCGAGCAGCATATCGGGCAGTGCGAGGAGTGTGCTCGCTCGGCCCAGCGCTTACGTGGAGTGCGGCAGGCGTTGATGAGCAGTTTGACCGACCACCAGATGCCTGCCCACTTGGTTCTTGTAGGAGAGAAGCCGCAGAGTCCATTTGCGGGCTTCTGGACCGCCCTCTTCCGGACGGCGGCGCTGTCAGCGGCGGCGGCTGCGATCTTCCTGGTCGTCGCATCGGTTGGTTTCCGGTACGGAGGAAGCCGGCTGCTTCCGACCACCGCGCGGGTGAAGCCGACGTTGACGCAGACGGAGCTCCAAGCTTTTGTCGCCCAAGTTGTCGCCGAACAGGCCTCCTTGCAGAGGAAAGAAACACAGGCTGCCACCGTGGATCTGGCGGCGAGCCTGCGTGCGGAGCAGATGAGGAACCTGGCAAGCATCCAACAGCAGTTGCAGTATTTGGAGCTGGCGCAGAATACGGTCTGGAAGGAAACGCAGCGGCAGAACGAGGTCATTAGCCTCGTTGCTCACAATCAATTGCAGCCACCCGCCAGCTCATCCGTGGAGCCCTCGAGGAGGTAACTCGAATGCATTTCAAGCTAGGAAGGTCAGGCAGGGTGGTGATGGTTGGCCTCGCCTGCTGGCTATTGCCGCTGTGGTGTGTGCCGGCGCAATCGCCTCCATCCAATCTCAGCGCGCTGAAAGCTGAAATGAAAGTCTTCGAAGCGGTCATTGATGGAACTATGGCCCAGACTTTCGCTCCCCCCTTCGGACTGCTCGAGAAGACCAAGGGAACGTATTTGCCCGGTTTCGGTCTGGTTTTCAGCTTGGAAGTCAACCTGTACCCTTTGCGCGCTCCCAATCCCTTTAACATGACTCCTTTGAGCAAGGTGGAACTCGATAAGGCGCAAAAGGCGAAGCTGTGGCGAATGGCAGCCATCAAAGAGTCGGTTCCTCGTCTGTTGGCCGACCATGCGATGAGCTTGCGGGACCTAGGCTCGGACGATTCCGTTGCGGTGGTCGTGCACCTTTTTGAAGTGCAGTCCGGAGATACCAAGTTTCCCGACCAACTGGTCATCGAGACGAGGAAGTCGGACTTGGATCAGTTTTGGGACAAGAAGATTTCCTATCAAGAGTTAACCGCCAAGATGACGATTCTGGAATTTTAGGAGCGGCTCAGAATGGCGTCCGTTACGGTCAGCCATAAACTGTTGGGACAATTGCTCGTGGAGCGCGGCCTGTTGCCGGAAGAGGACCTGCAAAAGGCACTGGCGTTGCAGCGGGAACGGAAGGGGCGTTTGGGCAAGATCCTTTTGGACCTGGGCTATGTTTCGCAGCAGGACTTGCAGAGTGTTTTGTCCGAGCAGCTCGGTATCCCGCGCGTTGACCCGGCCGAACTCCAGGAGGTGCCCATGGAGGCGGCCACCTTGCCTTCCGGTTTCTTGCGCCAAGCTCTGCTTTATCCCTACCGAGTTGATGACGGCATAGTTTTCATCGCCATGGCCGATCCACTCGACAGCGACAACATTCGGGCGATTGAGCAGTTGATGGGACGGAAAGTGGAAGTGCGACTGGCGAGTGAGGCCGCCATCCTGAAGGCCCTGGATGTCTGGCTCGGCGCGGAACAACCTGAGGAGGGCCTCGAGGCGTCGGACTCCGATGAGCCGCCTCAAGTGGCGGAGGCTGAGGCGGCCGACATTGACCAACTGCGCGACCTGGCTTCGGAAGCGCCGGTGATTCGCTGGGTGAATCAGTTGATTGCGCGCGCCCTGGAACGGCGTTCCAGTGACATCCACTTCGAGCCTTTTGAAAGGCAGTTCCGGGTCCGCTATCGAATCGATGGAGTCCTGTACGAAGTGCCGGCTCCGCCCCGCGAGATGCAGGCGGCGATTACTTCGCGGATTAAGCTCATGGCCAAGCTCAATATCGCCGAGCAGCGCCTGCCCCAGGACGGCAGGATTCCGCTGCGGGTTTTGGGCCGCGAAATCGACCTGCGAGTCTCGACCCTTCCCACGCTTTATGGGGAAAGCGTCGTGATGCGTCTTCTGGACCGCAGCGCGAGCGATCGCTATTCATTGGCGACATTGGGATTCCCGGAAAGCCTGCTCCGGAAGATGGAGCATTACCTCAGCCTTCCCCACGGCCTTTTCCTGGTCACCGGCCCCACCGGCAGCGGCAAGTCCACCACCCTTTACGGTTCCTTGCGGCGGCTGAACACCATGGATAAGAAGGTGATCACCGTCGAGGATCCGGTGGAGTACCAACTGCCGGGGGTCAACCAGATCCACGTGAATCCCCAGATCGGTCTGACCTTTGCGGCGGGCCTGCGTCACATCGTTCGCCAGGATCCCGACATCATCATGATCGGTGAAATCCGGGATCTTGAGACCGCCGAGATTGCCATGCGCGCGGCGCTCACCGGCCACCTGGTCTTCAGCACCTTGCACACCAATGACGCTCCCAGCGCGGTCACGCGCCTGACGGATATGGGGGTCGAACACTATCTGGTTTCATCTTCCTTGGTTGCCGTCCTCGCTCAACGGCTGGTGCGCGTATTGTGTCCGGAGTGCAGGAAGCCGTACGCGGCGGATGGCGACGAGCTTCGGAAAGAGGGTTGGGAAGGCGCGAGTGGTCCGGCAACGCTTTACCGCGCGGAAGGGTGCGCGCATTGCGCTCATACTGGCTTCGTCGGGCGGGTGGGAATCTTTGAATTCATGGAGCTGGACGAAGGAATCCGGCGGGAGATCGTGGCCCGCGCCGATGCCAGTACCTTGCGGGCGACGGCGCGCGAGCGAGGTATGCGTAGCCTGAAAGAGGACGGTTGGCTGAAGATTGCCTCGGGGCAGACGACGGTGGAAGAAGTGTTGCGCGTTACGCAGGAGGTTTAGCGGGAAGAAGTAGTCAGTTGTCAGTGGTCAGTAGTCAGTCGTCAGTTGTCAGTAGTCACGAGAGTTTCCGATTTTCGGTTTTCGAGTTTCGATTCTCCAATCGGCACTCGGCAATTCTCGCAGTCAGTTGTCGGCAGTCACTAGGGTTTTCGAGTTTCGATTTTCGAGTTTCCACTAGGTGCGCGGATATGCCGGAGTTTTCTTACAGGGCGATCAAAGGGAGCGGCGAGCTGGTCCAGGGGACGCTGGTGGCGGAGACCGAGCCGGCTTTGCTGGCGCAACTCCGCCGCATGGGATGCATGCCCATCCACGTGAGTGCGAATGACGGCTCGCGGGGCGCAGGTTGGTCACGGCTCACACGCCGGGGCTTGTCTTCACAGGATCGCTTGACTTTCGCCCGGCAGCTCGCCACGCTCGTGCGGGCGGGCATTCCGCTCGACCGCAGCCTCTCGCTCTGCCGTGACTTGGCGGAGAAGCCGGCGCTGCGGGGAGTCATTGACGGCACGCTCAAGGAATTGCGGGGCGGACAGTCGCTAGCCCAGAGCCTGGCCGCCAACGAGCACTTCTTTCCCCCCCTTTATGTCGCCATGGTGCGGGCCGGCGAAGCCAGCGGTATGCTTGCGGCAGTACTGGATCGCCTGGTGGAGTTTGAGGAGTTCAGCGCGGAGCTTCGTGGCTATTTGCTTTCAGCTCTCATCTATCCCATGCTTCTCCTCACTGTGGGGGGTGTGGCGATCGCTTTCTTGCTAGGGTTTGTGGTGCCGCGCTTCGCGCAGATCTTTGAAGAGGCGGGGAAGGAACTGCCCTTGCCAACCCAGATCTTAATGGACGTTTCCCAGGCCTTTCGCAGCTACGGCTGGCTGGCAGCCCTGATCATCGCCCTCGCCTTATTCCTCGGTGGTCGCTGGGTACGGACCGAGCCCGGTCGGCTGCGTTGGGACCAGTGGCGTCTGAAGGCACCCTTGCTGGGAGACGTCAGCCTGAAACTCGAAATCGCCCGCTTTGCCAAGACCATGGGAACATTGCTGGCCCAGGCGGTCCCGATTATCTCGGCTCTGCGCCTTACCCGTGAGGTCTTGAGTAATCGCCGCGTGGCCGCTGCCGTCGAGCCGCTCATTCAGGGTGTCAAGCGAGGCCAGGGGCTGGCGACGCCGCTGGCTGAAACCGGTTTGTTTCCGGCGCTCGCCGTGCAATTGATGACTCTGGGAGAGCAGACTGGAAAGCTGGACTCCATGCTGCTCGAGCTGGCCGCGATTTATGACCGGGAGGTTCGCGTGGCCACCAAGCGCTTGGTGGCGCTCGTCGAGCCAGCCGTGATTCTGGCCATGGGCTTGGTTGTCGGTACCATTGTGGTTTCCACTCTGCTGGCGATTGTCAGCATCAACGAGGTGCCCTTCTGATGCGCCGACCAAGAAAAGAGAAAAGGCATTTATCGGGACAGCAATCTATGCAGGGTTTCACCTTGATCGAGTTGATCGTGGTGGTCCTAATCCTGGGTCTGCTTGCCGGTCTGGTGGTGCCCCGCTTGTTCAGGCATGTAACGCAGGCCAAGATCACCGTGGCGAAGGCGCAGATCGCTGCCTTCCAGACCGCGCTCGGGGCCTACAGACTGGATACGGGTAACTTCCCCAATACGGACCAGGGTTTGCAAGCGCTGCGAACACCCCCCCCGGGCGTCAACAATTGGACCGGTCCCTACCTACCCAAGGACATCCCCATGGACCCTTGGGGTCGGCCTTATATCTACAAGTATCCTGGGGATCATGGCGACGAGCCGGACATTATCAGTTATGGGGCCGACGGGCAACCGGGCGGCGAGGGAGAGAATGCGGATATCCTCAGTTGGAAATGAACGGCGTCACCGCCTGTCGCAGGAAGCCGGCGTGACGCTTCTCGAGCTGGTGATCGTCCTGGCTATTCTCTCTCTGGCAGTGTCGCTGGTCGCTCCGCGTTTTGGCAACTGGAGCGATGAATGGACGCTGAGGAGCGCGGCAGAAAGGGTTGCGCAGACGGTCCGCTACGCCCGTACGCGCGCGCTTTTTGAACAAAGTTATTACGTGGTGGAAATCGAGCCGGAAACGCGCTTGGTGCGGGTTTTCAATCCCGCCTCCGGTTTTTCGCGGGGGTTTACACTTCCCCGGGGCGTGAAGGTAGATGACGGCGAGGATCCCTCGCCTCCGGTCGTACGACTCCTGCTCCCTCCGTCCGGGGTAGTGGAAGAGAGGAACCTGTGGCTCAGTAACCGCCGTGGAAGCAAAATCAGGGTCCATGTGGATTTCTTGCTCGGTACTCCGGCCATCGAGGCCGTTAATCAAGGATCACGTTAAGTGCAGAGGATTATCCAACGTCGTCGTGGGCCGCGCGAGGCCGGTATCAGCCTCCTGGAAGTTCTGATGGCGATCTCGCTTCTGGGAATCAGCTTTGCCACCATTTTCTCGGGTCTTTCTGCGGCTCTTCGCACCACTGACCACCTGGACCGTTTTGATCGGGCCAACGACTTTGCCGCGAGGAAGCTCAGCGAGCTGATCTTGGATCCCTCGCTGGCGGCCGACCAGGTGCGCTCCGGATTTTCTCCTTCCGGTATCGCGTGGCAGGCAAGAACCGAGTTGGTGGACACGAGACCGCTGTCCGATCCTAAGAAACCGGCTCAGTTGGTTCGAATCCTACTGGAAGTTTCCTGGCGCACGCGTTCGGGCGGGCAGAGTCTGAGTCTGGAGACGCTTAAGCTGTGCATCCCGGAGCTGCCACCCAGTCCGTGAGTTGGTGCGATCGTAACAGCAGGATTCAGCAAGACAGGATTCAGGAGGGCCGAAACCAGAAATCAGAAATTGGAAACTGGTCCCGCCTTGCGGGATTGCCAGTTTCAGATTTCCAATTTCCTCTTTCCTGAGTCTTTTTGGGAGAACCCATGGGGACTGACTCGAGAGGGTTCACGCTGTTCGAGGTACTGCTCAGTATTACGCTGATCGGGTTCTTGATGGTCGCCTTGTTGGTCGGCCTCCGGGTGGCAAACCGGGCCTGGCGAACAGGAGAGGCGCGACTCCGGCGGGTACATGCGGAGGCGGAGCGGAATGCTTTCGTGGTTCAGCAGATCTCGTCGCTGGTTCCTTATCAGGTGACGGCTAGTGACCCTAGTCTGCCGGGAACATTTACTGTCCTGCAGGCGAGCGCCACGTGTCTGCGCTTTGTTAGCTCTTATAGCAGCGTTTTTCGAAGCCGTTCGGGACTGGTACTTGCTGAGTACGGCATCGTCGAGGCTTCTTCCGGAAACGTTGAGGTGGCGTTGCGTGAAACTCCGGTTGGGGATAACGAGGTCCTTCTCCATAGGCTTATCAGGGGTGTTACGAACGATCCTGAAACAGGGGTCCCCGTGATCGACTACCAGCCGTTTTTAGTAAGAGTGACAGACCTGCCGTTGATGACGGGTCTAAGCGCCGCTTGGTTTGAGTACCTGGACCTACACCCCGAGAAAGGCACCGGTCCGGTTTGGCGGATGGCTTGGAAGAGCAGGGAGGAGGCGCCTTACCCGGAGGCGATCCGGCTCCGCTGGGACCGTGGAAACCAGGAGGGGGAAGAGGTCATCCCCGTGCGAGCGAAGTTAATGCCGCAAACGACATCCGAGCAATGACGTAGGATTCAGGATTCAGGAGCCAGGATTCAGGGGTCAGAAATGCAAGGTTTAAGAGCCAGCATGCAGGCGCCAGGGAAAAACTACAAGCGCGCTTCCCTGAATCCTGAATCCCAAATCCTGAATCCTGCTTTTCCGAGTTTGGCTCTCACAAGTCGGACTGGCAGGGGGGACGCTGGCGTCGCCTTACTGGCCGTGATGTCCGCTGTCACCGTGCTGATCCTGGTGACTCTGGCGTTTTCGGGTTCGGTGCAGATCGAGACTCGGACGGCCATTTATCGCAAGGAGGCCACTCAGGCTTATGCCTTCGCGGAGGGAGGAGTCCAAGCCGTTATTCTGGAGATCGCCTACCCGCCTTCCAATGAGCAGCAAGATAAACCCCGGCTCTGGACAAAAGGGCAGCGTTTGGTGCGGGTGCCTTATGAGCAGGGCGCGGCGCTGGTAGAAATTGTGAATGAGACCGGTAAGCTCGACCTGAACGTTGCCGGGCGAAAGGAGCTGGCGCGTTTGTTTGAAGCGCGGGGCCTGGACTCGGCGGAAGCGGCCCAGTTGGCGGCGGCCATTAATCACTGGCGGAGCCCAGCGGGGCCTAGTGACCAGGAGTCCGAGGCCTTGGAAGACTATTACCGCTACGGCGGGTATCGCCCCGCTCACCAGCGCTTCGGCTCACTGGAGGAAGTGCTGCGCGTCCGAGGGATGAGCCGGGACATCTTCTACGGCACGGCAGAGTTCAGCCGGGAAGAGGGAATTCAATACAAGTACGGAGTGGGGCAGGACTTGACGATTTACTCGGGTTCCACTCAGGTCAATGTGAATTATGCGTCCGAGGCGGTCTTGCTTAGCGTGCCCGGCGTGGACGAGGACTTGGCTGAGCCCATTGTTCGGGAACGAAGCAACAAACCCTTTAACTCCCTGGGGGATGTGGCGCAACGTCTGTCGACATCCCTGCCGGATAAGGCGCTGCCGTTCCTTACCATTGATGAGGTTGGGACTTACAGCATCGTCTCGGTGGGAGAGGTCAATGGCTCCCGGGTTCGGCGGACAATCAAAGCCGTTGTCCAGGTGGCCCCACAAGGCGCTGCCCTGCATCGCATCATTGCTTGGTATGACGATTTCACGGAATGAAGGAAGAAGGGCAGGATTCAGGAGGGCGGAAACTAGAAATCAGAAATCGGAAACTGGACGGGGAAGAAAATGGAAACTAGAAAATGGAAATTGGCCCGGGCTAGGAGTTTCCAGTTTCCAATTTCCAGTTTCTAGTTTCAAATCTCCAATTTCCTCTTTCCTGAATCCTGAATGCTAGGTTCTATGTCTCTCGCCTTTACCAAACTCGCTGTAGGAGTCGATTGCGGCGGTGGGGCGTTCAATCTCACCGCTCTGGGCCGCCGATTTCGGCGCTTTGTGGTGATTGACGAGTTGCGTCTCCCGGAGCCGCTGCACGAGGATGCGGCCGCCAAAGTAGCCGGCTTTCTGGATCGCCACCGGCTCCGCGAAGCCCGCGTCATGGCTTGCTTGCCGCGCGAAGCGGTCCTGGTTCGATTCCTGGACCTGCCAGTGGAAGCAGAGCCGCAGTTGGCCAAAGTGGTAGGCTATCAGTTGAGGTCGCTTCATCCCTTCAAGGACGATCAGGTCTATTGGGATTGTGCGGTTGTGGGCCGCGACCCAAAGGCGAAGCAAGTCAGCGTGATGGTGGTGGTGGCGGAGAAGTCGCGGGTGAACCGCGCCAAGCAGGCGCTTGAAGAACTGGGCCTGCGGGTGAGCGGCTTGACGTTGGGAGCCGCAGCCCTGGCTCTCTTGGCGAAGCCCCTGCTGCCGCCGACGGCGCTGCTCGTTTGTGGCCGAAGCTCGGGGGTGGAACTGCTGTCCTTCCGCCAAGCGAACTTGTGCGCCACCCAGGAGATTCCCCTCGAACCGAGCCCCAGCGCCAGAGAGCGATTCGACCGGGAGTGGCATCGCGCCCTCGCGGCTTTGCCCGTGTCCGACCCCGCCACGATTCCCTGGTTTGTCTGCGGGTCCGTGCCGTCTCCCTTTTCCGACCTCCTCCAGGGGACCTCACCCTTGCCCGCTCCGAAGCTGAACCTGGCCAAGCGCAATGGGTCGACGGGCTTCGAGTGGCCCGCGCTTGCTGCGGCCTATGTGGGCTTGCTCCGCAGCAGCTCGTCGTTCATCAACCTCCTCCCGCCGCAAGAGCGTTGGCAGCCGCAGCGCGGCGCGCGCGCCCCAGTTTACGCCTTGGGCGCCACGGCGGCGCTTCTGGCGCTCACCTTGGCGTCTCACGCCTGGATCGAAAGGGCGTTGTACGGCCGCGCCCTGGCGCGCGCGCTGCGACGCCTGGAGGTTCCTGCTCAGCAGCTTCGCCGGCAGAATCAAGAGACGAGTACTCTCGAGACCCGGGCGGCGGTCCTCGAGGGCCTCCGGGCCGGCAACTGGCAGAAGCTCCGCATGCTCGAGCGACTCACGAAGCTGCTCCCGGACAACACTTGGCTCCAACAATTGCAAATCAGCGAAGATAGCGTCGAGATCGTCGGTTATTCCAACCACGCGGCGGAGTTGGTTCAGCCCCTCGAGAATTCGCCTTACTTTACGCAGGTTGAGTTTACGGCTCCGATCACGCGGGACAACCAGAGCCGAGAGGTTTTTCGAATCCGCATGCGGCTGAAGCAGGCCGCGGCTCGAAAGGATTGACCATTGATGATTGGTGATTTGCGATTGCCGATTTAGGATTTTCCAATCGTTAATCGCAAATCGCCAATCGGCAATTGTCTGGTTCCGCACTCCAATGTTGGCAAAGATTAGTCGTCGAGATCGAATTGCTCTGACCGCCGCCGCGGTGACTACGGCGCTGTTCATACTCTTGAACTTCGGCGTGTTCCCCCTCCTGGAGCACCTGGGTTCAAGCCCTGAGGTCGTACAGCAGAATGAAGTCGAACTGCGCCGGAACATGCGACTGTTGGCCGAGGCGGAGCTTGAGAAGACCCATCACTCCGCCGCCGGGGACCGCCTGAAAGAACTCGAGGCGGGCCTTCTGGAGAGCTCCTCGCCTTCTCTGGCGAATGCCGAGTGGCAGCGGCTGGTGGGCCAGTTGGCCGACAGCAAGGGCATCCAGCTCGGCAGCAGTGAGTTCCTTCGCATTCAGGAGCTCGGCGCAGGATATTCCCTCTTGACCGGTCGGGTGGTATTCCGCTGCCGCATTGACCAGCTCGTCGATTTTTTGGTCGCTTTGACTTCTTCCCCCAAGCTCTTGTCCGTTACGGGCCTGATGGTTTCCGCCTCCCAGGTGAGCGCGCAAACCATATTAAACGTGCAGATGACGATTGGGGCGGCGACCAAGACGGTGAAGCAATCGAAGGACGCGGCAGCCGCAACCCGCTGACGGAGGCACAGATTAATGCAGGAGCTAGAGAATTGCCGATTGAGGATTGCCGGTGGCCGATTGCTGATTGAAGATTCGACATTCGAAAATCGTCAATCGGCAATCGAAGACCGGCAATCACACTGAAGGAGGCACACATGCTGGCCAGACGTCGGGAACAGATTCTCATTATCGCCGGGCTCCTCGGCTTGAACATCCTGCTGGGCTGGTCCTTGGGACGGTTCTGGAAGGACCATCGCAGCCGCACTCAGTGGCTCTACTCGGGCGCGCTGGCGCAGCCTCCTGCCACACCTGCGGCCCGCCTGAATCTGGCGGGACAGCCGCAAAGCTTCGTGGAGATCGTGGACCGAAGTGTTTTCAGCCCCCTGCGGGGCGTCCCGCCACCGCAGCCGCAAGAAGAGGCTAAAGCTCCGAAGCTGCCGCTCTTGTTCGGGAGCATGAATCTGGGGAACGGCCGGTTTGCGTTGATGGCTCCGGGTGACCAGCCTTCCTCGGTCTCCAAACGTGTCCTGCCCGGGGAGGAAATCGGCGGTTACAAGTTGGTTTCAATTGGCACCTCGAATGTGGTGCTCGAGTGGCAGGAAAAGAAGATCACATTGGACATTTCCGAGTCTGCCCGGCGTGCCCCTGGCGTGGCTGAGAGTACCGCCAGCGGTGGCGCGCGTTTCGCACCGGGATCAACAGCGGGAAGCCCTGCTCCCTCGGCAAGGTCTGTAGCCCCTGTTTCCTTTGCCGGGCCGCAACCTCCTCCCCCCCAGATGTCGGTGCCCACTGCCCAACCAGAGGTCCCGGCGGGCACCGTGGTGGGAGGAAAGCGAAAGGTTCTGGTCCCGACTCCTTTTGGCACGTTTGTCGATTGGCAGGACGTCGGGCCGGCCGGCTCACAGACGCCGCAACAAACCGGCAGTCCCAACAAGTAAGGATTCAGGACTCAGGGGCCAGCGGATGCTGAAAGGCTCAACGAGTGAGCCACAAGCAAGCCGGGGTTACAGGATTCACCGGAGGCTTTTCCTGAATCCTAAATCCTGAATCCTGGAGAAGGAGGAACAGATTGCATCCACTCTCTAGTCTACACCGCCGTCGTTTGCGAACAGGGGGGATGATCCCTGTCGTGGCATGCCCAAGTGCGCCAGCCCTCTGGCGGGGAGTGCTGTGGCTCTCGACTGGTTTTGCCGTCCTCGCCGCAGCCTCCCTAACCCTTCGCGCGCTCCCACCCGCCGCTCAGCAAGCCGGGCCGCCCGCGCCACAAGCAACACAAGCCAATCCGCCCGTGCCACAAGCAACACAAGCCAATCCGCCCGTGCCTCAAGCATCACAAGTCGGGCCACCTGCGCCACAGGCATCGCAAGCCGGGCCGCGCCCCACAAAACCAGGGCAGCCTAAGCCCCCGTCGCCGCTGCAAACTCCTCCCGCCAGCCAGACCACGCCGGCCGCGCAGGCTCCACCGGCCGCGCCTGCTGCGGTTAAGGGTGGGGCGGGGGTGGGGTTCCGTCTTGAGAATGCTGACCTGCTTCAGTTCGTCAGCCTGGTGGCCGAAGAGTTGAAGCTGAACTATGTTGTGGATCCGGCCGTCCGAGGGGCGGTGACCATTTCCACCTCGGGCGACCTCAAGCCCGAGGACCTGCTACCCATTCTCGAAACCGTGCTGAAGATGAATGGCGCCACGGCCATCAAGACCGGAAGTTTCTATCGCATCGTTCCTCTCGCTGCGGCCCCCAAAACCCCCTTGGGTATCTCGACCGGGGCCAGCGGAGCAGGGCTGCCGGGGGATGAGCGCATACTCATGCAAATCATCCCTTTGAAGTTCGTCTTCGCGGCGGACATGGCCAAGATGCTTACACCCTTTCTTTCGGAGGGGGGCACGGTGGCCGTGCACGAGGCCGGCAACACCCTGATTCTGGTCGATGACAGCTTGAACATAAAGCGGCTGATGGAGATCCTCCAGCAGTTTGACAATTCCAGCTTCGGCGCGCAGCGCGTGCGGTTGTTACCTGTGCACAACAACGTCGCCTCCGCCCTGGTTCCCGAGCTCGAAGCGATTTTCTCCACCTACGCACTCTCCAACGGGACGCCCCTGCGCTTCGTGCCCCTCGATCGCATCAATGGAATTCTGGTCGCGAGCGCTGATCCCGCTGCCTTCGATGAAGTCGAGCATTGGGTAGCGAAACTCGACCAGCCGGCAGCCCCGAACGGAATTCAGACCTTCGTTTATAAGGTTCAGTACTCCGAAGCCGGACGCCTTGTCAGCCTGCTGAACGCCCTCCGGGGTACTGGTGGAGGCGGAGGGGGCGGAGGAGGTGGAGGAGCCTTTGGGGAAGCCACTTCCCGCGGCACGGGAGGTGGCGGCAGGGGACTCGCGTCAGGCGGGGGCGGCATGGGGTTGGCGTCGGAGCAGCAACAAACTCTCCAGTCGCGCTCCAGTGAAACTACCCCGGGCATGGGTGCTTTCAGTCCGGCGGGCGGCGAGGGAACCACGACGGCCCCCGAAAAGAGGTTGCGCATCATAACTGATCCGGTCAGCAATTCGATCATTGTGCAGAGCACCGCGCAGGAGTATGCCGAAATCGCCAGGACCATCGAGAAACTCGACGTTGTGCCCCGGCAGGTTCTGATCGAAGCCCGAGTGTACGAAGTGGACTTGACCGGGAATCTTTCGTTTGGCCTCGAGTACGCGCTCTCGCAGAGGACTGCCGGTGCGACTGCTCAGCCCTTCAATGGTGACTACGGCGTCGCTACGGCGGGCAGCTTGACGGTTTCCGGCGGCACCGCGATCGGCACTCGCCTCCTGATGTCTTATCTCACAGCCAACGAAAACCGTACGCGAGTGCGAACCCTCTCGGCGCCCACCGTGCTCGCCACCGACAGCACCGAGGCGCGAATCCAGGTGGGCTCCTCCGTGCCGGTGCTCACCTCCCAGGGTCTCGCCCTGGGCGGTCAAATTGCTGGTAATAGCCTGTTTACTAGTACTGTCAGCAACGTTGACACGGGCATTATCCTTTCGGTGACTCCGCGCATCACCAGCACGGGCTTGGTCTCCCTCACCATCAACCAGGACATCAGCAACGAGGTGCCGCCTGTATCGGGTAGCGGCATCCAATCCCCCAGCTTCACGAAGCGCTCGATAACCACCCACGCCGTGGCTCAGGACGGCCAGACCATTGCCTTGGGCGGGCTGATCTCGTACAACTACTCGAAAACCACCAGTCGCATCCCCCTGCTGGGCGACATTCCTTGGCTCGGTGTGCTTTTTGGAAGCACTTCCTACAACACCACGGAAACGGAATTGATTGTGCTCCTGACGCCGCGCATCATCAGTACTCTTCCGGCCGCCCTCGATGCCACGCGCGAGCTTCGGGACAAGTTGAAGGACTTGCGCCGCGAGTTCAAGAAGGACCAATTGTTGAACCCGTAGAAGCAGGATTCAGGAGGGCGGAAACTGGAAACTGGAAACTGGACGGGGAAGAAAATGGAAACTGGAAAATAGAAACTGACCGAGGCTACGAGTTCCCAGTTTCCAATTTCCAGTTTCCAGTTTCAAACTTCTGCTTTTCCCCTACCTGAATCCTGAATCCTGACTCCTGAATCCTGAATCGGCAATCGCCAATCCTTCAGGGGCGGCTCGGGAACTGCCCCTGCGACAAAAGCTCCCCCCCAAAAAAGCCAAAAAAATTCTTGACAGCGCATTTTGTTGGTGCTAAATTAGCGGTCATCATTACGAGTTTGATTAAGGTAGTTAACACGCAGCAGGGTGGCGAAGTGGGAGCGATGCGGAAGCGGGAAAAGGCCTCGAGAGGAAGCAGGCGGCGATAGGTGCTCCGATAGCTCACGCCCACCAGGACTGCGGCGAAGAAAGTTGTTGACAAGAAAGTGGGCGTAATGATAGGGTCGCCCATAGTTCAACTTGGCTTTTTCAGTCAATCGGGGAAGGCGAACGCAAATACGCTTGCCCCTACAAAAAAGGAGAGGGAAAAAAGATGACGAAGAGAAACTTATTGTTGGTAAGTTTGTTTTTGGTTTTCGGGCTCGCGACAATGGCGACGACAGCCTTGGCGGGAACCCAGTGGGTGACAGGCAGTAGCGCATTGAACGTGCGCGCCGAGGGTTTAGCGGAGGAGGTCGGCATTTACACCTTTACACTCAACGCCTCCGGCTCGGTCGCAAGCGGACAATACTTTTCAGTTACATATCCTGCGTCTCTCCCCGTCGTGGCCAATTCGCAGTATATTCAATGCACCGGTCCCGACTTCCCCAATGTGGACTGCTCTCCCATTTTAACGGCGACTCTAGTGGGCCAAACTGTCAATATAACGGTGACTAACAGTACGAACCCCACGTCGTTCAAGAATACATCTGACGAGCTCATCGTCACTGTTCGCGTTGATGCCACTAAGGCGACATGCGGGCCTACCGCGATAGACGCTACGGGTGCTACGCACAACCCTGTAAGTGGCCCGAATAGTCTCAGCCTCTCGGCTTCCTCAGTGACGAGTTTGCCTGTAGCGACCGTGATGTGCACGCCGAACCTCTCGTTCAAGATCGCGCCCAGAGATTGGGAGGTGGGGGCGAATGGCCTGGCGGGTCAAGTCTTGAGCTGCATCGGAACAAAGGACGTTGGGCCGTATGATAATAGCTTCTGCGTTAACGTCGACGAGGAGTTCGCCAATGCGTTGACGAGCCTCAGTTACGAAACCGCATCGGATCCCGATGCTACGAACGGGACCGATTTTACTATCACTCTTTTGGACGTACCTACAGGAGTGACTGTCGGGGACCCGACCGTTACGTATTGCAGTTCGTTGGCTCCTAAGGACAAGGACTACTGCGGCGCCCTTGGGGGTAATGGTATTCCCGTTGGCTACGTTGCGGGTCTGACCGTCACCGCGGGTGAGCTCGCGTGTACGGCGGACACCCCGGCCCCGACGCCGCCCACGCAGACGTGTACTATCACGTATACCGTGGACACGGAGGATGGGGGGTACGCGGAGAACATGGATATATGTTTCCGCTTCTGGTCGCACGGCCCACTGCCGACTGGGTATGTTGAGATATATGCTGACGTGGCAAAGGGTCCGGTCAACGACGCAACGGATACTTATATCCCGAGCTTTTCAGGCGTCTCGGAGCTACCATTACCTGGGTTAAGTGTCGTGGACTTCAGCGACTGCCAGACCAACCTGCTATTCCCCTACATCAATGCCTACCAAGGCCCCGGTTACGCGCCGTTCTCACACTTCGGCACGGGCATCGATATCGCGAATACCACCTGGGACCCGTGGAACGCAACATTTGACACAGGGAACTTGTATCCCGATGAGCATAAGGGTAGTGCTGTGCCGCAGTCGGGTAGCTGCACCTTCTACTTCTACCCGGCGGCTGAAACCGCTACGCAGGTGTTCACGACGCCAACCATATCTGCAGGTGGGTCGTATGCCTTCGACGTAGCCACCGCGGCGCCGAAATTCGCTGCCCAGACAGGCTACGCCATTGCGGTTTGCGGCTTCCAGAATGCTTACGGCTTCGCCGAGATCTATGACAACTTTGGTGCGGCCGTGGGATATAATACTCCGGGGGCAACGTTGGGATACTTGGCGTACATCATACCGGATCCCGCGTTCTACCATCGTAGCCCGGCTGGTGACGCGCTCGGAGAGGAATCAATTGCTCCGATCAACTTGAACAAATTGTGGCAGAAGCTTTTTATGTACGGTAGCCCGTACTACAGTACCGGTCCCTAGTAATTCATCATGGGACGCTGGTGCCGAGTAACATCGGTGCGAGCGTTTCGAGACGGAATGCAAGAGGCAGTTCTGCGCAAGCCGGGCTGCCTCTTCTCTCCTACAAGAACCGTGCCACTAGTTCCAGCGCCACTTGATGGTGGCCGGCGTTTTGGGTTAGCGGAAACACGAGGGGCAGTTGCGCTCAGGCGGGGCTGCCTCCTTGATTCCACGAAAGCTGGCCTCCAGTTCGAAGTGCCACGCTTGGCGGTGGCCGGCGCGTGAGTTGTCGGAAGACGGAGAGGCAATTCTCCGCGGCGGGGGTTGTCTCTCCGGCGCCCGTGACGTAAGTTCGTGTCGTGGTCCCTGGGAGAAGGGCGCGGTCTGAGTACTGCTGTAAGCCGAAGCCAACACGCATGCCGAGGCCCGGCGACTGAAGGACGGAAGGGGTGGAAGCAGGTGACTGGTAGGCAGGGCTGTCGCAACCTCTTCGGCAAGGACAAGGCACGTAGGGCGGATATGTGCCCGCTAGCACCAAGCCTCAGTATACTTTGGTCCTGAAGGTGCCGTCACACCAAGTTCACCGCGCTCAAAGATGAGAATTATTAAACAGAGAGCGGGCGGTCGTACCTTGGCCGCTTGGTTGTCGTTCGGGCTTTGCCTGCTTGTTGCGGGCACGCCGGTGATCGCCTCGTCATCGAGCGAAGAGGCTTTGCGAGCCCGAGTGGAGCAGTGCTACAGCGCCCTCCAGCAAGGCGATTGGCCGAAGGTTGAAAAATACCTCACTAAGGATTCGAAGCCAATCTTCCGCGGTCAGAGTAATAAGAAGCCATTGCTGGGCTACAAGGTTCAGTCAATCAAACTGGAGCCGGATGGGCAGACGGCAACGGTCGTGGTCCAGGTTCCGCTCATGTCTGCTGCGATGCCAAGGCCGATCCCCGTGCCCAACACAACTCTGTGGCGACTGAAAAATCGCGTCTGGTACATGGAACTTCTCCGAGCTCAACCTGACGCGAACGCCCAGCAGGAGCTTTTTAACATGGCGCCCAAGGTGAGGCGTGCGCCTGCCCCTGTGGTCACTTCGAAGGACTTGAAGTTTGAGTCGAAATGGTGTGGTCTTGGCAACATCCAGAGCGGCGAGACTCCCGTAGCCAAGTTCCCCTTTAAGAATGTAAGTACACACTCCGTCACGTTGGCCGAAATTCAGCTTGGTTGTGACTGCCTGCGCCTGAAGACCCAGCAGAAGGAATATAAGCCCGGCGAATCAGGAACCCTGGAAATTGAGTTTGACCCAGCGAGCCTAGGACTCACCATGGAAGAGTCATTTAGCCAAGTCGTCGTAATGAAGACAGAACCCGGCGACGCGTACGTTCTGTTAACTATCGCCGCGCGTGTGGCTCCCGCCCCCCAACCTCCTGCGAAACCTTAGAGTCGGTTACTGAGGGACCCGAAATTGAGCTGTGTGAGCAGGCGCGGTTGCCGATCAAGAGCATCCCGATCAAAAGCATCGGGGCAAGTCGAGAGGTCAACCGGCAGTCTAAATTGAGCGAGTTGTCCACGGCTAGCCGGGGGGCGGTTACTAAGAGCGGCAGATTTCTTCTCAGCCACCTCCAGGCAGCTTGCGAAACTCCCTTCCCGCATTTCTGCGGTAACGAGTTCGAGACAGAGACTGGAAACAAAAGTCCTCGAACCACCGGGACGTCGCGTGCTCAATCTCGAGGCTGTGCGGGGACTTGTAGGGCCGAACGGCGTTCGGCCTCAGTTGGATGGCTTTGTCCAACTTATTCTTGAAACTGTGAGGGAACCTTGAATAGACGGTCGTTCGTCATTTTGTTGCTGATCGCCACGGCGCTTGCATTCGGTGGCTGGCCGAAACCCGCCGCCTGTGGGCAGCAGGCCCCCCCGCCCAACAAGGCTGAGTCCGCACCGGGCGAGCGCGTTGTGCTCACCATCGGGAACGAGAAGATTACCGCCGCTGAGATCGAGAATTTCATTCAGGCCCTGCCCCCCCAATATCAAGCCTTCTACGGTGGCCCGGGAAAGCATTTTTTGCCCCAGTACATCGTCGCAATGAAGGTACTCTCCAGCGAGGCCATCAAGCTGAAACTCGAGGAGCAGCCTGAGGTGGCGCGTGCCATCGAGATCTCCCGTGAGGGTATCCTTGCCGATGCCGCCCGAAAACACTTCCTGAAGAGTATCGTGGTCAGCGACCAGGAACTTCGGGAACTCTACCAGAAGGACAAAACGCTGTCTGAAGAGGTTCGCATTCGCCACATTCTCATCCGCACGGAGAACGCCGCGTTGAAATCCGGCGCCGCGGGCCATCCCGCACTGCCCGAGCCTGAGGCGCGCAAAAAGCTCCAGGATATCCGCGCGCGAATCCTGGCTGGCGCTGACTTTGCACAGATGGCTAAGCAGTACTCGGAGGACACCGCCACCGCCGCTTCCGGTGGGGACATGGGCGTCATTCAGAGTGACAAGGTCGTTCCCCCAATCGTCAATGCGGCCCACTCTCTTGAGCCCGGCCAAGTGAGTGACATCGTATTAACCCCGTCCGGCGTCGAGATTATTAAGGTCGAGGACAAGCACACCAAGTCGTTCGAGGAAGTCAAGCCGGCCCTGGAGACACAACTTCGGCAGTCCAAGGCGGCGGAGATCATTCAGCACCTGGCGGATAATTACCATTTGGTCATTGACCAGGAGTACTTCGCCGGCTCGCCGGGCAAGCAGACCTCAACGGCTCCCCCGCCTAAGCCCTAGGGCCGGGCCTGCCTTCGTCCGCGGAGCGAGCGCCGCGCCCCGATTTGTCGGGGCGGCTTTCCCAAAGCGCGGCGACGAGCAAGCATCGCCAGTCAGAGGTCAGAAGAAAAGACCCGGCGACCGCCAGCAGTACGCATCTCTGAGATTGTCTTTTAGCAGCTTCTTAGTGGCGGGTGGGAAGATGGGGCGAGGAGGCCGGTTGTTGGGCGCCGTGGATTCTTCTTGGCCGCGGCCCACCCGCCGCGGCGGGTTCGTCCGCAAATGAGAATGGTGGACTCAGGATGAAAGTCTTGGAGCTCCGCCGCGTCCGCGCCGTAAGGCTACAATTCTAGCTCCCCAATTCGGGTTCAATAATGCAATGAATCAATCACTCGATGCCCTTGTCCACCGGCCCCCTTTTTCAAGGGACCGCTGAAAACTGCCAGGCAGGAGGTGAGAGACGGAAGCAGGGAAGAAGCAGAAAACCAAAAGCTGCCGGCTGTCAACTGAGCACTGAAGGCTGCCCCGCCGTCTCGGGAAAGCTTCGCCCTGCTCGCGCCATGCCAGTGCCTTGCTCAACATCCTGGCAGAGCTGGGAAGCGGCGAGGGAGTGCACGCAGGGCAATAAGGAACCACCAGGCGCGCACCCCCGGCACAGCTATTTCGTTATTTGGTCTTCGTCTCCTTAGGCGCTGCCATGGCCCTGTGGGGCTCTGCCAGAAGCGCCTTCAAGTCCGCCGCTTTGTACGGATAGTATTCAAGGGACTTCTTCCCCGTCGTGCTGAGAACAATATCCACCCGGCGATTGTTCGCCAGCACAAAAATTGGGAGACGGCGGTAAACCTTCTTGCGGTCCTGCGCAGTAAGGTCGGGAATTTGTTCGGCCAACTGCTTCACGGCTGCGGCATCAAGGTTTTGTCCTTTTCCGAAACCCTTCGTCTCGAGGTTGGCGACGTTGATCCCCTGTTCAACAAGGAAGCTCCGGACGCGTTCGGCGCGCCGCTCGGAAAGCGCCAGGTTGTATTCAACACTCCCGCGCTTATCCGCATGGCCCTCGAGGATGAGGTGGGCGTCCGGGCTGAATTGCAGGTATTGCTTGAGGTTGGCCACGAGTTCCTGCAGCAACTGCGTCTGGCTCGAAACCAGCCCGCCCTCCGGTTTTGCCTTGGTGGGAAGGTCGGTTGGGAAGTAGACGCTGTTGCCCGGAAGCTTGACTTGCAGAATTTCGGCCTCTGCATTTCGCCCCGACTCAATGGACCCCACAATGTGCAAGCTTGCGGTCCGCGTGTCAGAGCCCCCGCAGGCATTGGAACTGTGGAGCGCATAGGTGATGGTTTCGTCGATCGGTCCCACGTCGGTCTTGCTGGGCGTAGGTTGAACAGTGCGGTTACCTGTGGGCGATACGGAACCGAACGGATCAAGCGAAGCGGTGTCAGCCCCGGGGGCGGACCAGGAGAGCGAAGCGCTCCCTTGCTGGTCGACTTTGTCACCTACCTTGTGGTAACGAATCTCCGCCGGCGTCACGCTCAGCGAACCTTGAATGTTCGAATTCACGGTGACCGTGGCGTCAGAAGTCACCACGCCGCCCGGCCCGGTGGCGGTTAACTTGTAGTCGGTGGTCTGCTTGGGTTGGACCGTTTGCCCGCCGGAGGCGGCCACGGGTCCGACTCCGCTGAGCTCGACGCGCGGGGCGTCGGTCGAGGACCACGTGAGTTGAGTCGAGCCCCCACATTCAACCTGGGCTGAGCCAGCCGATATCTGCGCCGTCGGTTTGGCCACGGCCACGGTGATGCTGCCACCTTCTGCCTGAAAGCGTGGCAGGGAACCCAGAGACTTGCCCTCTGACCAGTCCACTGTCTTTTTCTCTCCTGGGTTGGCCAGGGGGATAATCGTTCGCTGGTTTCCGCCCACGGTAATCGGCCCGGAATAGACTGTCCCCCAGCAACAGCCAAGAACGGTGAGCTGATAATCTCCGGGGGGCGCCAGCAGTCGTCGCTTCCCGCCGCTGGCCTCACCCACGTTGGCGACAAAGAAGTCCGGCGTATTCCCGTTCAAGAGCACTGCGGCCCCTTGCGGACCCTTAAGCTCTATCCGCCCCCAAGGGCCTGGCACGGTCCCGGGAATGGCCTCCAGCGCCACAGACAGACTGCTGGTTTTTCCGTCCTCCGCCGTGAACTTCGACGTATACGGTTTGTAACCATAGTTGTAAACAGCTAGCGTATGCTCGCCTGGGTCGGCCCAGAAAAGGCCGCCTCCCCATCCTAGTGGCATATCGTCGATATAAACGTAAGCTTGCTTGGGGGTTACTTGTAACTTGAGATGTCCACATTTTGCCAGGAGAGGTGTGGCTCCCAGCAGTAGAACCGCAAGGCACAACACAAAGACTAACAGCACTCGACGCGATGTTCTCATAGGGTTTCCTCTCTTGAGTCTAACATACCAGACCCGTACCGCCTAGTCAAAGGGGGATTTAAAGTTTTTATTATCTCACGTTTTCTTCATGCAAATCAAAATCTTCTTTGCTGCAAGGGCAAGCTTCTTCGCAGCACCGGCAACGCTGGCAGTCGCGCGTTCTTTGTGGCCCGAAGTCGAGAATCTTCCCTATCAAGGCGGATGTTGATTCCCGCAGAAGTCCGTCGCAGACGGCCGACACTTCGAGCGTCACTGGGCGCGCACACGAGAACTCAGTTTTCCCACCGCCGCGAGAGCGTCGCGGTTCTCCGGGTCGATCTTCAGGCCCGCCTGATACTCCCTCATCGCCTCCGTCCCTCGGCCCTGGGAGAGATAGAGGGCGCCTAGTTTGAAGTGGGCTTGGCTGTTGTCTGGTGAAAGGGACAGCACGGTGCGGAATTCTGTCTCCGCAGACGCATTCTGGCCCGTCTTCCCATAAGCGATTCCCAGGTTTAAGTGAGGATTAGGGTCGTCGGGTTTCAGTTCAATGGCTTTATGGAAGAAGGAGACAGCCTCCGTGTAGCGTCCCTGATTGGTACACACCAGCCCCAGGTTGTTCGAAATGGATGGGTCGTTAGGGGCCAACCGCAGCGCCTCACGCCACTCCTGCTCGGCAAGCTTCACGTCTCCCTCGCGCCAATGGATCAGTCCGAGCCTGCCGTAACCCATCATATTCGGCTCGATCTCGACGGACTGGCGAAACTGTTCTTTGGCCTCAGCACTCCGCCCCTCATCCAGATAGAGTTTTCCCAACGCATTTCGAGCGTTGGAATTCAAAGGAAAAAGGGAGACGGCCGTGCGCAATTCAGGCTCCGCGAGTTCGAGCGAATGCGTTTCCATGTAGGCGATGCCAAGGTACAGGTGGGCCTCGGCATTATATCGATCGAACTCAATGGCCTTTTTATAATACTCGATGGCTTCTGAGTAATGCTGCTTTTTCAGATAAACTAGCGCCAGGCTGCTCCAGGCGTTCGAGAATTGCGGCGCCACTTTGAGCACTTCACGAAACTCTCGCTCGGCAGACTCCACGTCCCCCATCTGCCAATAGACTGCCCCCAGGTCCCTTCTGATATAGGAGGCGTCAGGACAGACGGCCAAGGTGTTCGCGTAGAGCACGAGGTTATTCTGCCAATTGCGATTCCGCGTGACGATGCGGATCGAACAAAGCGCCACCAGGATGCCGAACGCGGTGGCAAGTGCCCTGCTCCAGACAGCGCCGCGGGCTGAGGCTCGAGCCCACAATCCCAGGAATCCCCAACCCAGTAACCAACAAAAGCCTACAGACGGCAGGTAAAGATACCGCTCGGCGAAAACAACGCTCGGCATCCAACGAGCGTTCAGGACCGGAACCAGCGGTACCAGTATCCATAGGAGCCCGAACGATAGGGACCGGGCGCGGCGCCACAAAAAAAAGAAAAGGGCACAACTCACTGCCAAGGCAGCCACCCCCCCAACGACTGCCGGATCGAACAAGCCGCCAGACGGGTGGAAAGGGCAGAACACGCGCAGGTCCACGGGCCAAAGGACCTTCCAAAGATATTGACCTACGAGGGCGATAGCGGATACAAATGCTTGGTACCAAGTGAGACCGTAATTGCCCCAACCCGAGCTCAGCGCCCCCAGAACGCGAACGCGGAACAGAAGGTACAGAACGGTCAGGAGCCACAGCACCGCGTAGCGCAGAACCTTTTGAGCTGGTCGCGTTTCCGCACGGTCGGCGCGGTAGAAGTGCTCGTAGACGGTGGCCAGCAACGGGAGTGTCACCGCCTGCTCCTTGGAGAGTAAGGCCAGCACGAAGCTCCCCGCCATGGCAAGCTGCGCCAAGTACGAAAATCTCCCTCCGGGCCGCGCCACTGCCAAAAAAAGCCAGAAAGTGAGCAGGTAAAATAAGCTCAACTGCAAATCGGGGACGGCCGCGATCCAGGCGACTGCTTCGATGTGGATAGGATGGATTGCAAACAATACGGCTGCCATCAATGCCAAATTACGGTCCTGGTACATCCGCTTCGTAAGTAGAAAGACAGCACCCACGACCAGGACGTGCAGGACGATGTTGACTAGATGAAAGCCGAAAGCGTGAGGCCCGAAAACTTGATAGCAAAGCAGGTACCCCACATTCATTAAGGGCCGATAATATTTCGGGGTCTCCACACCGACGTAAGACGAGACCGGAGTCGTAAAGATTTTCGCCCAATGGTGGAAACTGCGGATGTAGGGGTTATCCAACACCTGCATGCCGTCGTCAGAAACGAAGCCGTTGCGCAGGGTATTCAAATAGGGCAAAGCCGCGCCGACCACCAAAAAGGCAATCAGTGTGAGGTCCGAAAAGCGTGAGAAGCTCTGCCGCTCACTCACGTCGGAGGGAAGATTGGGCTGCTGCTTTTTCAGCCCACCGCTCAGGGGTGCCCGGGAAGAACCTCCACTTCTTCTCCCGGACTCGCCGCGGCCGTGGGGTTGCTGACCGGCTTTGGCTGAACGTAGCGGGGCCATGTTATCGAGGTTGGACTTCCATTTTGATTTCACGTCCGGCTGCTAATGTACACCTGACCACCTCCGCGTACAATGCTCCAGCCGAGGAAACACCGCGACGCTATTCATTGTTCTTCGTGGTTCCTTGCCGACGCGAAAGCCTGCGCAATAATCTTCTGCGCTTCCTGTTGAATTCTCCGCAGGTGACCTTCGCCGAGAAAACTCTCCGCGTAGAGTTTGTACACCTCCTCGGTGCCTGAGGGACGTGCCGCAAACCATCCATTGGCCGTCACGACCTTCAGGCCGCCGATAGGACTACCATTGCCGGGAGCCGTGGTGAGCATCGCCTTGATTTTCTCTCCAGCCAGTTCAGTGGCAATCACCTGTTCCGGCGTTAAACGCTCAAGGACAGCTTTCTGCTCAGCCGTGGCAGGGGCGTCGATGCGCTCGTACACCGGGTCGCCAAACTGCCGCGTCAGTTCGCGATAAAGCTCTCCCAGGTCGCTGCCGGCGCGCGCCGTCATTTCCGCAGCAAGCAGCCCAAGGATGATCCCGTCCTTGTCCGTCGTCCACACGGCGCCAGCGCGGCGGAGGAAGGAAGCGCCGGCGCTTTCCTCGCCCCCGAATCCCAGCCACCCTTCCAGCAATCCTTCCACAAACCACTTGAAACCGACGGGCACTTCGAACAGCCGTCGCCCCAGGCTTGCGGCGACGCGGTCAATCAAGCTGCTGCTGACGAGGGTCTTTCCCACGCCGGCATCGGGTCGCCAGCCGTCGCGATGACGAAACAGGTAAGAAATCGCCACCGCCAGATAGTGGTTGGGATTCAGCAGCCCGGCGCTACGCGTCACGATTCCGTGGCGGTCATGGTCGGTGTCGCAAGCGAGCGCCACGTCAAACCGGTCTTTCAGCGCAATCAATCCCGCCATGGCGTAGGGGGAGGAGCAGTCCATGCGGATCTTGCCGTCCCAATCCAGGGTCATGAAGCGGAAGGTCGGATCAACGCAAGTGTTCAACACCGAGAGTGCGAAGCCGTAACGCTCAGCAATGCGTCCCCAGTAGGCCACGCCTGCGCCGCCCAGGGGGTCCACGCCTATCGCCAAGTTCGCGGCTCGAATCGCGTCCATGTCCACCACGTTCCCAAGATCGTTCACATACACCGAGACGTAATCGTACTTGTGGGTAGTGGACGCCTTGAGCGCAGTCTCGTAAGGAATTCGAGAAACCTCGCGCAAACCGTCAGCCAATAAAGCATTGGCGCGGTCTTCGACCCAGCGAGTGATGGTGGTATCCGCTGGACCACCGCTGGGAGGGTTGTATTTGAAGCCGCCGTCTTCAGGAGGGTTGTGCGAAGGCGTCATAACAATGCCGTCTGCAAGCCCCGTCCTTCGCCCGCGGTTGTACGTGAGGATGGCGTGAGACAAAACGGGAGTGGGCGTGTACCCGCCGTCCTGGTCGATCATCACTTCCACGCCATTCGCCGCGAGCACCTCCAGGGCCGTTTCGAAAGCGGGCTCCGAAAGCGCATGTGTGTCCATGGCCAGGAACAGTGGCCCGTTGATTCCCTGCTGCCGGCGATAACCGCAAATGGCCTGGGTGATCGCCAGGATGTGGCCCTCGTTGAACGAGTCCGAAAAGGCACACCCGCGATGCCCCGACGTCCCAAACACCACGCGTTGCTCCGGCACGGCGGGATCCGGACGCCCGGTGTAATAGGCTGCAATCAATCGCGGTATGTTGACCAGGTCCGAAGGTTCAGCCGGCATTCCCGCACGCGGGTGTCGTCTCACACCGTCCATGCCCACCTCCAATTAGAAGCGCCCCGATGTAAAGCCTTAGCCCGAAGCAGAAATCTTATTTTGACAGAAACCCAGGCAAGAGGAAGCACTGATTTTGATACTACCTTCGGGTCTGTCATGCTGAGCGTAGCGAAGCATCTCGGCATTTTTCCGCACTGTTTGAGCTTTCAAATGCGGGGATTCTTCGTCCGCCGTGGCGGACTCGGAATGACAGGCGTTGGCGTTTTCCTCGACGAATGACAAACAATCCGTATGAGACGGCGAATAGCCAAACAGTTCCCTGTCAGGCCGCGCGGGTTTGCACTTTCCAATAGACCGCATACCTTTCGTCAAACAACTTGTAGAGTGGGATTAAAGCAATCTGCTGGCCCTGTCCCCAGGTGCGAAAGGTCAAGGGCTGACTGGAGATTGGCTTCACCCAACCCAGCGGGTCTTTGGAGTTGGATGCGATGACGGGGACAGGGACCGGCTTGCCGCCAGGGCTGGTGTCGTAACCGATATAAACCATAGCCTTGCTCAGGTTCTCGCTCCCCAATCGGCCGGCCAGCACCAGCGGGCCGTACATCACGGCCTGGAGCGTCGGATCGTCAGCAAGGGCGTCAATATGCAAATCCATCGGCAGGCTGACTTCCACCCGGTCGCCGTCCTTCCAGGTTCGGCCCAGCGTCAGATAGCTGCTGGGACTCGAAAACACCGGCAGCGCTTCGCCGTTCAACATAATCCTTGCGCCACGGGTAGCCCAGTAAGGGATACGGATGTTCAAGTCCATCTTCACCGCTCTTTCCGTGCGAATGACGAGGCGGGTCTTTTCTTGCTCCGGAAAGTTCGTCTCCTGTTCCAGCCGCACGCCCTTTTCAGGCCAGCTCAACTCGGAAGCAATGAAGAGGTTGACAAACAACCCATGCTCATCGTGAAAGTAAATCGTATCGCCGAACTTGGCAAATTCTTCCACGCCGGTCCCCGTGCAGCACCAGAAAGAATCAAAGGGCGAGTCAAAATACTTCCAGTAGCCGCCACCCAGCGGTAGGAAATAGCTCTTCAGCCCGTCCGCGTCTTGGGTCCCCAGACGGCTGTTGAAGAGGGTTCGTTCGTAGTAGTCCATGGCGCGGGGATCAGCGGTCCAGCCGAAGATGTGCCGGGTCAATTTCAACATGTTATAACTGCAACAACATTCCTCCGTATTCT
>Ga0208457_1000756_pt1 | contig 27765 bp, 15 predicted proteins | sample June2015DPH_10_1_FD_185513 | JGI IMG/M metagenome (GOLD analysis project Ga0208457, IMG submission 185513) | Peatland microbial communities from SPRUCE experiment site at the Marcell Experimental Forest, Minnesota, USA - June2015DPH_10_150... | ecosystem: Environmental > Terrestrial > Soil >... | reverse complement strand
CGAGGTAAACGTGCATCTCAGTGTTGCTCTCCACCCGGACGATGCGGTATCCAGGAAGCGTTAGGTTAATCATCATCGGGGACACGGTGGCTCATTTGCCCGTGTCCCCAATCTTTGATGAAGAGCCGAGTTTTCGTAGAACCGGCGTTCACTCGCACCTATTGTCGAAGAACCGTAGGGAAGGACCCCGCTACCGTCGAAGTAGGCCCGCTGAACGGGATCGTAGAAACTCACGTAGATTTCAGCGGAAGCCTGCACGGCTTTCCCCTTGGCGAGGGCCGGTAAAAACTTCGCCTTCTGCACGAGTTCCTCGGCTCTGGCGAGCAGCTCATAATGGGAGGCCTCCAAAGCGAGATAGTCGACGACTGCTCCCTTCTCGTTCACGGTGACCTGAAACTTGACGTAAGGGTTCTCGATCGCCAGCGACTGCAGGTTCGCCGGGATCACCGTTTCAATGGAACTGAGGAGCTGGAGTGGGCGGATGTCGGAATCGCCAGCTTGCAGACCAGGCGTCAGCGGGAGGGCGAAGATCAGGAGCAACGCGACGATGAATGAGATTCTCGTCATGGTATTCAGCATAACACTGAAACGTCCGTTTCCACATCAAATATCCCCCCGGGTTCCGAAACATGAGAATCCATTCGACGTCTTTCTTAATCACCGCGTCAGGCTCATGGGGCTTGCCGAGAAACCTGACCCTCTCCCCTGAAACGGGAGTGGCCTTGTGTGAGGCTTCCGGTTCGCGTGATTCTGGGCTCGGAGGTGAATCACCAAGGAAGCGGGCGGCTTCGCAGCTCGTTCTGCCATAACTGACGCAAAGTGGCGATCGTGGCTGCCGGTAGTGGCTCCTGGGCAGCCGAGACGTTGGCGTGCAGTTGGGTGATGTCTTTCGCCCCCGGAATGACGGTGGAGACCTCCGGGTGGGCCAAAACAAATCTCAGCGCTGCTTGCGGCATCGAGACTCCCGCCGGAAGAAGCGCCCGCACCTGTTCCACGAGACCGGCCCTTCGTTCGATCACACTGCGAGGCCAACGGTTGCGGATGCCCTCAAACGTGCTGGTGCGGTCGTACTTGCCCGAGAGCCATCCGGAATCAAGGGGTACTTTCACGATAAGGCCGACTCCGCGGGCAGCGGCGCCTGCGAAAGCAAAACGAGGCTCTTGATGAAAAATATTGAACAGCACTTCGGCAGCCCGACTGGGTGTCGATTCCGTCATGGTGCGGAGCTCGTGGCTCCAGTCCATCGAGGCGCCGAACGCGCGGAGCTTGCCTTCGCGCTGCAACATTAAAAGTTCGCCGTAAAGATCGGCGGCCTGTGCGCCGTCGAGCCGATCGGCCGGCGGATTGTGCAGCAGCAACACCTCCACATGGTCGGTTTGCAGGCGGCGCAGGCTGCCCTCAAGCGAGGGTCGCAGCCTGGCAACCGAGAAATCCTTCGTATGCAGGCCGGTGTGTCCGAACTTGGTGCAGATCACGGCCTCGCGGCGCCGCCCGCGCAGTGCCTGCCCGAGCAATTGCTCGCTGGCGCCGTCGCCGTAGCCGGGCGCGGTGTCGAAGAAATTGCAGCCCGCATCGAGCGCCGCATGCACAAGCCGGATCGATTCGGTTTCGTCCGGGCCGCCCTGGAGCGGATTATTGAGCAGCCAGGCGCCGAAGCCGATGGAGCTGACGCGAAGGCCGGTATTACCGAACAAGCGCTGTTGCATAAATTGAATGCGTTGCGGCAATGCGACAGCATCAGTGACCTTGGCCGCTACCTCTTGCCAAGAGTCGCCGGGACGTAGACGAGCTCAATGCCGTCTCCGGTGCCCAAGTTTCGGGAATACTGCTTGTGTATTGCGTCGTTCCAGTGCTCATGGACTCCAAGGCTCTTGAGGCGCGTCCCATCTCGCTCCGGGTCGTAGACGCTGCCGGAGGGCGGCGCCTCGGCGCGCGCCGCCTCGTGGAGGTAGTTGTCGCAATATGCGAGGTCGACGAGGTTGGGCCACTCGCTCCTCAAGAAATCGATCCCGACTGAGTCGATGGCGACACCGTCCTGCGACAGTAAGACGCTCGAGGGCCAAGTGCCGTCAAACGGTGACATGTTCCACCGAAAGTGGGGCGGACCGTTCACGAGATCATCGGCATAGAGGGCATCGATCAGGAAAAGAACCGCCTTCGCGCCCATGTCCTTGTGCCCCATGAAGTCCACGAACGTCAGGTGCGACGGACTTCCGTCGCGCTTCTGCTCGAAGTAATCGTGGAAGTTCTTCCGCCAATCGGGTTGGATGCTCGTCGCGCCGTACCAGTTCTTCGCACAGAGTGTCACACCCTGGCTGACGTGGCCCTTGAGGATGGCCATGTCCACGGCGTAGGTAGCCTCGACCAGGCAGGAAGCGAGTCCCGTGGCGAGCTTGGTGTCAACGGAGTATAAGATCGCGCCGTCCACGTAGGTCGCCTTGATCCGGCCGTCGCCGCCCGCGTTGTCCACAAAGCGCACGCCCGGGAAGACGGCGTGGCTCTTCTGGTAGACGTCGTCGGTGATGTAGCGGCTCGTGTCGAAGACCGTGATGTCAGCCTCCGGCACGCCCCCGCTGTTCACGAGCGTTTTTAGCAGCGCAAGAACGAGGTGGGGCGAAGCGTTGATCTCGGCCGTCGAGGCGTGGCTTGACGCGTTGTTCTCGTTGATCTTGATCGCGACCTTCTCGCTCTTGCGGTAGCCGACATCCCCGCGGCCTGATCTCCGGTTGAAAGCCCGGAAAAGCGCGTCCCATGCGGCCGCATCGCTCGCCGTGTCGGAGAGCCGGCGGATGCCATTCGACACCAGTCCGTCGACGGCGGCCTGATCGTTGAAGCGGTCTTCCCACCAGTTCCCTGTCTGGCCATCCCAAGAGGCCGCCTTCGGGTCGTACGTCCAGACGACGCGGCCCGGCCGCACACCGCGCGGCGTGCCAAACGGATGATTTGCCCCGTCCGCCGGCGCCCAGGCGGTGGCTGGCTTTGGAGGTGGCGCGACGGGTGGAGCCGCTTCGGCCGCCGGCCGGAAGTCGATCGAGTCGAGGTTCATGTTGCCGTTGGCTTCGATCTTCAGCGTCAGCACATGCCGGCCCGCCGGAAGCGACACGGTCGCTGCGTTGGTCAGGAGGGCCCAGTGGTGCCACTGTCGCCAGGCGAGCGGGTCCTTCGGGTCGTTCGTCGAGGGGATCTCGATGGTCGCAAGGCGCTGGTCGCCATCAAGTGTCAGACTGATCGATCCATTGCTGTTCGACGTGTACGGGATCGACAGGGCGTATGCCCCGGCCTTCTTCACGTCGACCGTGTAGTTGATCCACTCGCCCACCGCCGTCCAGCCGACGTAGAGCAAACGCATGGGCGGCTGGTAGCGGTTGAACGGGTTGTCGTCGATGCCGCCGCCCTTGGTGTACGATATGTCAACGGCCTCGTGCATGCGGAATTCGTTCAGCGGGTCTCCATTGGCCGGATTGAGCGTGCCGCTGCCGCTATTGACGGTATCGCTGTCATGATAAGCGACTCCCTCCCCGCCGAGGTCGTAGTATGCGCACTTCACCCTTCCGGGGATGACCGCGGGCCCGGCGAAGGTGCCGTCCGCGAACGGCCTGCCCTTGTACTTGGCAAGCCAGGAGTCGCCTGCGCCAGGTTGGTCGCCCGCTCTCGCGGGCGCCAGCATCAGCAGCGAGCCGGCAAGAATGAATCCCGGTACACGACTGTGGGTCAATGCGGACAAAAATCCGGATTGAGCGCACAGGGGTTCAAAAAAGAAGCCGGTCATATTCATAAAATAAAACGTCAATTTTAACCAACATTATCCCTCCAGACTCTCATGCCGTGTCGCTCCCAAGAGTGACACCAGTCAGCAGGCCGGCGCAAATCCAGCCGTTTATCAATGGTCGCCGTCATAATATTATCGTGATCACCGCATCCGCAGGCAGGGTATATCTGATGGCTTTCCCCTCCACCCACAGCTGCATGGGCTGATCACAATTTCTTGCATTGTAAACGACCACGGCGATTTTTCCGTCCGGATTAATAAAACCGCCGGCGAGCAAATTATCATTGTTCGAGGTGCAGGCGATCCGCTTGGCGCCCGGCTTGATAAACCGGGAGAATTGTCCGAACACATAATGCGGCGGATTGAAGACCAGCTCCCCCGTCGCCAGATCCGTGGTGATGATGTTCGATCCCGATGCGCCCCCAACATGACGGGGACCTCCGGTTTGATCGAGCAGCAGGTTCCAGAACACCCACCCGTTGGTCCAGTTGTTCAGATCCATGATCATGCTCTTTGCCAGACGCCTTGCCGATGCCCAAGATCCGTTCATTCCTCCCTCTGTGTAGATGAGTTTCTTATCCGGGAAGGCGTCGTGGACAATGCGGACATTCTCATAGTGGTCTCCAATGTACCAGTGAAAGGCCGTTCCCCAGATATAGCGCGAGGCCTCGGGATCCTCATAGGCAACTTGGGCGCGTTGATACATGATTCCCCGGTTGTGGTCCCAGATCATGACCTTAACATCGCCCAATCCGCTGTTATGCAGGGCCGGCCCCAAGTGATCGCGGACAAAGTCGCGCTCCTCCGCCGCGGTAAAGATGCATGATTCCCAGACCTGGGTCGCCATCGCTTCGTTTTGCACGGTCAGGCCCCAGATGGGAATTCCCGCCGCCTCGTAGGCCTTGACATATTTGACGAAATATTCGGCCCAGGTCTGGGCGTACTCGGCCTTCAATTTGCCGCCATGCAGCATGTCATTGTTCGTCTTCATCCAGGCGGGCGGACTCCACGGCGACGCGAAGATCTTTATGTTCCCTTTCGCAACGGCCAGCGCCCGCTTGATGAAGGGAATCCGGCATTTCTCATCGTGTTCGACCGTGAAGTGTTTCAGCCCGGTGTCGCCGGCAACGTCATCATACGTGTACATTTCATCCGAAAAGTCGCAGCTGTGGATGGTGGTGCGACATAACGTGTAAGCGTTGCCCTCGACAGGATCGAAACATGCCTTCAGGAATTGCTCCTGCGACTTCCCGGGCAATTTGGCAAAGGTCACCGCAGCCGCATCGGTAAATGCCCCGCCGAAACCCTCGATGGTCTGAAACGTTTTGTTAACGTCTATCATCACGGTCGGGTAGTCTTCATCAGGCTGCTCAAGAGGCGCGAAGGCGCCGAAACCCAGGTCATGAAGCAACTCGTGCGTGGATTCGGCGGTGATAAACGCCTGGGCCTCCTTATAATCCCGTTGCTGACCATAGATGGTGGTCGTGGCGAAGATGCTACTCTGAACGAAAAACGCGGCGACAACTCCTGCGTTGGATGATATTCTGGTAATTTTCATAGCGTTTGGTGGGGTATAATTGGCGGGTTGCGTTTGCTTCGCAGCAAACCGTGATTCTTTCTGCGCAGATTAAGATTTGGGAACACGAGCGAAAACGCGGACATAATCGATATAGAGCGTCTGGGGAAACACCGTGCTCGCGTCGGGATTACCGGGCCAGCCGCCGCCCACCGCGAGATTCAACAGGAGAAAGAACGCCCGGTCGTTGAAGACCCATTTGGCGTTGGCAGGCAGCTTGGCGGGAGTGCAGACGTGATAGACATGATCGTCGACGGACCACTCGATCAGGTCAGGAGACCAATCGATGGCGAAGGTATGGTAACCGTCGCTGAACGCGTGGTCCGCTGGCAATGAGTAGGTGCCCTGAAGCGGCCTGCTGCCAGAGTAACCGGGGCCATGGAGCGAGCCGTGGATCGTCCCGAGCCGGTGTCCAAGGTTTTCCATGATATCGATTTCCCCGCAGGCAGGCCAGCCAACGATCCCAAAATTACCGCCGATCATCCAGCACGCGGACCAAATTCCGCGACCGCGGGGCAGTTTCATGCGGACTTCGACGCGGCCATACGTCGTCGCAAACTCTCCCTGGGTTTTGAGGCGCGCGGAAGTATAGCCGCCCGTGGCGGTGCGGACTGCGCGAATTGCCAGTGCCTTGCCGTCCGTAGCGTCAGGATCAACCACGATGCGAGAATTTTCCCGTGCGGCGGTATAGACCTCGAGTTCCCGGTTGCCCCAGCCACCGCCGCCCAAATCGTAGTTCCACTTCATCGGATCAGGGCCTGTGCCTTCCGGTTGGTTGAACTCATCGCTCCAGACAGGCGCCGGGGTCGCGGCAGCCAGATGTCCGGTCACAGCAAGACCCAAACCGATGAGAAAACAAAAGGCTGATTTCATATGGAAAGACAGCGGAAGTTCGGACGGCCGGGTAGTGGAACTGGTCGAAATCGGCGGGCACGCACAAGTGCAAGGAAGGCCAGGGCCATGACGAACCACCCTTCCATCGCGCCGCCGCCGCCCCCCCCACCGGACGAGGAGGGCGGAACGGGCGCGGAGTTTACCGTCAGTGTGGCCACGCTGCTGGTCACAGTGCCGGAGTTGTTGATAACGGTGACGGTGTAACTGCCGGCATCGGTCGTTTGCACGTTCGCCAAGCTCAAGCGGGCACCTGTGGCGCCGCTGAGCGCGGTGCCGTTGAGGTACCATTGGTAGCTCGGCGCCGGCTTGCCCGATGCCGTCACGGAAAACTGGACATTGGCGCCGACAGTGACCGTCTGGCTTTGCGGCTGTGTCGTGATGAGAGGAGCAGCGGGGAATATGCCCAGGCGGATGGTATGGTTATTGGTGTCGGCAACATAGATGTTGCCAGTGTTGTCCACCGCTATGCCGGTGGGAAAATTGAAGCGGGCGGCGACGCCCACACCGTCGGCAATCCCGCTGGATCCGGCCATTCCGGCGATGGTGCTGACCACGCCGGACGGGGTGATTCCACGGAGGGTATGGTTATCGGTATCGGCGACGTAAAGATTGCCGGCGTCGTCCACGGCCACAGAGGAGGGATAGTAAAACAGCGCTTGGCTGGCAGGGCCGTCGTCGCTCCCGATGCTGCCAGCCAGTCCGGCCACGGTGGTCACGGCGCTGGTCGAGGTGACGACTTTGCGGATGGTGTCGTTATTGGTATCGGTCACATAGAGATTGCCGGCGCCATCCAGAGTCAGTCCCTGAGGCCCGTAGAAGCGGGCGGCGGTGCCGGTCCCGTCGGCGGTGCCGCTGACCCCGGCCATCCCGGCAATGGTGCTGACCACGCCGGAGGAAGTGACTTTACGGATGGTGTGGTTCAGGGTGTCGGCGACGTAGAGATTGCCGGCGGTATCTGTCACGATGCCCGACGGGCCGTTGAATCGGGCGGCGGTCCGCGGGCCGTCGGCGCTGCCGCTGGTGCCGGCCTGTCCAGCCAGCGTCGTTACCATCCCCGCCGACGTGATCACGCGGATTGTGTCATTGTCGGTATCGCTGACATAGACGCTGCCGGCGCTGTCGACAGCCACACCGGAGGGATGATTGAACTGGGCGGCGGTGCCCGTGCCGTCAGCGCTTCCGCTGCTCCCGGCCTTTCCGGCCAGCGTCGTCACCACTCCAGCCGGTGTGATTTTCCGGACTGTATGGTTGTTCGTGTCGGCGACATACACGTTGCCGGCGCTATCGACAGCGACATCGCAGGGATGATTGAACTGGGCGGCGGAGCCGGTGCCGTTGGCGCTGCCGCTTGTTCCGGCCTGCCCCGCCAGCGTGCTGACGGTCAGCAGGGCATAAACCCGGACATAGTCGACGTAGAGAGTCTGAGGAAAGGCGGTTGTGGCGTCGGGATTGCCCGGCCAGCTTCCGCCCACCGCAAGATTCAGGAGCAGGAAGAACGGCGCGCCGTTGAAGACCCAGCGAGTGCCGGGCGGGATCGTCGCAAGGGTGCAGGTGAAGTAGACATGACCGTCGACGGACCACTCGATCAAGTCAGGCGACCAGTCGACGGCAAAGACGTGATAGTCGTCGCTGAAAAGCTGGCCGTTGGGCAGCGTGTAAGCGCCCTGCAGACCTTGCGCGCCGGAGTAACCGGGTCCATGCAAGGTGCCGTAAACCCGCGTGGGATCCTGGCCCAAGTTCTCCATGATGTCGATCTCACCGCAGGCCGGCCAGCCCACGGCACCGATGTTGTCCCCCAGCATCCAGAAGGCGGGCCAGAGGCCGTCGCCGATAGGCAATTTGAGCCTGGCCTCGATCCGACCGTAGGCGGTCGTGAACAGCCCCTGGGTCTTGAGACGCGCGGAGGTGTAGCCCCCTGCCGCGGTGCGGACTGCGATAATGGCGAGCGCCTTGCCGTCCGTGGCGTCAGGATCAGCTACAACGGCGGAATTTTCCCGTGCGTCGGTGTACACCTCGAGTTCCTGATTGCCCCAGCCACTGCCGCCCAAATCGTAGTTCCACTTCGTCGGATCAGGGCCTGTGCCCACCGGTTGGTTGAACTCATCGCTCCAGATGAGCGCCGGAGGCGCGGCAGCCAGATGCCCGGTCGCGGCAAGACCCGAGCCAAGAAGAAAGAAGGGAACAAATTTCACAGGGAAAGGCTGCTAAAATTGCAAACGGCGGGAGGTCAGCCGGCCTGATAGCGAAACCAGCCGAAATCGGCGGGCGCGCTGGTGTCACCCGCGTCTTGCCGCGCACGGGCTGGTTTGAGCCGGGTCATTTGGCCTGCGGTACGGCCGGGCGGTAGAATTCGCGGATGATCGCGGCGAAGGAGGGCTTGGGATTGCGCTCTTCATCAAACACCCCCCAATGCTTTTCGACGACGCCCGGGCCGGTGGCGCGCCCACCGCCCTTCCACGATTCGTCGAACGCCTCGAACAGCAGCGTCACGACCTTGCGGCGGCTCACCCATTGGTAGTGTTGCCGCAGATAGTTCTCCTGCGCGGCGACGGACACCTCGCCCTTCATCAGCGCCCCTTCCTCGCCAGGCCCTTTCTTGCTGGCGTCATATTTGGTGGCCCAGCCCGTCTCGCCCAAGATGATCTGCTTGCCGGGATGAAATTCCGCCGCGCTGTCGTAGATTTTTTCGGTCCACGCCATGGCCTCGTCCAACTGACGTCCGTTCCACAGCGCATAACAGTGCAGCGTAATGAAATCGACCTCGGCGGCGACGGGCTTCGACGCCTCCTTGTTCCAGAAATTGTAGTCGTCGGCGGTGGTGACCGGCTGGGTGATCGCACGGCGCGCCTCCCGGATGCAGTCAATGACAAGCGATGGTTCGCACCGGTGGTCGGACCAATCGACCATGGTCTCGTTGCCGATGCTGACCGCGACGACGATGTCACGGTATTGGTTGGCGAGCCGGATGACGCCATCGATCTGGGTGCGATTGTCCGTGCGGCCGGCCGTGTCCTTTTCCGGCACGATCCAAGCGCCCAGAATCACGCGCATGGGCAACTGGTGGCGGCGGATGAGCTTCAGCGTCGTCTCCGCCACGGGCGAAAAGTCATACATGCGGACGAGCTGCCAGTAATGGTTGACCAGATGCAGGTCCTCCAGCACCTGCGCCTCGCCCGGATAACTCTCCCCCGGCGCCTGCCCGGGCCGGAATGGGCTGAAGCAAATGCCATTACCAATCCACTTGCCATCCAGTTCCGCTTGAAACGGTCGCGCGCCGCCCGGCAGTGTCGCTGCGGGCGCAACGGCAGGGGCCGCGGCATCCGCGGCATGGGCCGGCGCACAGAGGAGCAGACCGATGAGCATGCCGCAGCCGAGCCGGTGGATCGCCAGTTCAGAAAAAATCGCGTGAGGGATGACGCTGGAGGATGGTTGCATGCAAGTGCTGGTGTTGCGCGGCCCGGCGCATGACCGGGCCGCAGTGTGGCCTAACCTATCTGCGCGCCGCACCCACGTAGGTCTGGATGGCATGGGCCGGGATGCGGCAGGTGATCGACTCTCCCTCAACCGAGAGGTCAAAATCGACCGGAGCGTCGGTCGCGTTCAACACCACCGCCACGACCGCACCGTCGGGATTCACAAAAGCGACCGACTCCAGGGATTTTGGTCCGCCGGTGGAAACGATGCGGCGCGCCCCCGGTCGCACGAAGCGGCTGAACTGGCCGATGTAGTAGAACGAACTCTGGTAGCGCACCTCTCCGCGCTTGGTGTCGACGAGCACGGGCGCGTCGCAGAAATTGCCCACGTGGTTGGGGCCGCCCTGGGCATCGAGCGCGATGTTCCAGTCCATCCAGCCGCAGACCCAGTTGCGGAAATCGCCTATCATGTTGTGCGCGTAACGTTCGCCATGGTCCCACTGACCGGGCTTCGCACCACCTTCGCAACAGCCTTCCGTGAAAAGGATGTACTTGTCCGGATAGGCGGCATGCACGCGGGAGGAAGCGGCGAAATCCTCGCTCACATACCAGTGCAGCGCCGCCCCCCATAAGTAGCGCGCGGAGGCAGGGTCGCCAAAGACCGCCGCGGCGCGTGCCTCGAGGCGGTCGCGGTTGTGGTCCCAAGCGAGCAGGTGCACGCCGCCGAGTCCGGCCTTGGCGAGTGCCGGGCCGAGGTGATCGCGCACGAAATCGCGCTCCTCTTCCGGCGAGTAGAGGCAGGACTCCCAGGTCTGCTTCGCTTCGGGCTCGTTCTGCACGGTCAGCGCCCAGACGGGGATTTTCTCCTCGGTCTCCATCGTCTGGACAAAGCGCACAAAATAGTTCGCCCAGGAGGGGCGGAATTCGGCAAGAAGTGAACCACCGTCGTCCATGCGCCGGTTGGTCTTCATCCAGGCGGGCGGACTCCACGGTGAAGCGAGCAGGTGAAAGCGGTCCCGACCGGCGGTTTTCTGCGCGTCGTGAATGAGCGGGAGGACCCAGCGGCGCATGGGCTCGAGGGTGAAAAAGACCAGAGCGTAGTCACCAAAGGTCTCGTCGAGCGCCCAGATGTGGAGTGAAAAGTCACAACTATTGATATGCGTGCGAGCGAGCGTGTAGCCGATGCCCTCGCTAGGGTCGTAGTAACGGCGGATGACCTCGAGGCGCTTGTCGGCGGGCAGCTGCGCCAGCTCCCAAGCCGCCGACTCGGTGAGCGCGCCGCCAAAGCCGACCATCTCCTGGCAGCGCTGCTGCAGGTCGCAGGCGATCGTGTCCGCAGCAGAGGCGGAGGCGGCAGGCGCGGCGGCCGGTGCCGCCAGCGGGGTGAGGACGTGGCCGTTGTCGCGGGCGGTCTCAATCAGAGACCAGACGCGACCCGTCGTCGGTGCGGTTGCGGCGGAGAGCGTCATGGGAATGCACCCCGCGAGGAACGCGGCACGGATGCACAATCGTTTTTCGGGCATAAGGGACCCTTCCCTTTCTCAGGCGGTCGCCGCTCCCGCGGCCGCAGCCGATCCTTTGCGTGCGGCCAGATCCTGTTCGATCGTTTTCACGTTCGCCTCGGTGAGGGGATAGAAGAAAATGGCCAGACCGCCCAAAATGGCGAAGACGGCGGGGCCGATGCTGAACATCAGATCGATGCCCATAAGGGTCCGCGCACTTTCGGCCACGTTCGCCACAAACCCGTAGTAATCGAGCATCCATCCCGCCAGTGCGGCACCGAGGGCGAGGCCGATTTTCTGCGAGAAGACCGACGCGGAAAACACCAGTCCGGTGGTCCGGCGGCCGAATTTCCATTCGCCGTAGTCGGCGGTATCGGCGTACATCGACCACAGGATCGCCGGCGTCGGGCCGACGACAAAGCTGGCGAGAATGTTCAGCACGTAGAGCAGCCAAAGCGCCTGCGGATCGACGAAGTAGAAGCTGGCCATGATCAGGGCATTGAGAACGGTCAGCCAGAGCAAGAGCGACCGGCGCTCGAAGAAGCGCACAAACAGCTTGGTCGAAGCCACACCGCCGATGAAGGCCAGCGAGCCGATCGCCATATAGAGCGCCACCTTGCTTTCGTTGCGAACCGCGTACTTGAAATAATAGATGATCGAAGCCCCGCGCATCGCCGTGTTCGTCAGGACGAACACGGCGGAAAAGAAGAGGACGACCCACGGCCGGTTCCGAAGCAGAGTCGCCAAGTCGCGGCGCAGCGAACTGGCCTGATGGGCCGGCGGCTGCACCCGCTCACGGGTCATGGCAAACGTGTACAGGAACATCGCCACCGAAATGACCGAGAAAAGCAGCATGGTGTAACGAAACCCGGTCGCCTCGTTGCCGCCGCCGAGAAAGTCTTTCAGCTTCACCACGGTCAGCCCGATCAGGAACTGCGCGCTGAAGGCGCACATGAAGCGGTAAGTCGAGAGCGAGGTGCGCTCTTCCGAGGATGGCGACATCACGCCCATCAGGGCCGAGTACGGAATATTGATGGCGGTGTAGGCGACCCACATGAGACCATAGGTCACATAGGCATACACCAGTTTGCCGTGCTGCGTCAGGGACGGGTTGACAAACATGAGGAAGCCGAGGAGGCCATAGGGCAGCGCGCCCCACAGGATAAAGGGCCGGAACTTGCCCCAGCGGGAATTCGTGCGGTCCGCAATCATCCCCACCAGCGGATCCATGATGGCATCAAAGATCCGGATCACGAGGAACATCGTGCCCACCGCGGCCGCCGGGAGGCCGAAGACGTCGGTGTAGTAGAAGAGGAGAAAGAGATTGAAGAACTGAAAGAAAAAATTCGAGGCGGTGTCACCGAGACCGTACGCGATTTTTTCCCGGACAGTGAGATGGCTGTTGGTCGAGAGCATGGGATGGGGGGCGTGGGCGAACGGGACCGTTGGTTTGTTCATTCGGGATAAAAGGCGGCTTCACTCATCTTCGGCACACGCGCGGTTGGCTACTTCGCTTACTGATCACTCTGTTTCTCCATCTGATCGTAGAAGGCCTTCAGGACGTCGAAGGCTTTTTTCTTGATGCCGTTTTCACCGATCAGCCCTTTCCGATTCCAGCCGTCCTGGATGTTGGGCAACAGACGGCGGGGCGAGCGGAAATCGCAGAGAATCCAAGGAGTCACACCCCGGAACTGGGGGATTTTTTGCAGCATGGGCAGAGTCTGGCGATAAAGGTCCTCTTGGTATTCCTCGCTGAAGCGCGTCAGCCTGTCAGCATGAAATCCCTGCAGCGCGCCGCCGCCAAATTCGCTGATCACCACCGGCTTTTGATACTTGATCGACCACTTGATCCGGCCGCATTTATCCGGCAGCCCATCGTACCATCCGACATATTCATTGAAGCTCACCATGTCGGTAAACTCGCCCAAGGGATCGTCCACAACCCTTACGTCCGAATCGCTCGTCGTGCCGTGGACCTCCATGGCGGCCGAGACCAACCGGGTATCATCCAGCGATCGGGCGAGGCCAATCAGAGTTTCCAGAAACTGGTTCCGGACCGCGCTGATCGGTGTTTCGTTGGCTACCGACCAGACAATAACGCTGGCGCGGTTCTTGTCCCGTTCGATCAACTCCGTAAGCTGGTTCTGGGCATTCTCCAGTGTCGCGAGGTTGTCCCAAAGGATGGTCCAGTAGACGGGAATCTCCTCCCAGACCATGATGCCCATCTGGTCGGCGATCCGGGCCATGTACTCACTGTGCGGGTAATGGGCGAGGCGGACGAAATTGCAGTTCAACTCCTTCGCCCAAGTCAGCAGCATGCGCGCCTCCTCTTCCGAGCCCGCCCGACCGCCTCGCAAGGGGTCCTCCTCGTGGATGGAAACGCCTCGCAGGAAAACGGGGCGGCCGTTTAGCAGGATATCGGTCCCTCGCACCTCGATGCTGCGAAAACCGATCTGCTCGGCGACCCGGTCGGTGCCGGACGATACCGTCACCTGATAGCGCTTGGGATTCTCCGGCGACCACAAGGTCAGATGGTCGACCGGAAACTCAATGTTGGCCCGACCTGCTTCGTCGGGCACGGTTTCCGCCGCGATCTTCAGTTCAGGGATGTCGACCATCACGGCCTGCCGCTTATGCGTTCCATCCAACTGGACCTTCACCTCGATTACGTTGCGGGTTCCTTTCTTCAGCTGGATGGCATAATCGGCGAGGAACGTCTCCGGTGTCTCGACCAGCAGGACGTCCCGGGTCAGCCCGCCGTAGTTCCACCAGTCGGTGTTAAGCGTAGGAACTCCTTCGCGCCGGCGCTGGTTGTTGACCCGGACGACCAGCGAGTTGCCGGTCTCTTTGACAAGATCGGTGATCTCATACTCGAAGGGCGTGAAGCCGCCGATGTGCTTCCCAAGCTTCCTGCCGTTTAAATAAACATCGGCCTCGTAATTGGCCGCGCCAAAACAGATGAACAGCCGCGCGGCCGGGAGGGACTTTCGAAAATCGAACAACCGCCGATACCAGACCGTCCCTTCGTAATAGAGGAGCTTGTCGTTCTGCGAGTTCCAATCCCGCGGGACGATCAAGGTGGGACTTAGATCAAAGTTATATTCAGCCAGCTCCGTCTTGTCCTTGGGTTGGCGGTCGAGGAAAAAACCGCCGGCTGGATCGGGCACCTGGTCGTAAGGCTGGTAGCGATAGTCAAAGTAACCGACATCGTAGGGATCGATAATATAGTTCCATTTCCCGTCCAGGCTCATGCCTTGCCTGGCCTGGACGTTCATCATGGCCTGCCGGGCCTGCAGGGACAGGGCCAGAAGAAGAAAGCAGAGGAACGATCTGGTCTTCATTCGGGAAATGCCGTGCAAACTGTGGTATCCGAAATTCTAGTCGCCGCCTTCATCGAAGACCGACCGCATCGGTGGATTAGGTGCCTGTGGTCAATCAGCCGGTACAGGACATTACCTGGTCTTGGGATAAAAGCGCGCACCGGATATGCACCAGTGCGCGCGTGCTAACCCCCTAAGCTTAAATATGATTAGAATTTACAGGCAAACTCCAGCCGCATGGAAAGCGGCGTGCAGTGGATAATGCCGTGGCGTCTTTGCTATTCCAGTCTGTGCCGCTCAGAATCTGATGCCATACTCGATCCTGGCCGTGAGCGGCGTGGAATAGATCAGACCGTATAACTTTTGATCGTTGAGAAGGTTGTTCACGTTGAGCTGGACGAACTGATTATGTCCCCAGCGTTTCCACTCGTATTTCGCGAAAAGATTAAGGAGCAACTGGGATGGCGAATAGGCGATGATCGGCTGGCCGGCGGTGTTGATCTCGGTCTGGCCGGATCCATGGGTGACGCCGGAGTAGAATTCCTCCTGTGAGTGCCAGGTTCCACCTATGCCCACGGTCAGGCCCTTCAGCCGCCCGTCGGTGAACTTGTAATTCGCCCAGAGACTGTAGGCATATTTGGGAGTGTCGTCACCCGGATATACACCGACACTCGTGCGCGTCGAGGTATCCGATGGATTCGCGTAGGCCACGGTCAGGGGTTCATTCATCAGGCCCCAGCTGCCGTTCGGGAAGTACCAGACCGCCCACCTATCCTGCGGGTACGGATACTTCGGCCACTGGCCGAGATTTAACCGCCTGACCGAGGCGTCGACCGACCCCGTGAACACGAATTGCAGATAGTCGTTGGGGGTAAAGAAGATCTGGCCGTCATAGCCCTTGGATTGGTCGATGACCTGCCACGCAGCCGACCCTTTCCCACTAAAGCCGGTGGCGTCCCAAGTTGCATTGTTGGTATTGGGATCGGAGCCCGCGCCATTATAGAGCCAGCCCGGCCAGGCGCCGTTCCAAGTGGAGTTCTGAGTGGCATTGAATACCGCATCCATATAAGCGGCTCCGGTCGGCGTGCTGCAGTTGATATAAATACTGTTGGCGCCAGCGGCCGCATGGGTAATGGGGGAGAGATGGGTGATCGCCCCGGCATTCAGCGCCGCATTCCACGCTGCTGTTACTGTCGGGTCAACCTGAGCAGAACCGCCCTGGCCACTGGGGTTCACTCCGGGCAATCGGGAGTCGGGAGCAAAGAGCGCATTGAACCCGCCAGACAACTCGTAGACAGTCGGCTTGCTCGGATCGAAGTAAATGTGGCCCATCGGGGCCGGCACGTACCAGGGTTGGTTCACCCAGGACGTCTTGGTGATGGTATACTTGCTGATCGTCCCGGAAAGCTTTCCATCGAAAAAGTCGAACTTGATGCCCAGTTCCCGGCTCTTTCCGCTGTCCGCGCCTACGGGCGCCCCGGTTACGCTGTTGTGCAGGCCGCCAAAGTTCGGCTGCAGACCCTCGGACTTCAGGCCGTAGATGGAAAGGTTCTTGAGGATCTTGATCATGATACCGTTTTGGTAGGACTTTTCCACGATCGTCACCGCTCGGCCAACCGTAGTGCCCGGCGTACTGCCCGGTGCGCTGATCGTCGTGTCGGTGGACCAACTGTCGACCTTATCATGACGGATGCCGTTCATCAGAATCACCCGATCATCCGCGCCCAAAAACTTGAACAGCTTGGCGTAGTTATTCAGATAATAGCCGGCGTCCCAGACCTTGTTGATGTTGTTCAGGTCGTTTTGATACATGGCCGGATCAGCCGTGCCGTCTCCCTGTTTCCCGAAAATAATCGGGGTAAGATCGTTGGGGCTCTTGTAGCTGAATTGATTCGGCACCGTTTGCCAGTTGTTCTTCGTCACCTGGTTGCGCAGTGCCGAGAAGCCCGCGAGAACCTGGTCCTCGATGCTATACCACTTGCCTTCGAAGAGGGACTTCCGGGCCGTGATCTCCGCCCTTTCCTGGTCGCGAATGGTTTGCTGGTTGGCCTGGTTCCAAGCGTACTTGCTGACGGAGTTGGGGAAGGTTCCGAAAACAAGGCTGAGGTTGGCGACGCTCTCGCCGTTGATCCCGTTGACGGCTCCGTACGTGGAGATGGTCTGCGACAGATTATATCCCGGGTTTCCAGGTAGAATAGGGCCGGTGATCTCTCCGTTGACACTCTGCGCCTGGGCGGCCCAAGACGCGTGATTGTAGCCGAGCAGGAAATTCACCTCCGGGAGGAAGCGCGTCTCCTTGAGTAACCGCTGGGTGGCCTTGACTTCGATGTTCGATTCCTGCTGGTCGTTGAAGACATTCGGACCCGAGAGATTGACCGTCCTCGGATCCGCGCCCGGCGGGAAGTAAAAGGCGACCGCTTCAAGCTGGTCATTGTTGATGGGGGTGCCCGCGGTTCCCTGCGCGGCGCGCTCGGCCTGGAAGCCGTATCCGTACTGCTGGGATTCGCCATGTTCAAAATCGACCAGTATCGAGGTCGTGGGCGTCGGACTCCACGAGATGGACGGCGCAACGAAATAATGCTTGTTGCTTTGATATTTGATGTTGGTGTCCGAACTCTCCCAAGCCCCCGCCAGGCGAAAGTCGAGGTGGTTCGCGGCACTGATCGGCCCCGTAACGTCCAGCGCGGAGCGCATGAAATCGTACGTTCCGTACCCGAAAGTGACGCTGCCCTGTTCCTCGTTCCTCGGCTGCTGGGTGAGGTAATCGACCACCCCGCCGAAATTTCCGGTCCCGTAGAGGAGGGCATTCGGCCCGCAGACCACCTCGATGCGGTCGATGTTGACGGCTTCGCTCGAATTTCCACGGAGGAAGCCGTCGCGCAGCGTGTTGTTGGTGACAAAGCCGCGGATCTTGAGCTGCACGTCGTTGATATTCGCGGTCAGACCCTGCGGATTGTTCACGCCGCCCAGGCCGTAAGGGCTGCCATACGTGCCAGCAGTGTTCTCCAAGTCGTTTTGGGTCATGAGCATGATCCCCGCGGCGTAGGCGAGCGAACTGCGCAAATCGGTCGCGCCGATGTCGCTGATGAATTCGCTCGTAATGACGTTGATCGGAATCGGAATGTCCTTGATCGCGGTATCCACGCGCGATCCTGATATCACGTTTGTCGCAAGATAGCCTTTGTCCTTCTCGGTGCTGACAACGAAGGGCGAAAGCTTCACCACCTCAGGCTGCTCAGCAGGGGCTGCAGCAGGGGCGGCGACTTGGGCGCGAACCATTGGAGTCAAGGCGAGCCCAAGGGCGAGCAACGCCGTTAGTGGGCGATCAAAGATCGCGTTCTTTTGGGGTGTCATGGGTGGGTATGGTTAGGTGCTGCAACAAATAGCCGAAGACCTGTTCGTCTCCTCCTGGGGTGAGCATGCTGCCACGGCTGTGGCGGCACACTACTGGGTGAGAGGCAAAGGGGGCCAATCGGAGTAACCGGGGAATGAGGGATTCACTCGGAAGTGAAATCGGGTGATTAAGAGAGAAACGATCACGGTTTGTCAACAATTATGTGCGCTTTTATGTTATCCATAATGTGAGCATTAATTCACGATGTTTTGTGTCAGTTACTTATTGGATTAAAGTTAGATACATGTTCATAGTCGGGCTAATCTCCGAAAAAACAGTGCGGATTTGCGCATGGTATTGGCTATTTAGTGCGCAATTTTGTGTCTTGATTATGTCAAGATGTCTGTATAACAATCGCCAATTAATCCAGCTGCCGTTCAATCACTGGCAGACCATACTCCCGTGAATCAGCAACGCCTTGCCGAAATCCTAAAACTCTCGCGCACGACCGTCTCCCGGAGCCTCGCCAACCATCCGAGCATTGGAGCGGAGACACGCATCCGCGTTCAAACGCTTGCCGCAAAGATGGGTTATCGGGGGCGGGCCACGCGGGTCGTCCGCCGATCGCGTCATAGCAAACCAATGACGATCGGAGTACTCATCGGGGTTCCCGCTGAGAATGTCGTGCTGGCCACGTTCCCCTACATCCTCCAAGGCATCCAAGATCGCGCCCACTTTGAACACCTCGCGGTCGACGTGAGTTATCAAAACCCGGCCACTTTCGACACGACTTCCAAGCGTCACTCCGTCTTTCGTCACATGCGCAGCGCCAACTGGCGCGGCGCGATTCTCATCTATCCTTTTCCTGAGCACGCCGTGGCAATGATCTCCCGGAAAATCTCCACAGTGTCCGTGCTCGATGAATACCCCGCCTTGGGGCTCGACATGGTCGATGTCGACGATGCCTCCGGTTTTCTCGCCATGGTCGATCGCCTTGTCCAACTCGGGCACAAACGCATCGGTTTCGTGCACTGGCATTATCCAGTCCCCAGCCTGTGGGGCTACCGGCGTTTTGGCGGCTACGTCGAGGGTATTTTCCGAAATGGCCTCGAATTCAAGTCCGACTGGATCTTCAACATCCACAAGGCGGCTCCAAGCCATGAATATGCCGAGATCGCCGAACTCGTCTATCAAAAGATCCGCCGGGACGGGGTCACCGCTTGGGTCTGTGCCGCCGACCACCAGGCCTACAGTCTGATTCAGGAACTGCAGACGCGCGGGCTGCGCATTCCTGCCGATTGCTCGATCACCGGCTTCGACGGTCTGGAACCGCCGCCGCCGCTTCAACGTGCGACTTCGCTGCAGGTGCCTCACGAGGAGATCGGCTCTTCCGCCCTTTCACGGCTGATGGGCCGCATCCTTCATCCTTCCGCGCCCCGGCGAAAGATTCTCGTCGAACCGCGCTTGGTCGAAGGCACCACCGTGGCTGCACCTCCGCGGTCCTGAAAGGACCTGGTTCCACCATGTCCGTCATCTGGAAAATGCGCCCTCCCTTCACCCCCACGTTCCTTGCAGGCGAATCGTTTTTCCTTCCTCCTCCGCCCTCCGAGATTACCCCGCATCGGGGATGCCTCCCAACCCACGTTGCCTGATCGGGGCCATGTTTGATAAAGGCGGGATGCCCCCAGGGGATCGCCTGAATCCATTATACAGCATTGTCCGCGGCTTAAGTTACCGCCATGAAGCCAGCCCTTCCCCGCCTTTCTGAACGCTCCCGGGTTACGGGATCCTTTGTGAATGCCTTCGGGGGCCGCTATTATCGCATCTCCAATTGCGACCGTATGCCGGCGTTCTTTATGAACGTCGTCAGCTCATCGGACTTGTGGCTCTTCTTAGCGAGCAACGGCGGTCTCACCGCCGGCCGGGTCGACGCCGAGCACGCGCTTTTCCCTTACCAGACCGTCGACCGGATTTACGACAGTGCCGGGCTAGTCGGCCCCTTCAGTGCACTTTGGGTTGGATCGGATGATCAGAAGATCTTCTGGGAGCCGTTTGCCTCCCATCGGCCGCGCATGAACGCGATCACGCGCAACATCTATAAGAGCGTCGAGGGTGACCGCGTGTGGTTCGAAGAAATCCACCACCTGCTCGGCCTCGCCTTCCGCTACGGCTGGTCCACCGCCGAGGCGCATGGCTTTGTGCGCAGATGCGAGGTGGAAAACCTCAAGAACCGCCCGGTCCCTGTTCGCGTGATTGACGGGCTGCGCAATCTGCTGCCACCCGGCATTCCGTACCGACTGCAATCTGAAAGCAGCTGTCTCGTTGACGCCTATAAGACGGCTGAGTTGCTGTCGGGGACGTCCCTCGCGGTCTATGCGCTGGCGGCCGGCATCGTGGATCGCGCGATCCCCGTGGAGTCCCTGCGGGCAAGCATCGTCTGGTCCGAAGGCCTGCCGGAAACAGACATTCTGCTGTCCGACGCTCAACTGAATACATTTTACGCAGGGGAAAAGCCTGTCATGGAGAAACACCAACGCGGCGTGCGAGCCACATATGCCGTCAGCTCCGCGTTCCTGCTTGCGCCGCGCGCGACGCAACGGTGGCTGATAGTCGCCGATACTGGCCTCACGCAGGCGGTCGTCGCTGAGCGGCGGCGGGCGCTGGCCGCCGGCGGTCTCACCGCGGCGGTCCTGACGGCGGTCGACGCCTCCACGCAATCGCTGCGAACGCTGGTCGGCTCCGCCGACGGCCTCCAGGCCGGAGGCACGGAGACGACCACGGCCCACCATTTTGCCAACGTCCTGTTCAATATCATGCGCGGCGGCATTTTCGTCGACGGTCACCACATGCCGGGTCGTGGCTTCGCCGCATTCGTGCGAGCGCGGAATCGCCCGGTCGCGGCGCGGCACGCGGATTTCCTGGCCGGACTGCCCGGGACGCTTCCCCGGGCCGGATTCCTCACTCTCATCGCCGCCCGCGGTGACCGCGATCTCGAACGCCTGGGTTTGGAATACCTGCCTCTCACCTTCAGCCGGCGCCACGGTGATCCGAGCCGTCCGTGGAATCGTTTCCGCATCCGCGTGCGCGACGAGCACAATGAGCGCGTGCTTAACCACGAGGGCAACTGGCGCGACATCTTCCAGAATTGGGAGGCTCTCTGCCTCAGCTTCCCGGAGTTTCTCGAAAGCATCATCGCCAAGTTTGTCAATGCCTCCACCGTTGATGGCTACAATCCCTACCGCGTGTCGCACGCCGGCATCGAATGGGAGGTGCCCGACCACGACAATCCATGGGCAACGATTGGCTACTGGGGCGACCATCAGGTCGTCTATCTGCTGCGGCTGCTGGAATGGTCCGGCCGCTTCCATCCGGGGCGCCTTGAGGCGTGGCTGCGGCGCGACCTCTTCAGCTATGCCAATGTGCCATATCGTATCCTCGGCTACGCGGCGATACAGCAGAATCCGCATGCCACCATCGAGTTCGACGCCGCGCAGCACAAAGCGATCGAACTGTTGGCCGGCCAGTTAGGCACCGACGCGCGCCTCGTGCACGGAGCCGCCGGCGGGGTGCTGCACGTGAACCTCACCGAAAAGCTCCTGATTCTCATCCTCACGCGTCTGACGAATTTCGTGCCCGGGGGTGGCATCTGGATGAACACCCAGCGCCCCGAATGGAACGACGCCAATAACGCGCTTGTGGGTTACGGCGTGTCAGTGGTCACGCTCTGCAATCTGCGTCGCTTGTTGGTCTACTGCCTGAAGATATTGCCCGCGCTCGGCAGTGAACCCGTGCCGGTGTCCGGTGCCGTGGCTGCGCTCCTGCCGCGGGTGCTCGCCGCACTGGAGACTCATCAGCACCTGCTCGCGCAACCGACCATCACCGACGTTGACCGCCGCGCCCTGCTCGACCTTCTCGCGAACGCAGGCTCCGACTACCGGGTCAATGTCTACCGCAATGGTCTCGGCCTCCCGACGGCGGTCAAGCCAGTCGACATCATCCAGCTAATCAAACGGTCCCTGGCGTTCACCGACCATACCATCCGCCTCAACCTTCGGTCCGACGGACTGTATCACGCCTATAATCTGCTCGAGTTTACCGAGCAGCCTGCGGCATTGAAGATTCATCGTCTCGCGCCCATGCTCGAGGGCCAAGTGGCCGTGTTGAGCGCCGGTCTACTTCACGCCGACGAAGCCGTCAGCCTCATGACGGCCCTGCGCCACAGTCCGCTATACCGCGCCGATCAACACAGCTATCTGCTCTATCCAGACCGCCGAACGCCCGATTTTCTGGAACGCAATGTCATCCCTGCCTCCGTCGTCGTGACGTGCCCCTTGCTCAAAGAGCTGTGTGCCGCCGGTGACAAGCGCCTGGTGCTTTGCGATGTCGACGGCCGGCATCGCTTTCATCCCGATCTCGTCAACGGCGCGGCCTTGGACGAACGGCTGCAGATTCTAGCGGCTGACCCCCGCTGGGCTGAGGCGCTGCGAATCCATAGCCCGCAGGTGAAGGCAATCTACGAACAGGTTTTCAACCACCGTGCCTTCACCGGCCGTAGCGGTTCGATGTTCGGCTACGAGGGCTTGGGCTGCATCTACTGGCACATGGTGGCCAAGCTCCTGCTCGCGGTGCAGGAAAACCTGCAATCAGCCCTGGCCGTCGAGCATGCCAAGGCTGCCCAGCTGGCGGAGATCTACTACGACGTCCGCGCCGGCCTCGGGTTCAACAAGGCGCCCGCCGTTTACGGTGCCTTCCCCACGGATCCTTATTCCCACACGCCCGGTCATTCCGGCGCGCAGCAACCTGGCATGACCGGCCAAGTAAAGGAGGAACTGCTTACCCGGTTCGGCGAGCTCGGCGTGCGAGTCGCCCAAGGGACGATTACGTTCGCCCCGAAGTTTCTGCGGGAAACCGAGTTCACAACGGCTCCAAGCGTCTTTAGTTACGTGGACGCAGCGGGGCGAGAGGCAGAGTTTGAACTGCCGGAGGGCACGTTAGCCTTCACCTTCTGCGGCGTGCCGGTCGTCTATCATCGCGGCGCCCGCGTCGCGCGTCTGCGCATTCGGTCTGCCGATCAGGGCGGGCGGAATTGCAGCGGCCGGAGCCTCGACGCGGCGACCAGCGCGCTCATCTTTGCGCGGTCCGGGGCGATCGCACGGATCGATGTCGAATTGGGCGCCGGTGCCCGCCCGCTGCCGGCCGGCCGCCCAGCCAGACAAACGCGGCGCCCGCGGGCAACCCGTGCGTGAACAGACTCGTGGGGTGCGGGCTCTGCCAGAAGACCGACCATCGCAAACATGCTCATGTGCAGAATGCTCTTTCTTTTCCTTGGCTGGCTCGTTGCCGGGGTCCACGTTTCCGCCGTTTCTTACTATCCAGTCCGGCTGGATGACGCCAGGGCGGTCTACCTTACGCCAGAGAATTTCCCGGTCTGCGCTAATGGCATCGCCGACGATGCCGAAGCGATCCAGCAAGCGATCAATCAAGTTCAAGAGACCACAAAAAAGGGCATCGTTTTCATCCCGGAGGGGCGCTACCGCCTGGGGAAAACGATCTATGTCTGGAATGGCATCCGCCTGATCGGTTACGGCGCCCGGCGGCCCGTATTCGTGCTCGGCCCGAACACGCCCGGTTTTCAAACGGGCGACGGGCGGTACCTGGTCCATTTCGTCTCGGACCGCCCCGCCGAAGGACAGCTCATCCGGGATGCGAATCCCGGCACGTTCTACAGCGGGATGAGCAATATCGATATCGAGATTGGCGACGGTAACCCTGTCGCGGTTGGAGTCCGTTTCCACGTCGCGCAGCATTCCTTTCTGGCACACATGGATTTTCGGATCGGCCTGGGTCGGGCGGGCATCGAAGAGATTGGCAACGAGGCCGAGGACCTGCACTTCTTCGGCGGCGAATACGGCATCATCAACCACAAACCCTCGCCGAGTTGGCCTTTTCTTCTGATCGACTCCGCCTTCGAAGGTCAGCGTAAAACCGCCTTTGAAACCGAGGAGGGGGGCCTCACGCTGGTGCGCACCCAATTCAAACGCCTGCCGACTGTCATTCTCATCCGCGAAAACCGCGCCGAGGAACTCTGGATGAAGGACTCGCGCTGGGAGGACATCACCGGCCCCGCCATGGTCATCAGCGACGAGAAGAGCGCCCGAACCCAGATCAACCTGCAGAACGTGATCTGTGAACGCGTGCCAGTGCTGGCGCATTTCCGCGAAAGCGGCCGGGAGATTGCCGGCAAGAGTGCCCTCTACCAAGTCAAGGAATTCTCCCACGGCCTGCACATCGCGGATCTCGGCCAAACTCCCGAGATCAGCACCACCTGTGATGCCATCGCGCTTGCCGCCGCGCCACCACCCGTGCCGTCGGATATTCCCGACCTTCCGCCACGTGACACGTGGGTCAACCTTCGCGCGCTCGGGGCCAAAGGCGACGGCGTCACCGACGACACGGCTATTCTCCAAGCCGCGGTCGTCCAGCACCGCGCGATTTACCTGCCGACCGGACGGTATCACGTGACTGACACCATTGCACTCAAACCCGACACGGTGTTGATCGGGCTCGATCCGATCGCCACCCAGCTCGTGCTGCCGGACTACGCGCCAGCGTTTCTTGGCGCGGACGCGACGACGCCCCCTCCGTCGCCGCCATCCCACGGACCGGACCAGTGGCCCTACAGTCGCCCGCCGTTCCAAGGCCTTGGCCCACCCAAGGCCCTGCTCGAAACCCCACCGGGGGGCCGGAATATTGTCACTGGCATCGGCTTGGACACCGGCATGAATAATCGTGCCGTCGCCGCCAAATGGATGGCCGGAAAAGACTCATTGATGAACGACGTGCGCTTCATCGGCGGCCATGGGTCCTATAACGCCGATGGTTCGCCGGTGCCGGTCTACAACAGCAATCGCACGGCTCCCGCCGATCCCCGGCACCGCTGGGATTCGCAGTATTGGAGCCTCTGGATCACCGGGGGTGGCGGGGGCACGTTCAAGGATATCTGGACGCCCAACACCTTTGCCCAAGCCGGCGTTTACATCTCGGACACTGCGACCGAGGGCCGCATCTACGCGATGTCCATTGAACATCACGTCCGCAACGAGTTGATCCTGCGCAATGTCTCCAACTGGCGGATCTACGCGCTCCAAACCGAGGAGGAGCGGGGTGAAAGTCCGCATGCGCTGCCGGTCGAGATCGACCATTCGAGCAATGTCATCTTCGCCAACCTTTTCCTATTCCGCGTGGATACTGAAGTCCCCTTCCCGTACGCGGTGAGGGTGACCCGTTCCCACGATCTCCATTTCCGCGGCGTGCATGTTTACAGTCCTGGGAAGCTCACCTTCGACAACACCCTCTTCGACCAAACGCATGGCGTGCAAATCCGCTCGCGCGAGATCGCATGGCTCGACCTTTCCGGGGCTGCCCCCGCGCCTCCGACAACTCGTGCCTCCGCTGTCCTCGAGCCCGGCGCAAAACTGGAAAAGGTCGCGGACGGCTTCACCAACATCGATGGGGCCGCCGTCGATGCCTCGGGCAATGTCTACTTCATCGATGCCGCGTGGCAGAGCATCTACCGGTGGTCGCCGGAAACACGGGAGATCACGCTCGTCCGTGACAGTCCGCTCCAGCCGTTCGGACTTGCCTTCGATCAGGCCGGCAATCTCCTTGTCGTGTCTCGTACCGGGGAAATTTACACATTTCGTCCCGACAGTCGCGGGGACGAGATCCAGGTGATTGAACCGGTGGCCGCAACCCCGCGTCCAAGCCTCGTGTCGGTCCTGCCGGTCAACCGATGGCGCGATGCTCATGATTTCATCACCGTCAACACCCAGGCCGAGCCGTTCCAATATCTGTCTCCCGACGGCACAACTTTCCTTCCCGCACCCGAGGCGTTCAAAAACCTCGGCCAGCCTGGCCGTCCCTGGTGGCTGTCGGGCACGATTGATCTGGTCCGGGCTTACCAGTTTGCTCGCGCAGATCCCAACCGTCCTTTCTATGTCGCCGACGAATTCGCCCAGAAAACCTGGGGCTTCACCGTCAAACCTGACGGTACGCTCACCAACCCGCAGCTCCTCGCGGAAGAAGGCGAAGCCGGCGTCACGGTCGATTCACAGGGCAACGTCTACGTCGCGGCCGGTCAGATCTTCGTCTACGATTCCACGGGCAAACAGATCGATTTGATCGAGGTGCCGGAGCGGCCGAGTGCGCTCGTTTTTGGCGGCAAGGACCGGCAGACGCTATTCATTGCTGCGCGCGGTTCGCTCTATGCCGTGCGCACGAAGGTTCCCGGCTGGTGACGTCGCTTCGCGGCGAATGTCGCCGCCGGCTCAAGTCACATGCCACGAAATCGACCATCTCGTGGTGCCACCTGCGGCCACTGCGCCGTAATGTTTCCACGCCTCAACGGCGGCAGCCAGCGAGTCAGGCGCGCCGTTGGTTGGTTCGAGCGCCACGTGATGGAATCCGCCGTGGCCGCGATTAAGCCAGAGACCGAGATGTGGCGTGACCTGCGCGTCCCATCGCAGTTCAAGGCGGTCGCCGCTGGCGTCGTTGACCAACGCGGCACGGCCCGCTTGCAGTGGGCCGGCAAACCCCTTCACGCAGCCCTGTGGCATACCGGGTACCTCCAGGCGGTCAAGCCGCACGCCGGGAAACGGCTCCGGATAGGCCCATGTGTCGCCGAATGAAATCGGCGTGCCCAGCCCGCCATTGAGACGCAGACTTCGCACGCCGGCTGGCAATTCCAATCGATCTCCCGGGTAAATATTGAAAAGCGGGTGGAGCGACCAGACGAACGGCTCGGTTGCGCTGCCGGTGTTCGTGAGCGTGTACTCGAAAATGAACACGTCGCTGGCATCAGCCCGGATCGTGCGGGTGAAGACAAAGGGCGAGATCGGCAGCCGCACCACCGCGTGGAGCCGCCCGGCGGCGAGTTCGGCTGGATCGAGCTTCCAGCTCTGGAACCACACCTCCCCATGGTCGGGGATGATCCGCCCGCGCCATTCGCAACGCGCGACAGAAGGCACGCATTCGTCGACTCCAGCCTGCGGGCTCGTGCCGAAATCGTCATGCAGCTTGTTGGCCCACAGCCAGTCGGGCCGAGGCTGGTGCCAGCACCACTCGCGGCCTGTGCGCCGGCTGCGTATGCTGATCACCCTTCCGCCAAGGGCGGGCACGATCGCCAGTTCGACCGCGGCCGTGCGCAAACCGACCACGGCGAAACCTTGTTCACTCGATGAAACAACTTCGGAAACATTCATAGAAACTGGTGTAGTGCGTACTTATTGACATGTCTTATCGCGGGCGGCGTGGGCGCGTGAACCACACCTCAGATACTATATGCTGTAACAGCGGCTGACCGCTCAACCAAGTTCTTGGCCAGTTGTTGGTATCCAAACCCCATTTCCGGCCAGCTGTTGGTATCTGGGAGGTCGATTTGCCGTCACCCGTTCATAGGTACGATTGGCCAATTGATGGTTCCGTCCGTGGCCAACCAGTGGTCCCCACGACAAAAAGTGTCCGCCGTAGCCTTGGCGAAGGCGGACATTACCGTGCAATCGCCAGCGGCCAATTGAGCCCGGACAAGACGGCTGGCGGGCCACCCATCAGCCGAAGTCGACCGTTGCGGGCATGGTCGCTCCCGGCAGAAACCAAGGCGAAGGCTGCGCGCCGTAGCCTTGGCGAAGGCGGGTTGATAACGTGGTAGATCGCGCCGGGTACCGAGCGAAGCGACATCCCGCCAACTCCAGTCGCATTCTGCTGGCCAGCAGAACGGGCCATGCCAGCAGTCTGCCGCCCACCCACGCCCCACCACGGACAAATGTGCAGCCTAGGGTTGCCCTGATTTGACGGACAGTGGGCTGAGGGTCAAAACCCGAGGAGAGCCCATGAAGACGCAGTTACAGAAGCCGGCTCGCAGCAAGGCGAGCTACACGGAAGAGTATAGGCAGCAGGCGC
>Ga0208457_1000750_pt1 | contig 27946 bp, 25 predicted proteins | sample June2015DPH_10_1_FD_185513 | JGI IMG/M metagenome (GOLD analysis project Ga0208457, IMG submission 185513) | Peatland microbial communities from SPRUCE experiment site at the Marcell Experimental Forest, Minnesota, USA - June2015DPH_10_150... | ecosystem: Environmental > Terrestrial > Soil >... | reverse complement strand
GGGTGGTCCGCAGGAACCCGCCGCTCCAAGGTGATGTAACTGAACATCGCTGGTTGCTTCTCATCATCTCCTCGCATGCCTCATTCGATGCAATACCGTTACCAAACTGGGTTTTTCCGCAGCCTGTTCAGCCCCGCGGGCTGGCGCAGAGCTAAGCTCCGCGATCTGAGGACGACACTAAAATCAAACGAGCCTGTCCGTGCTCAAGACGGAGAAATCATTGAGATGGTAGACCCTGAAACTCGACCATGGCCACGGATCGGGCGAGCTCACCAGCCCACGCTTGAGGGGGTTGCCGTGCACGCAGGCTCCGGCACCAGGCATGCTCATGATGTTCAACTGCAACGGACCGGGTTTGAAATGGCGCCTGTAGAGCGGCATGATCACTCCAGTATACGGCTACGCGTAGGAGTGGGAAACCTGCTGCTGTCGCAGAGTTGCGCTCTGCGCCAGCCTCGGTCGCTGGAGACCCCCCGCACTCAAAAACCCGGCTGGGGCGTTGAATGCTGAGGCCGTCAGGCGTACATTATCGGTCGCTCGGGAATTGAAAACGAAAGTCTTGGTTACCACCTGGGGACGCATCCGCTCTGGCTAGGGATGCAGCGAGCAGCGAGAGACATCGTACACGTTGGCGGTGTAGTTGCTTGTGCTTGCGGGGCCACACAGGAAAGGCAATGCCTGCGCCACCGGCGTCGCTCCAACCTGCTACACAATTGCGTGGCGCCCCAGCATACTCACCTGCCCATCCTATTCCGCAAGCATTCGAAGGAAGTCAGCTTCAGAAATGATCTCGATGTCACCGCCGCCCGCAAGTAGCGACTCTGCCTTCCTTAACTTGGTACTCTTAAGGCCGCCCTTGAGTTTGGAGAAATCCAGGTCGCCCAAAACGACGAAATTCGTATCTCTCCCAACCGACCCTGCACAATGCCCTCCACTGTTCACTACCTTCTGCGCCGCTTCTAATCGGACCATTGATTGGAGGGTGCCAGTGAACACGACTGTCTTCTCGAAAAAGGAATTATGCTGGTTAAAGTCACTAGTAGTCGCTCGGATTACCGCTAGCCCTTCGTGCGCTTGCCGGATGTGACAAGGCTTATAGCCACCTGGATAGAGTTGTCCAGTCAGAATTCTTGTGTTTTCCACAAGTTCAGCAATTGTTGTTGCTCTGATTTGGCGGCTGGCACGCAAGGCAACTTCTGCACACGCTGCCGCGTCCTCTTCTGCATCGTGGTGCTTGAACTCGACCCCCAAGTACTCACAGATGGTGGTCAATCCATAGCCATTTAAGCCAGGCCAAACACGCTTTGCAGTCACGCGCGTGCAAAGATAGCAAAGTTGAGGGTATGGAATGCTATACTCGTCCAAAACGTGCCGTAGTACACTCATATCGAAACTCGCGTTGTGAGCAACAAGGAGTCTCCCTTCGAAGTATTGGCGAAATTCGTTCCACAGCTTGTTGAATTCTGGCTTATCGGCCACGTCTTCTTCGGTTATGCCGTGTATGTAAGTGTTGTAGGGATCGAAATAGAGCTCAGGCGGGCGAATCAACCAAGAAGCCCTGGTTGCGATCTTCTGCCCTTCGATAATCGCTATCCCCATGGCGCACACGCTTGAGCGCTTTGAGTTAGCGGTCTCGAAATCAACAGCAACACACATCTCTGGATGGCTCACGACGCCTCTCCCAATAATGCCGCAAGTTGTCCTTCATCAAGAGTAGTAACTCCGAGCGCAATTGCTTGGCTGTATTTTGAACCCGGTTGGGACCCGACTACTACGTAGCCTGTTTTCTTACTCACAGAGTCAGTTACCTTTCCCGCCTGAGACTCAATCAAGCGTTTGGCTTCCTCTCGCGTCCAACGGTTAAATGTACCGGTCAGAACAAAAGTCTTCCCTTCAAGTCGGGTACCCTTCGATTGTTTCTGCTCCTCTTCCACCGTTACCCCCGCTCGTTGCAATCTGTGGAGTATTTTCCGATTAGTGCTTTCACCGAAAAACTCTACGATGCTTTGACCTACCTTAGGACCTACCTCTTGCACCTTGGCCAGTTCGTCTAATGTTGCTTCACTCAATGATTTGAGTGACCCGAAATGTGCTGCCAATAGTTGCGCAGTACGTTCCCCCACGAAGCGAATTCCCAAAGCAAAAATCAGACGAGCAAGTCCGGCCGGCTTGCTCTTGTTTATTTCGTCGAGTACATTTTCAGCCCACTTGTCGGCGTTTCGCTCAAGGACTGCAAGATTCTGTTGTGTCGATTTCTCGAAGAACCTGACGATATTCTCCGCAGTTGTCCTGCTCACACCCTTAATCGCGGACAACTGGTCGAAAGAGGCCTTCTGGAGGCTTTCAAGCGAGCCGAAATATTTCGCCAGGCAGGATGCTGTTTTGTTCCCAACAGAGGGAATCTTGTAAGCCTGGATCACGCGGCCCAACCGCTCTGCTTCACTCTCCCTCGAACGCCTGACACCTACGAGGCGCGCCTTGGTCAAACTGTAAAGGTCCGCCACATCCTTCACGGCTTCGCTGTCGACCAGTTCGTCCACCAGCGCCTCGCCCAGCCCATCGATATTCATGGCGCGCCGCCCCGCAAAGTAGAGCAGCGATTCCTTGAGCTTGGCAGGGCAGGCGGTGTTGACGCAGCGAAAAGCCACCTCGCCCTCGGCCCGATGCACCTCGCCGCCGCAGACCGGGCACTTTTGGGGCATCACGAACTCGCGCCCGTCCGGCGCGGCCTTCACCACCTTCACGACCTGCGGGATCACTTCGCCGGCGCGCTGGATCAGCACCGTGTCTCCGATCTTCACTCCCAGGCGCGCGATCTCATCCAGGTTGTGCAGCGTGGCGTGGCTCACTGTGACGCCGCCCACGTCCACGGGTTCGAGGTCCGCCACGGGCGTGAGCGTGCCGGTGCGGCCCACCTGCGCGCGGATTGCGTTCACGCGCGTCGTCGCCTGCCGCGCCGGATACTTGTAAGCTACGGCCCAGCGCGGTGACTTGGCCGTAGTCCCCAGCTCCAGCCACAATCGCGTGTTATTGACTTTGATAACAATCCCGTCGATCTCGTAGCCCAGGCCATCGCGCTTCGTTTCCCACTGTTGGATGTAAGCGAGCAGGTCGTCCATCGTCCGGCAAAGTTGCCAATTCGGATTTACTTTGAACCCCAGCTCCACGAGCGTCCGGAGCGCCTGCGCGTGCTCAGCCAGCGGCTCCGTGCCTTTTACCTGCAGATAGTAGACGAACATATCAAGCTTGCGCTCCGCCACGATGCGCGGGTCGAGCTGGCGCATGGTGCCCGCCGCCGCGTTGCGCGGGTTCGCGAACTTGGGCTCGCCCGCGGCCTCGCGTTGCGCGTTCATCTGCTCAAAGGCCTGGTGGGTCATGATCACTTCCCCGCGCACTTCGAAGCGCGCCGGGTTGGCGATGATTTCCAGTTTCTTTGGCTCGAGCCGCAGCGGCACGGAGCGGATAGTCTTTACGTTCGTGGTGACGTCTTCTCCCGTTTCGCCATCCCCGCGGGTGACGCCGTGCACCAGCCTGCCGTCCTGGTAAGTCAGCGCCATGGAGAGCCCATCCAGCTTGAGTTCCGCCACGTATTCCACGGTGGCGCGGCCCGCCAGCTCACGCACGCGCCGGTCGAAGTCTTCGAGGTCGTCCACCGAATAGGTGTTCGCGAGGCTCAGCATGGGCGCCGGGTGACGCACCTTGGGGAATTCGCCAGCCGGCTGGCCTCCCACGCGCTGCGTGGGCGAGTCGGGCGTGACCAGCTCGGGATGCTTCTGCTCGAGTTCCTTCAGCCGCTGCATCAGCGCGTCGAACTCGAAGTCAGAGATCTCCGGATCGTCGAGCACATAGTAGCGGTGCTCGTGGTAGCGGATTTCGTCGCGCAGCCTGGCAATTTCCTTTTCGCTGTTCTTGGCCATGGCGATTCCTCGCAGGTCACGGTAGGGAGCAGAAGACGCCAAGCGAATTATAACCCCAGCGGGCCTGGCCGAGGTTCGGCGGAGGTAGCGCCCGCCGCTCCCCGCAAGCTCACGCGTCGCATCTTGACACGCCTGCGATCCGACTGCTAGTGTCGTTACGAGTAGGGTAAATCGAATGGAGTGGTAGGTCCTATGAAGCTGCAGACGATTATGACGGCGATCGCACTCGGAGTTGCGTGCTTGGCCGCACCGGCCGCAGCACAGGACGATAAGAATCCCCCCAAATCCTCCAACGCGCGTTTTGGGGATCCCACTTCTACGGGGCGCATGTACCAGGGTTTTCTATACGGGGTCATCAAGGAGCTGAACCAGAGTGAAATGGTCCTGACGCAGACTGCGGCCGGCACGGACCAGACCATCAGACTCGGGAAAAAGACTAAGTTTCTCCAGGACGGCAAGACCAGTTCGCTCGACAAATTCAAGGCGGGTGACAAGGTTTGGGTGGATGTTGACAAGGGCAAGAAAACCGGGGACCTGGTCGCCAAGAAGGTTGTTGGCGGTGTTGACCTTGTGGCGGCCCCGTGAACAACCCCGGAGGCCCCTCGGTACGGACTGCACCATGCCAGCATTGCACCTGCCTCGAAAAGGTGGAGGGGCACGAGTCGCCCACACTTAGGATCGGCGGACTTTCGGCCGCGCCATCGAGCCTGTTCCCGCAGTCGCCTGCCTCCCATTGAACAAAGCTATTTTGATTTACAATCCGATTGCCGGGCGGCGTCCTGCGAAGCGGGAACGGGAAATCCGGCAGGCCTCGAGCGTACTGCGCGAGGCGGGAATTGCAGCCGAACTGGCGCCTACCACGCGCCCCGCCATGGCGCAAGACCTGGCGCGGGCGGCAGCCGCGAGTGGCGTCGACCTGGTCCTGGTCTGCGGCGGCGATGGGACCATTAACGAAGTCATTAATGGCCTTGCGCCGAGCCGGATTCCGCTGGGCATTCTTCCCGGCGGCACCGCCAACATCCTGGCCAGGGAATTGCGGCTTCCTCACAGTCCGGTCGGCGCGGCCCGCCAGCTTCCACGTTGGTCATCGCGCCGGATTGCCCTGGGGCGGGCCCGCTGGGGAGGCACGCCGTCTCCCGAGGAGAGCAGCAATCCAGCGGCGGATGCTTTCTGCCGGTATTACGCGAGTGTGGCCGGCATCGGCTTTGACGCCCACATTGTTTACAAGCTTTCTGCCCAACTTAAAGTGGGTTTTGGAGTGGCCGGGTATGTGATGGAAGCCTTTCGCCAGCTCCTGCGCTACCCGTTCCCGATATTCTCATGCCGCCTGGACGGCCACGAGCGCCAGGGCACCTTCGCGGTCGTGCATCGCACCCGGCTCTATGCCGGTTGGCTGCACCTGGCGCCCAGCGCTGACCTCTTTGCGCCGCGCTTGGCGGTGTGTTCATTCTCAAGCCGCAGCCGCGGACGGTATCTGGTTTACGCGTTGGCCGTGCTGGCGCGCCAGCACTTGCGCCTGCACGATGTCCAGCTTGAGCAGGGCGCCCAGGTGGTTTGCACCGCCGGGGACTCTGCCTCGGCCATTCGCTTCGAGTTGGATGGCGAACTGGTGGGCGCGCTGCCCGTCACGTTTGACATTGTGCCGGATGCGCTAACCCTCCTCGTGCCCTGATTCGAAGCTGGCAAGTCGAAATTCGAAACTCGCCAGGCATTTCGGCTACAATCCTGGTTCCACGACTTAGATTTCGAATTCCGGCCTCTCGCATGGATAATCTGACTCACACGCTTACCGCGGTCGCCATCAGCCACACGGGGCTCAACCGCAAGACGCGCTTTGCCACGCTTACCTTGATTCTGGGCGCCAACGCGCCGGACGTCGACCTGGTGGCGGGCCTCAAGGATGGTGCAGCCTACCTGAAATACCATCGGGGCATCACCCATTCTTTTCTGGGCATCGTCGTTCTAGCCATTATTCTATGGGGCGTTGTGTATTGGGTGGGAAAGAGGGTTCGGCCCAAGCCCAGCCTTCCTCTGAATGCCCCCTGGCTGCTTCTGGTAGCGCTTCTGGGAACTGCCAGCCACCTATTGCTCGACTTCACCAACTCCTATGGGGTACGTCTCTTCCTGCCCTTCAGCGCACGCTGGTATGCGTGGGACATCATGTTTATTGTGGACCCGCTCCTGCTCATCCTGCTCACCCTGGGCTTGGGAGTGCCCTGGCTGCTACGGATGGTCTCCGAGGAAGTCGGGGCGAGCAAGTCGCGCCTGACTCGGGGCGCGATCTTCTCCCTCTGCGCGCTTGCGGCATTGTGGGGATTGCGCGACTTTGCCCACCGGCGCGCCCTGAGCATCCTCGACAGCCGAACCTACGCCGACGAGAACCCGCAGCGGCTTGGCGCCTTCCCTTCACCGGGAAATCCGTTCGTCTGGACAGGGGTCGTTGAAACCGAGGCGTTCCTTCACGTCTTGCGTGTGAACGCGCTGGATCCGAATGGTCCGCCGGAAGAAGTGGGAACTTTCAACAAGCCGGAGGCTTCGCCCGCTCTCGAAGCTGCCCGGAAGACCCGCACCGGCCGGATTTTCATGGATTTTGCGCGCTTCCCGTGGGGACACGTGGAGGAAAGTGAAGACGGCTTTTTCGTGAGCCTGCGTGATCTGCGGTACTATAGCGGCCCCGCCCAGTCCCGGAATTTCGTCGCGGACATTGAACTGGACAAGAATCTGCGGTCCCGCTCAGAATCCTTCCACTTCACCACACCTTTGCGGCCGGGCGAGAATTAAATCGCGTCGCGATCTATTTCTGTTGCACAGCCTGGGGCGCATTCCCACCGTACCGGCGCTTCCACCAGCGGTGGAGTATGACCAATCCCATCACCAGGACTACGGCCGCGAGCGACGCCCAGCCCAAATTGTGGCGCAAGTAGTCCTGGGCCAGGACGCCGTAGCGCGCGCCGAGCCACGCGTCCGCGGCAAACCTCAGCCCGCGGCCGGCGAGCAACGCCAGGCCGAAACGGAGCGCATTAACGCGCAGCAGGCCGGCCGCCAGGATGAAAACCTTCAGGGGCGCCGGCGGTGGCAAGATCGCCGCCACGAGAATCGCCACGAAAGCGTTCCGTTCCAGCCAGCGTTGGGCGCGGGCGAGGGCCGCCGGCGGGGTCTTGCGCCAGAAGAACCTTCCACCTTCCCACGCGATTCCGTAAAGAACATACGCTCCGCAAATCGAACCCAGCGTGCTCGCGAGCGCATAGATAGGCCACCAGGCCGGCCGCTTGCTGGCCATCACAATCAGGGCCAAATCATTCAGGACAGGAAACGGAATGAATGAGGAGTCTAGAAACGACATGGCGAACAGTCCCCCAGCCCCGTAGAGGACCAACACCTGGCCGAGTTTGGCAGAGAGGGACTTCAGCATGCTCGCAACTTCGCACCCCGCGATGAGGGTTGCTCATTCTACGCGGTCCCCTCCAGCCCTGCAATGCACAACCCCAGGCGGTACTTAAGCGGGCAATACACTAGCTTGACATGAGCCATTTTATTTCTTACACTTGCGTCGAAGTAGGGGTTTGCCCGTCGGCGGCTTCACTGGGGGGTGATCCGCCTGCGCCAGTAACGGTGAGTTCAGGAGGAAACCTGTGCGTCGAATATTCTTCACTCTTGCAGTAGTGTTTTTCGGAGCCTCGGCGGTTGTCCTTTTCGCCCAGGAAACTCAAACCACCTCGCTACCGTCTAAGCCTGCCGCTACCCGTTCGCAGGCAGATTGTACAGGCTTCATCGCCAGCCCCCCCCTTCCCAACGACCTGTCTGTGATAGGCGGAGAGGATGACGACACCCACTCGACAGTCCACCAGTTCGTGCCCGGAAAATCAGTTTTTCTTTCCAATCACAGCAGGGAGGACGTCGCCGTGGGCGCGGAGTACTCGGTGGTTCGCCCCGCCGGGGAAATTTTCCACACCCGGCGGTACTCGGGCCAGGGATTAGCCCTCGGCAAGTTGGGCAAACCGTACCAAGATCTCGGGAGGGTCAAGGTGACCCACGTCAACTCCGCAGGGATCGTGGCGAAGGTCACCTTTGCTTGCGGACCCATTCTCCCCGGCGATCTCCTGATGCCTTTTCAACCCCGGCCCATTCCGGAGTATACCGTCACCAAGCCACTTGACCATTTTGCGCCTCTGGATGGAGACAAACCACAGGGAAGGATCGCCGCGGCTCGCAACAACTCTGGCTATATCGGGAAGTACAACATCGTCTATTTGGATTTAGGTGAAAACGCCGGGATCACGGCTGGCCAGCGGTTCCGCATTTTTAAGGTACTTCCCCCTCACCCCACGGGGTTCCTGCAAAGTCAGCGGACGCCGCCGGAGATCCTGGGAGAAGCGGTTGTCCTTTCCGTACAGGCGAAATCCTGCGTGGCCATCGTCGTCGATAGTTACCGCGAAATCGCTGCGGGCGATGGTGTGCAGTTAGAATGATCCGGGGCGGGAAGACCCCGTCCCCCGGGAAGGCAAGGCAGGGCACACGCGGGAGTGCAGACCCTCTGGTGGGCTACGTTTGCGCCCATGTCAATCGGCATGCGGCGTTATGCCGTCCATAGCCTCTCCGCCGCGGCAGGGTAGCGTTCCGCAGGTTTCGGCACCACGATGGAGAGTGTGTGTGTCTGCGGTGACGTTCACGCCGCAGGGTGAGAAGCAGGGGCGGGGTCAGTTTCCTCAAATACTTGCGCGGTGAAAGCCTGAATCCGGGCGCCGTGCTGCCACTCGTCAGGCGGCAACCCTGCCTTCAAACAAGTCTCTTCCAGGAATTGCTCCCGGTTCCAATTCCATTCCACCGCAACTTGGGGCAACAAGAGGCCGCGCCGGGCTCCTCGCGAGATGAGGAGTCCGTGCCGGCCGATCTCAATTTTCTCGGGCGCAATCTCGGTGAGCGGTGAGAGGACGGAAATCTCCAAACTCAGTTCGGGGATTTCATGGGGAGTAACGGCGGGGAATCGCGGATCGTGCAACGCCGCCGCCACAGCACATTCGCGCACGGTAGTGTGGAGCGGTCTGACCGCTTCCACGTAGCCGATGCACCCCCGCAGATGCTTGCCTTTCCGCAGGGTGACAAAGGCGCCGCACGGTTGCCGCAGCGCTTCCGCGGGCTCCGGAATCTCGGCAAGTCGAGGGTGGCCGAGGCATTCCTCGATGGCTTCTCGCGCCATCCGCAGGAGAGTTATCTGGTCGGCTTCAGTGAGCGGCAACATCCTTCTCTTCCGGGGCCTTCTCGTCGGCGGGGATGACCAGGGGGCGCCGGGAGGCGCGGTGTTTCACGCGCTCATCCAGGTGCTTCCAGAATTTCCAGAAGTACTGCACTGCCGAGGCCACCGCGAACAGCACGACCATCCATAACAAAACTTCGTCGAGAGGGTGTACAAGCGGGTACCGGCGTTCCAGAACAATGAAGGTGATCGCCACCACTTGAGACACCATCTTGGTTTTGCCCAGCTCGGAGGGTTGCAGCACCCAGCCCTCCGCGGCGGCGATGGACCGCAATCCCGAGACGGCAAACTCCCTCCCCACGATGATGACCACCATCCAGGCGGGTACGAGTTGGAGTTCCACTAAAGAGATGAAGGCGGCCGAGGTCAACAGCTTGTCGGCAATGGGATCCAGCAGAATGCCCAGCGTGGTGATTTGGGCGCGTTTCCGGGCCAGGTAACCGTCCAGCAGGTCCGTGACGGCAGCGAGCAGGAAAACCCCCACCGCCCACAAGTCCATGGTCTCGCCCTTGGTGAGCAACAGAACCACCACCAGGGGGACGAAGAAGATCCGGAGCAAGGTAAGCGAGATGGGGAGATTCATGAACTCTCGACCCCAGCCCTCACCAGGGAGGAATCCTACGGGCCCGGTCGCCAAGTGTGTCGTGGGGGCCAGAGAAGAGAGTACTCCGGCGCCCTCGCTTCACTATAACGGACGCTCCAGAAGGTGTCAACGTTACCCCCCTGCGTCCGACAACTGACAACTTCGTCAGAGCCCTCCCCGAAATGCAACATCCTAATTTCTAACCGCACCCCTGGCTTGGGATTTCGGACTGGGGCGGGAGATAGCTCCGCCGCCGTTAACGTTCGCGGCTGCCGTTGAGCAAATCCTTGCCGGGCTGGTCGATGACCAGGGTACGCGTGGGGAAAGGAATCTCGATGCCTTCTTGCTGAAACTTCTTCACGATGCGCTTCCTCAGGTCGCTTTGGACCACGTATTGGTCCTCGAACCGGGCGAGTTGCACGTTGAGGGAGAAACTCATCGCCGAGTCGCCGAATCCCGGGATGAATCGGACGCTCGGGGCGGGATCAGGAAGCAGACCAGCCGTGTGGTCCTGAATGGCTTCCTGAGCGACCTCGAGCAAAACCTTCTCTACCCGGCCGGGGTCTGTGCCGTAAGCCACATTGACCTGCAGGCTGTAACCCATGCGCAGTTGTGGCATGGAAAAGTTGGTAATAACTGCTTTGGCCAGGGTGGAGTTGGGAATCACCACGTAGTTCTCGCCCAACGTCAGGAGCGTCGTGGAGCGCCACCCGATCCGCAGCACGTAACCCTCCTGGTTCGTATCCAACTTGATGTAGTCACCTGGACCCACGGGCCGGTCAGCCAACAGATAGAGACCGGAGAAGAAATTGCTCAACGTTTCCGACAATGCCAGCGCCACTGCCACGCTGCCCACACCCAGCGTGGTCCAGACGGCGGTCAGGGAAATGCCCAGGTTCTCCAGGAAAATGATGATTGCGAGTACGGCGAAGATCGTGCGGATCAGAAATGACGTAGGCTGCGTCACTCGCTCCAGGGAGGGATTCTTCTGACTCATCCGGCGCAAAGCGAGGATCAAAATCTTGGCAGGAAAGTACGCGATGACCACCAGGACGAGCCCCAGAATGAGCTTGGAACCAATGCGCTCGTAGCGTGCGGGCAGGGGCAGCGATTCCAGGCCGATGTAAAGGCTCGAAAGCAAGAGTAAGGGAATCGGCAGGGATTCGAGCAACGCGAAGAGGTATTCGCCCCAGCCGTTGCGCAACTTTCTTGTCCAATAGTGCAGGATCCGGTTCAGAACAAAACCCAGCAGCAAGGAGCTGATGATCAGAACTCCGAACAGGATTGTGTAGAAAGCGTTGCGACTCATGTGAAGCGTCTTCGCCAACTCCTCGAGCATGGCACTCTCTCCTGGGGCGGTGAACAAGAAAACAAGATACCCCGCCCCGGCCTGCCACGGCAACCGCCTTTCGTCTGCGGGTGGCGGAGGGGCGCGCGGTGCCTGCGCGCGGAGGACGGAACGCCATGCGGCTTTGCAGGTTGATGGGAAACTCGTCGAAGTGTCATCCTGAGGAGCCGCAGGCGACGAAGGATCTCTGTATTTGCTTGATTCCACAAATACTGGGATTCTTCGCTACGCTCAGAATGACACGGTCCAGCGTTTCTTCATCAACCTCCTAGGGCATTCTACGCTCGCCGCGCCCGGCTCCGCCTGGCAGTTCCAACGAGTTCTTCCGCAACCTGCTAGAATTGTGACGGCCCGGCAATCATCCTGCCCGAATTGCGCATAAGGGGTCTGTGAAAGCCCGGAAGGGCCTGCCAAGGAGGAGCACCTTGAGAGTTCTCGTCCCGAACCTCGGTTCGACCTCGCTGAAATACCAACTCATCGAGAGTCATAATGAAGAAGTGTTGGCGCGCGGAAGTATCGACCGCATTGGCGGCGCCGAGTCGCAGATCATCTCCTGGGAGGCGGGGAGCGCCGGGGAAGCGCGAGCCGCCGGTCATGTTCCCGATCATCGCGCCGCCATCAAAATCCTCGTGGACCACCTGGCCCGCCTGGGAAGCAGGACCCAGCCGGACGGTGGGATAGCGGCCGTGGGCTTCAAAGCCGTGCATGGAGGGCCGCGCTACCGCGGGAGTTTTCTCGTGAATGACGATCTGCTCGCCGCCATGCAGGATTTTGTCCCCGTGGCGCCGGTTCACAATCCGGTTTACATCCAGGCCATGCAGATCTTCCGCGAAGTTCTTCCGGGAGTTCCGATGGTCGCGGTCTTTGAAACCGGTTTCCACGCGACCCTGCCAGAGCACGCTCATGTCTACGGCGTCCCTTGGGAGTGGGGCGAGAAATACGGCGTGCGCCGGTACGGGTTTCACGGTTCGTCGCACCGCTACGTTGCCCAGCGCGTTCCCGATCTGCTCCGCCGCTCGTCCGCGGGCCTGCGCCTGGTCTCGTGCCATCTGGGCGGAAGCTCTTCGCTCTGCGCGATTCTCAACGGCCTGGCGGTGGATACGAGCATGGGTTTCTCGCCCCAGGCGGGAGTTGAGCAATCCTCCCGCCCGGGAGACCTGGACCCGTTCGTGGTCTTGCACGTGATGGAGAGGGAGAAACTCGCGCCCCGCGAGATCGTGCAACTGCTGTGCAAGAAGAGCGGCCTCCTGGGAATCTCCGGTCTCAGCAATGATGTTCGCGACCTCGAGAAAGCCGCTGCCGAAGGACACGCCCGCGCCCGGCTGGCGCTCCAGGTGTTCGTCTATGAATTGAAGAAGCACTTGGGCGCCTACGCGGCCGCCCTGGGCGGGCTGGACGCCGTGGCCTTCGCGGGGGGCATCGGGGAGAACTCCTGGCGGATTCGCGACGAGGTGTGCTCCGGCCTGGAGTTTCTGGGGCTTCACCTCGACCCGGAAGTAAATCGATGGCCCGCCCCTGGGGATCGAGTGATCTCGGCGCCCGACTCCGCCATCGCGGTTCTCGTGGTGCATACCAACGAGGAGCTGATGGTGGCGCGCGAGACCGTGAAGGTCTTGGCCGCCGCGCGTGGCGCGACCTAACAGTTTGTTGAAAACCGTTCTCACGTTGTCATCCTGACGCCTTCGCTATCATTCTGAGCCCTACGTTGTCATCCTGAGCCTTGACAGCCTTTCGGCTGCCCATGATGGGCAGAAACTCGATGAGGAGAACCCATCACTCAAACTGTCATCCTGAGCAGCAGCGAAGGATCTGCATGGGTTTTCGGTAACAAAGACAAATGCAGATCCTTCGTCCCGAAAGAACCGGGACTCAGGATGACAGTGTCAGCGATGGTGAATCGAATTGACTTACGCGCCGAGTTTCTGCAGAGTCCGTTCGCTACGCTCAGGATAAACTGCGCGAAGGATCTCGCTCTGTGTATTTTCAACGCAATGCGAGATTCTTCGTCGCCTGCGGCTCCTCAGAATGACACCGCTTGCAAGTTTTTCCGCAGCCTGTAAGGGCGCTGCCTATTTCTGATTGGCTGGAGAGGAACGCATGTTCGCATACGAAAGCTCGGAAGAGCTGTTCAAATGGTGCAAGATTCCGCCGGCGGAGCTTCCTAACCATCCGCAAGCCAAGGTCAAACTCCGCATCGTACCCACGCCCCAGGCGATGTACGAAGAATTCGCTGCAGCCTTGCTGGAGGAAGTCAAAACCAATAATGCCGCGGGGCGGCCCACCCGCTGGATCCTCCCCTGCGGGCCGCGCGGGCAGTACCCGATATTCATTGAGCGCGTGAACCGCGAGCGGATCAGCTTGAAAAACGTTCACATTTTTCACATGGACGACCACCTGGACTGGCAGGGACGCCACTTGCCGCTGGATCATCCCTTTTGCTATCAGGGTTGGATGACACGTAATTTCTACGATCCTATTGACAAACAGTTAAACGTCCCCCTGCAGCAGCGGCATTTTCCACGTGCCTCTGCCCTGGATGAAATGGCGGAGAAAATTCAGGCGGTCGGCGGGGTGGACAGCACGTACGGCGGCATCGGTTACCGTGGCCATATCGCCTTCAACGAGCCCCCGCGCTCGCCCTGGTATCGTATCAGCAAGGAGCAGTTTCGCAATTGCACCACGCGCGTTCTGCACCTGAACGAAGATACGCTGGTGGCGCTGAGCCAGCGCGCGGCGGGAGGGTGCTCGGACATCGTGCCACCCTACGTGGTGACGCTGGGCATGCGCGAGTTGCTATCCGCCAAACGCCTGCGGCTCTACAGCGATACGGGAGCGTGGAAGCAGACGGTGATTCGCATCCTGCTTTTCGGAAACGTCAGCCCGGAAATTCCGGCCACCTATGCCCAGGAACATCCCGACTGTGTGGTGACGGTGGATGCAGCCACCGCCGCCTGCCCGCCGCTGGGGATTTGACGAGCAGAGGAGAAACCATGGATCGAACCGGTGTGGTCGTGGCTGGCAGCCACGTGCAAGGGCTCTTCATGCGCGTGGACCATTTTCCGACGGCGGACGAAACGGTCTTGGGTTGGGACTACAAGGAGGCGCTGGACGGCGGCAAGGGGTCGCACCAGGCGATCGCCTGCGCCCGCCTGGGATTGCCCACTTATTTCGTCGGCCGTATCGGCAGAGATCGCCTGGGAGATACGGGCGCCAGGTGGATGTCCGAGGCAGGCGTGGACCTGACCTACCTCTGCCGCAGCGAAGCCACCGCGACCGGTTGCGGGTTTGTGATGATCAACCCGCAGGGGGTGCCCGCCATCACCACGGCGATGGGCGCGAACGAAGAGTTTTCTCCGGAAGATGTTGACCGCGCCGAGCCCGCTCTGCGGCGGGCCAAGCTGGGGCTGGTGACTTTCGAAATACCCGTCGAGACCGCGCTCCACGCCGTGCGGCGCGCCAAGGAGTGGGGTGCGTTCACCATCCTGACTCCCGGACCCGCGGAACCGCTGCCCCCGGAGGCACTGGCCGGGCTCGACTTGCTGGTGCCGAACGAGACGGAGGCCAACATCCTGACGGGAGGCAAGTCCGACGACACGAGCGATCCTGCCGAGCTCGCGCGGCGGCTGCAACAATATTTCCACCTGCAGCGTGTGGTGATTACGCTGGGCAAGCAGGGCGCCTTGGTGGCGGATGGCAAGGAGCAGGCAAGGGTTCCGGCCTTTCAGGTGGACGTGGTGGACACACCCGGCGCCGGCGACGCCTTCACGGCGGGCCTTGCCTTGGGGCTCAGCGCGGGAGCACCACTTGCGCAGGCCGCGCGCTTCGGTTGCCTGACCGCTGCACGTGCTGTGACCGTGCGGGAGAGCGTCCCCGGCTTTGGCACCCTGGCGGAAATCCGGAAGTTTGCATCTCAACACAGAATTGAATTTCCCACACTGTTGGGGAAGGAGGAGTAAGGCTCGGAGTGCTGTGCGCGGCTTTGCTTCTCTTACTGCCTTGAGTGACGACCGCCCACCGGCGCTGCGCACCGATGCAGGCGGTGGGTTTCTGTCCTTGCAAGGCAAAAGCAGGGACCCCGGTTCGGGCAGATTCTCGCGCTCCACAAGGAGAAACACATATGGCGATTGTCATGCGGTTTGTTCAGCGCTTTGAGGCGTCGAAGCGGCAGGAGTTCATGGACTTGGAAAAGCAGTTTGCGATTTTGGAACAACGGGGAATTCTTCCCCCCGGCGAGCGCATGGTTCCCCTCGCCGGTCGTGAGCCGGGGAATACCTTGATCTGGGAGCGACGGTTTGAGAGCTTGGCTGCTGCCGAGAAAGCCCTCAAGGCTTTAGAGGCGAGTGAGGATCACACCCAGCTCTTCCAGAAGCAGGTCGCCTACTTCCAGGACGCGTGGGTGGAATTCTATGAAGTCCTGAATTTCTGATGCGCGGGGCACGCCCGGCCGGCTGTCGGGCGATTATCTCACACCGCCTGGGAACTGAGTTGCACGGGCCGCCGGCGTTCACCGCCCGCCCGGGTCGGCGCCGGCTCGGGAAATAGCTGCGGTGCCCACGGGAACGTCGACGTCGAGATACCAGGGGATGGGGAGGCTGCCCCAATGCGCGGGGCGGAAGGTCCAGCCCTCGAGGCTCTTCTCGGCGGCTTCGAGATTGGTCACGGCGCCGGGCAACGGCTCAGCGTCAATCACCTGACCCTGGTCATTCAGCAGCAACCGCATATGCACTACCGCGGTCGGAGACGGGTCCGCCGGCCGCCCGATGACTTCAGGTGGTTTGACCTGGCGGCTAAGGTCGCGTTCCGCCTGGGATGGCACCGTATCCATTTTGTGAGGGCGCAAAGAGAATTTCACTTCCACTGTTGTGAGGAACCCCGAGGGTCCGGAGGGCGTCTGCAAGGGGCGATAGATCCAACCGCGCGCCGCCTTCAGGGCTGACGCCGCCAGAATGGGATGTCCGCGTACGACGTGGGCCTGCGCCACCTTGCCATCGCGCGCGATTTCGACTTGCACCCGCACGTGCCCTTGAATGTAGTTGACCTTAGCCAGGGGCGGATACTCCGGCTTGGCTTGATCCAGAACCAAGCTCGTGGCCTGCTTGCTGTTGAGGCTAACTGGATTTTGGACAGGCAGGGGGGGTTGGGCCTGCGGGAGGGCGATCTCCGGTGCACACCCTAAGGCGAGAACCGAGAGGAAAAGGCCGTGTCGATGCCACCCGAACTTAGTCATCGCCTTCGAAGATTACCTGGGCCACCACGTAGCGGTCGGAGTGCGAAATCGAAACCGCCATGCGGGTGATTCCCAGTCCGCGTGCCACTTCTTGCGCCCGGCCGGTCAAGACCAGCTCAGGTTTGCCGCTCGGCTGGTGGGTGATTTCCACATCGAGCCAGCGAACCCCCGATCCCCAGCCCGTTCCCAGAGCTTTGAAAGCCGCTTCCTTGGCCGCGAAGCGCGCGGCATAGCGCTCGCCTCGATTCTTGAACCTCTCGCAGTAAGCAACTTCCGCCGGGGTAAAGAGCCGCTTCGTAAAACGCTCCCCATGCCGCTCGAGACCCTCCTCCAGGCGGGAAGTTTCTGCTATATCCACTCCGGTTCCGACGATCATGATCAGGTCGTATAACTATCGGGAAATTCCCTCAGGGTCCCGAAATTCGACTGTGTCGAGCCTCAGCCCGCGGCTTGCGAAGGGATGCCGTAGACGTCGCACACCCCCGGCAGCGCATTCCCGCGGGGGAAAGCCAGTGAAGCGCAGAAGCCCGTGCGTTCCGCTCGAGGTTAACGATTAACCCCCGCGTCAATTGCTCGGGCCAGCCTTCCGTCTTGGACACTAAACCAGCAGCTAGCATGGCTGTCCGTCCATCCTGCGAGTATCAGCCCTTATTGAATTTTTCTAACCATAGCAAATTGTCGGACGGAATGCAACGTCGCATCGGGCGAATCCAGGCGGGCGCTATGTTATATTCGCAGCATGGGGCGGCGAGCGTTCAAAATGGTTTCCCGCGACGGCTTGGCGTGGCTCGAGTCGGCGCGCCTCGCCAAGCTGCCGTGGCTCGTGCATGCCTTCAGCACGCGCCGAGGCGGCGCCAGCGGCTTCCCCTCCCCCGGCCTCAACTTGGGGTTTCCGGACCGGCGCGAGCGGGTTGAGCAGAATCGCCGGCACTTTCTCCGGCAGATTGGCGCCCAGGATTTTTCGCTCGCCTCGGTGCGGCAGGTCCATTCCTCCCACGCGTTCGTAGTGGCTGCTGGCGGGACCGGCCAGCCCGAGTATCGGCTGTGCGGCGTGCCGAGCGCGGAGCGAGCCGCTACGGGCCCGCCTGCCGGTGACGCGCTCATGACGGCGGAGGCGGGCCTCCTGCTGACGGTCCGCATCGCCGACTGCCTGCCCGTGCTGTTGGTGGATCCTAAGCAGCGCGCAGTGGCGGCAGTCCATGCGGGCTGGCGCGGCGCGCTCGAGCGCGTAATCGAGAAAGCGGTGGGAGATATGCGGCTCGCATTCGGCTCCGATCCCCAGCAATTGCTTGCGGTGCTGGGGCCCTCGATCCACGCCTGCTGCTACGAAGTGGGAGAGGAGGTTGTCGAAGCCTTCGACGGACGGTTCGCCCCCCCCGCCCCGTTCTTTCGAACTCTGCCCCATCGCCCCGAGGCGGCAACGGATCGCCATGCGATTCTCTTCCTGAGTGCTCACCCGCCCGGGCACGCTCCCGAGCAGGTTCCCGCCGCGCACCTGGATCTGGTCGCCGTCGCGCAGCATCAGCTCACTAGCGCGGGAGTTGCACCCTCCCGGATATCCGTCGCGGACTACTGCACCGCCTGCCGCACCGATCTCTTCTTCTCACATCGTAAGGAAGGCGGGCGCACGGGACGCCAGATGGCCGCCATCGGAATTCGGCCGGACAAGCGACGCCGGCTAGCAAATCCATAACCCTACTCCCCTCTCCGGTTGAGGAGGAGAATCACGCGATTCGGGATGCGCGCCCGGCCGGTCGCCGCGGCGACCGCGGGGCGCGAGACCAACAGAAGGTTGGGAACTTCCCCGAGCCATCCTTACGGATGGGCGTAATCGCCACTCGACGGCCAGGACCCTACCTCGTTTTCTCAGGGGGATGTATACTGGGCGCACTTTCAACCAGGAGGAAAACATGTATTGCACCTCGTGTGGTTCACAGAATCCTGACGATGCCAGGCACTGCGGCGGGTGCGGTGCGCCCATGGCAGCCTCAGTACCTATGGATGCAGCAGCTCCCGCCGCGGAGCCCTTGGCAGCGCCGGCCGCCCCTGCTGCCCCAGCTCCCGAGACTGCTCCGCCTGCAGCCGCTCCGGCCACGTCCATGACCGGACCTGACCGCATCGTAGCGGGGTATCGAATCGCCGCGCTGGGCGACAGGCTCATCGCGCTGATTCTGGACACCCTCTTGCTGCTGGCGTTGTTTGCTGTAGTGGGGGTGTGGGCAGGAGGCCGTTGGGGCGGAATTACCCCCACGGGAATCGAATTAAGCGGGACGGGCGCTTGGGTCACCATCGCCTCGGTGGCAATTTTAGGTTTCATCTACTACTGGCTATGCGAGGGATTGCTCGGGGTCACGCTGGGCAAAGCCCTCGCCGGGGTCAAGATCATCAACGCCAATGGCGTGCCCTGCGGGCTCGGGCCTTCGCTGATCCGGAACATCCTGAGAATCATTGACGGGCAGTTTGGGTATCTGGTGGGATATTTCATTGCCATTTTTTCCAAACTGCGCCAGCGCCTCGGAGATCATCTGGCCGGGACCTTTGTCGTTGAAAAAGAGCCGGGTGTTCTTTACAGGGCCCTGTTGGTTCTGCTTTGGGTCCTCCTTGTGGCCGGAGGCTTCGCCGGCGCATATTTCATTCATAAGGGTTGAAACTGGCTTCGCGATGGACGACGCGGCTACAGGCGGGCGGCCTATGGAGAGCGGGAGCTTTCTCCCGCTCTTGCCAGGCCGGCTTGCCGGCCGTGTTCCAAACCGAAGGCCTGGTTCGAACCCCGCGAGCCAGCGTGCGGGGCTCCCGTCAGATCCCCCCGTCCCCGCCGTTGACGGAGCGCGGAAAAGCCAGTAAAATTAAGGTTCCGGGCTCTTGCGGGAAAGGACTCCAGAAGTTCTCCATCCTGTTCTAAGCCCCACCCCCAGCAGAATGAAGGAACGGTTATGAACGCGAATGATCTCCGACCCGGAATGATCATCAGGCACAACAATGACCTCTTTACCATCCACAAGGCCGAGCACCGCACGCCCGGCAACTTGCGCGCCTTCGTCCAGGCCCGCATGCGCAACCTGCGCACGGGCTCGCTGATCGACCATCGCTTCCGCTCGGAAGACACCGTCGAGCGCGCCGCCATCGACGAAGTCGAGATGCAGTACCTTTATGCCGATGGTGATTCCTATTGCTTCATGAACACCGCGAACTACGAACAGATCTCCCTTCACCGGGAGACCGTCGGGGATAGGGCGTCTTACCTTGTTCCGGAAGTCATGCTCAAGGTGGATTTCTTCGAGGGCCGGCCGGTGGATATCCAGTTGCCTGCCACCGTGGACCTGAAGGTGGTTGAAACCGAGCCGGGCATCAAAGGCGGTTCTGCGACCAACGTCACCAAGCCTGCCAAGATGGAAACGGGTTTAGTTGTCCAGGTGCCGCCCTTCATCGGCGAAGGTGAGAAGATCCGCGTCGATACTGCGCAAGGGACATATATTGAACGCGCCAACTAATTCAGGCGCACAAGCCGGAGCCGGGTAGCGTGTAGCGCGGACCCCCGTTTTGGGGTGCTGGTGTCATTTGGATTGGGGATTCAATTCGAAACAATGGTCATTCCCGCGAAAGCGGGAATCCAGTTCGTGGGCGGCGCATTTCCCATGGCTGGCGGAGTAGATTCCCGCTTTCGCGGGAATGACTGCACCTGGGAGCGCCCGTGTCTCGCAAATGACACCAGCACCCGGTTTTAGGGTCCCCGGTTCTTCGAAACGAAAACGCGCAGACTCTCAGAACGGAATCTCGTGGTCGACCTGTAATTCGAGGCCGGTGGGCGTGATCAAGTAGACGGCCTCGTGCCGCGGCGGTTTGCGTTTGGCCGTGACTTCTCGAATGTACTCGTCCTCCTTGAGGTAGCGGATCACGACCTTGTCTTTCTGCACGTCCATCTTGCCGTCGTAGACGTCGTGAGACTCCCACAGCGACTTCAGATTCTGTCCATCAAACGAATAGAGGATCGCCGTGAGCCGAGGCTGGCTTTTGCCCAGCCGGAAACCGTAGGTGAGAAACCGGAAGTCGTCCCAACCCTGAGCGGGAAGGATCTCATAGTGAAGATCCGTCCTCGGGACAAAATTCGCGAGGGCCGCCATCCGGCTTTTGCCGTCGCGGCTTGCGAAAATCATCAGTACGTTCTGGCGGTCGTAGTCATTCCAGCCCAGTGTGTAGCCCGCCCCGATCACCGTGCTGCCCTTCCAGAGCGACGCGAAAACCGCCGGCTGGCCGAAAAGGGGGTAGTGGACCAGGGAGAAAGCACTCTCCAGTTCGCGGCGCACTTGCACGTCGGTGGGCGAGCGATCCGCCATCCATTCCACCAAGTGGTCCACGACCAGCTTCTGGATCTCACCGGTGATGGGCGCTGCATCTTCAAGCATCACGCCGGGAAGCCGCTTCGCCAGGGAGTTGATCTGCCCGGGCAGGGCGGGGGGCGGCGGCAGGGCCCGTTTCTTTTTCGCCTCCGCCACACCCGCAGCGAGCACTCCCGCTACGAGCGACAGCAATAGAAGATGGAGAATTCTGAGTTTGTTAACCGACAAGCTACGCATGCCGTTTCGCCTCGCGCCAGAACGAATTTTAGAAGCAGACGCCCAGACCGCGCTTTCCGGGCCTTCTCCGCAATTTTCAACCAGCCGCTTCAGACTGCGAGTAGGACTTTCAGCGCTGAGGTCTGGTCCAGGTATGCGAAGGCTTCCAGGCCCAGTTCCAGCGGAAATACCTTATTAACCAGATGATGAACAGTCACATGTCCCAGCCGGAGCATTTCTAGAGCCGGCCCGAACACCCCGCACCGGGAGCCGAGCAGGGTAACCTCGTCCACCACCAGTTTGGTGGCATCGAAGTGCGCCGCGCCGTGAAAGGTGGATTTCATCACCACCGTGCCGCGGGGCTCGACCAGCCGCAGGGCCCGGTCGAGGCCGCGCGGAGAACCTGTCGCCTCGACGGCGACCGGAAAGCTGCTGGGCGCGAGTTGCTCATCGCCTTCGCTCACAACCCCGACACCCCAGGCGCGCGCCAGGTCGAGTTTCCATCCATGCCGGCCGATCACGGTGACTTCCGCCCCGGCGTGCCTCAGCACCTGTGCCGTCAGCAGGCCCAGCCTTCCGTCGCCCACGATGGCCACACGCGTCCCCGGTGCGAGCGGCATCTGCTCCAGAATTTCCGCGGCCGCGGCCAGGGGCTCCACGAAGGTTGCCGCCTGGTCGGAAACCTCGTCGGGAACTCTGTGCAGGTTGGCTACCGGCAGAGTCACAAACTCGGCAAACACGCCGTCGCGCTTCACAATTCCCAGGACCGTGCGGTGCGGGCAATGCCGGCCCAGGCCCTGCGTGCACCATTCGCACCGGCCGCAGGCAAGGTTGATCTCTCCGACCACCCGCTGGCCGATCCAGGTTGGGTCGTCGCATTCCACCACCCGGCCTACGAACTCGTGTCCGAGGATACCCCGAAAACCCGAGTAGCCCTTGACGATTTCCCGGTCGGTGCCGCAGATGCCCGCGAGCAGTACCTGGATCAGCGCCTCGCCCGGCGCGCGCTGGGGCTTGGCAACATCGCGCAGGGTGAGTTTTCCATCAAAATGGAGAGCCTTCATGGTGTGCCTGGCACTCAGGTGATCCGCTCAAACGCCCGGGCGATTTCATCTTCCTGGGCTTCGAACACGGTCCGGAGGTCGAGAACCAATTCGTCCTGTTCCACGCGGGCAATAATGGCAGGCTTGTGGTGGCGGAGCATATCCTCCAACATCTGGGCGCGGTGCCGCACGTGGGTGACTGCCAGGAGCGACGTGGCCAGCGCCTGTCCCGGCGTCGAGCCGCCCCCCAGCACGGATTCTCCTTCCCGGACGGCGGCAGAGAATCCCGGCCGTGCGGAAATCTTCTCCGCCAGCCGCGTGGCGCGCGCGGCGATTTCCTTTGGGGAAAGTTGCAGCATCCGCAGCGCCGGGATGGAATCGAGCTGACCCCGCAAATAAAGGGAGGCGGTAGCCTCCAGCGCGGCGATCGTCAGTTTATCCACGCGCAGCGCGCGGAAGAGGGGATTCTTCCGGATGCGCTCGAGGGGCTCGCGTTTCCCCACCAGGATTCCTGCCTGCGGGCCCCCCAGCAGCTTGTCGCCACTGAAAGTGGCCACATCGACTCCGGCTTTCAGACTCATCCTTGCCAGCGGCTCGTCTTGCACTCCCCAGGAAGCCAGGTCCACCAGGCAGCCGCTGCCCAGGTCTTCCATAAGCAGCAGGCGGTGCTTCCGGGCCAACTCCACGAGCTCATCCAAGCTGGGCCGTTCCGTGAAACCCAGGATACGAAAGTTGCTGAGGTGGACGCGCAACAGCACCCGCGTGCGCTCGGTGATGGCCGCCGCGTAGTCGCCGGCGCGGGTGCGGTTGGTGGTGCCGACCTCGCGTAACACGGCCCCGCTTTTGGCGCACACCTCCGGAATGCGGAACGATCCGCCGATTTCGATCAGCTCGCCGCGCGAGACGATGACCTCCCAACCCTCCGCCAGCGTGTTCAGCGCCAGGAAAACCGCCGCGGCGTTGTTGTTGACCACCAGCGTCCGCTCCGCCCCCAGCAGTTGGGTCAGGAGCCGGTCGGTGTGCGTATCGCGTTTGCCGCGCTCGCCGCGCTCCAAGTCATACTCCAGGTTGGAATAGCCCGCGGCGGTCTCGGCCAGGTGGTCAAGCACTTGCCGCGCCAGCGGCGCGCGTCCCAGGTTGGTGTGGAGAATCACCCCCGTGGCGTTGATGACCGGCTGGAGAGAGAACCCGGCGGCCGTTTCGGCCTCCGCCCGGATTTCCTTCTCCAGCCCTTCGACCGAGACGGCGGGCGGGTTACCGCTCGCGATACTTTCACGCAGGTTTTGGAGGACTTTGCGCGTGGCCTCCACTACCAAGCGGTGGCCGACGCGCCCTGCGAGTCCGCGCAAGCTTTCGCGATTCAACAGCTCATCCACCGCCGGGATCTGGCGGAGCAAGCTGCTGATCTCCTGCCCGGAATTATTTCCATCCATAGCCGCTTCCGATCCTTGATTCCCGAGGCAACAGGCACGCCACTATGCGGCTGACCGCCAGGCTCGCCCCGGCGCCTGGAAATGTTCTCCGATTCATGGCGCTATTCTATCATTTGCCTGCCGGCGCGGACCCCCACCGCTCCGGATCATTTCGTCCAGAGTCAATATGTTCAACATCAGTTGGCGCAGGGGGTGATAGTTGTCCTGGCGGCCCACATGAGGCTGGGGCGTGATCCGGCGATCAGCGAAAAGGATGTAGCCGGCTGGGTAACCGCGCCCCTTCTGCGAGAATTTCTCGTTAATCGTCTGGTATGCCAGATCGAAGTAGCTTGCCGCCCACGCCGCGCCCGTACGCCGGAAGACTTCGAGAGTCGCGACCAGCACTTCATTCAGCGCCCACAGAGACTTCATGTATTCATACTCACCCTTGAAATGCAATTCGAGATGGGTGCCCGGAGGAGTCTCCACCGGCCACTCGTAACAGGGGTGATCCACGTTGATCCATTGCACGAGTCCGCCATAGATGTGGTCCCAACCCACGTCGAGATGGTGATGAATGCGCTCCACACAGGTCTTCCAGAGAACGTCATCCTGGCGCCGGGTCGCCTCGTCCATGACCATCCACAAGGCCTCGATGCTGTGGCCCAGACGCGACTTTACGGCCTCCTCGTCCGGCCGGCTGAAGTCGGAATACAACATCTCGGTATTCAGGCCGATGTCGGGACGGTAGTGTTTGTTCATGATCGCGTCCACGCTCTGATCGGCGATCTCGGCGATTTCCGCGTCGTTCCAGCGCGCCAGCATTTGGGTCGCGAGGCAGAGATTCAGAAACCACAGCCCCTGCGGCCGCACGGCGCGCTGGCTGTTCCACAGATACTGAAAATCCGCTCCCCGGTAGCGGAAATCCGGACTGTTGAAATACCGGAAGAGTTTCTTGAAGAGGGCGAAGGCGATTTCGCGGGATGGGTCATCGCCGCTGGCAACGGCGTATTCCTGGAGGCCTTCGGCGATGAAGTACATCCCTTCCGTGTCGCCGCTGAAGGGCCGCAGCACTTTCCCTTCCTGCGATAACTCTTCCGCCCACCAGCCGTCTTTCTGCAGGGCGTACTTGAACACGAACTCCTTGGTTTTTCTCGCCACCTCCAGGTACTGGGGATTCTTGCCGAAATGGTTATAGAGAAAACTGTAAACCCAGATGGCACGCCCCTGGAACCAGAGCATCTTTTCGGTATTCACCCGCGTGCCGTCGAAGTCCAGACTGCAAATGATGCCGCCGTTCTCGTGGTCGATTCCGTGTTTGTCCCAGAAAGGAAGCAGCACCTGGAAAAGCCGGTCGTACAACTCTTGCCGCAATTCCGCAAGGCTCATGCCTGCCAACCGCACTTCCGCAGGCGCCGTCGCGCCCCTCTGGGGTTCGGCGGCACGGCGAGCCTGGGCAGGGCCCGCAGCCCCGAACTGAACGGCAGATGCTCCGAGCAATTCGATAAACGCACGTCGTTTCACTTTTCTGTACCCCCTCGATTCTTTTCACCGGAAAGCGGACAGCATCCTCAAGGCTGGAGATGCACGGCCGCGGCATGGTCCGCGGGAAGGCTTAAGGTGAAGACAGCCCGGTTCTCCCTGTGCTCGACCTCGACCGCGCGGCCCGATACCATGTCTTCCCCCTGCAGGCGCGCCTGTCCGGGCCAGGGCAGTTCCGCCGTGACGTTCGCTTGGGCGTGCCCCCAATTCAGCACGTAGACGAGCCGTTCATCCTCGCGGCCCCGGGAATGCACCACGGCTTCCACCGGCCCTGCGTTGGGCGCAGTCGTAAGCCGGATGGGAGGTTTTACCCCGGCAGATTTGCAGATTGCCTGCAGCAATGCCGCGGCGCCGGGATCCTGGTTTTCCAGCAGCGGGATGCCCAGCGAGAACGCCAGAAGGATGGTCTGCCCTTTGCCCGTGCGCCGCACCACCACGGCGGGCGTACCGGTTTTTTCGAAGACCGCTACAACTTCGCCTTCGCTACCTTTTTCGAGCTGCAATTCTTCTCGAAACACGCGGCCCACCAGGTGGTTGGGCAGCGTAACACCGTTCAGCAGTCCAGCCGGGTCCGTGATGCGAACTTCATACGCATTGTGGCTGGCAACCAAGTCGTGACGCCGCGCTCCGAACACCTTTTCCATGCCCAGCCCGGGATTCACCTTATAACCCCGGTCGAGTTCGTTGATGATACCGAAGCGGGCGTCCGCAAGCACCGTGCCGCCACCCGCCACGTAAGTTTCGATGGCTTCAGCCACATTCTTGCGGAGACACAGGTAGAAGGGGAAAATGACCAACTTGTACGGCTTCAGGCTGTCGGCCGTCACTTGCCGCCCGTCGAGGATGTTGAGGCGCACCTGGTCTTTCCACAACGCGCGGTAGATCCCGATCATATTGCGGGTTGTATAGGATCCCCAATCGCCTCTCTGTGCCACGGCCTTCAGGTCGCCCACCACATCGTAGACCACGGCCACCTGCGGAGCCAGCGGTTTACTATCCAGGAAAAGGTCCGAGTCCGAATTCAGCGCCCGGGCGGCGTCCCCGGCGGCCACGGCGCGGGGTGTGATGCTGCCGTCGGAGGCTGCGAGTCCGCGTCCGAAGGCCTGCCACTCGTCCATGTGGGGACGCCACTGCCAGAAGTACATCGCCTTGGCGTCATGCGCCGCCATTTGCCAGGCCAGCAAATGAATCCGGTTGTAGTCGAAGATGGCCCCCGGCTCGTCGCCATAGCGGGTGAACCCGGTCTGAGGACCCGTCTGCACTTCCGGTATCACAAAGGGCTTGCCGCTCGCCGCCGTCGCGTCGTGGGCCGAGGTCAGCTCCAGGCTGGTCGTCCAGGGCGTGTCCCACAGAGCCTTCTCTTTAGCGAGCTGTTCCGGATTGTCTTCGGCGCCACGCGCAGGAATATCGGGATAATAGGACAGTCCATATTCGTCGACGAATTTCGACATCGTCCAGTCATCCTGTCGATAAATGTTCACCCCCCCGCTGACCACGGTACTGCCCACGTCATGGGTCCGGGTGGGATGCACCGGGTCGATGGATTTCACCAGTTCGTTCAGATGTTGCAGGATGTGGCCGGTGGCGTACCAGTAGAACAGCGGGCGATCAAATCCTGCGTACTCCTGGTTCAGCAACGGGTCGTTCCACTGAAGGTACCAGGCGGAGGGGCTTCCATACTTTTTCAGTCCCCATTCCTCGAACCAACGGTCGAAGTGCGGATCGCCACCTCCCCCTCGCCGTTCACCTGCGGATAAGGAGAAGCCCTCCATGTGTGGTTCGTCCCAGATGTTATAGGCAATCACGGAGGGGGAATCCTTAAAGTGTTGGACGGTGATGATGGAGTAGTCGTCGATCAGACGCATGACTTCCGGGTTGGCATAGGAGAGCCTCGCCTCGCGACCCTCGCCGTCAATGATAGGCGAGAACCGATCCGGCCATTTTGCCTCAGCGTAGTCTGGAAGCAGCCCGCTCCAGAAAACCGTGGGCATGACGCGGAGGCCCAGGCGCTCGGAGGTCTTCAGAATGAGATCGGTCTTGGAGAAGTCCGGCTGGGGGTTTCCAGGCGTCAGCAGAAAGGACGGGCAGATTTCGATCGTGTTGATGCCGGTCGCAGCGATGGTTTCCAGGTCGCGGACGATCTGTTCGTTGCTCGTCGAAGGAAGAAAAATATAAACGGTGCCTACTTCGTAGGGTCGCTGGCCGGCGAGGGCGCCAGCCGCGGAAATCATGAGTGAAATCATGAAGCCTGCAAGAAATCGTTTCATACAGCCTCCTTTTGGGAACCCTAGGCCGCGCCATAAGGAACTGCGCATTGATGATCTTGGTTATTACATGTAGATATGAGATCTCTGACTGCCCTGCTCCCCTGAATCCACACGAAAGGGAATATGATTTCGGGTGGAGAAAGGGGAGCAGGGCACGACCGCCGACATTTCAACACAGCCGGCTGGGGGCGTCAACTTTCCAATTGGCGCGCCTTGTTTCGATAGGAGTATAATTCCCTGGATTGACCTGAAGGTGAGGTTCTCCGGTGACAGTTGACGAGGAACTCAACAAGTTAGAAGACGATATCCGCCGCCTCAAGGTTGAATACGAGATCTATTTCAACGGCAGCTCTCCTCGCCCTCCGCACGATACCCTGTACCGGGTGGAGAATCTCATCAAGCGTAATTCCGCCGATCAGTCCAAGCTGAATTTCAGCCAGCGCTACCGGTTTGCCACGCTCGTGCAGAAGTACGCGATAAACAGCCAGCTTTGGCGGCGGAAGCTTCAGGAAAAGGAAGAAGGCCGCAGCCTGACCGGCACGCCGAAGCGCCATGGGGAAGCGCCGCCGGGCGATGGCGTGGTGCGGGTGGTCTGCTCCGATCCGGCGAAGGAAACCGGGAAAGTCGAGCAACTGCTGCGCGCCATGCAGGATGCCAAGCGGCGAGCCGGAGATCGTACCGCCGGCCTCGATGCCGCAGCTTTCCAGAAATTCATCCAGGACAAGACCAAACAGGTCAAAGATAAGCTGGGCTGCGACAAGGTGCAGTTCTCGGTCTCGGTCGAGGGAGGCAAGGTCAAG
>Ga0208457_1000748_pt1 | contig 27996 bp, 30 predicted proteins | sample June2015DPH_10_1_FD_185513 | JGI IMG/M metagenome (GOLD analysis project Ga0208457, IMG submission 185513) | Peatland microbial communities from SPRUCE experiment site at the Marcell Experimental Forest, Minnesota, USA - June2015DPH_10_150... | ecosystem: Environmental > Terrestrial > Soil >... | reverse complement strand
CCCACAACCCGTGTTATGCCAACTGGTAACAAGCTTGAGCCTTCAATTATAGCTTTCTTTGCGCCTTCGTTCACGTGGATTTGTCCTTTAACTGCGGCGCCGTACGCTATCCAGCGTTTTACAGCTGACATTGGATTTTGCGGCTTAAAGAAGGTGCCAACATCTTTCTTTGCAAGAATGTCCAACAATACGTTTTCTCTTCTGCTGTTCGCTATCACCACTGGAATACCGCATGAAGTAGCAATTTCAGCAGCTTTAATTTTGCTTTGGATTCCTCCTCTGCCCAACTTGCTCTTTCCGTTAAGTGAACTTTTCAATTCAGGCGTTATGTCTTCAACTGTTTTTATTAATTGTGCGCCTGGCTCTTGGGGGTCAGCCGTGTATAAGCCGTCAACGTCTGAAAGTATTATGGTCATGTCTGCACCGATTGCACTTGCGACCAGAACTGAGAGGATGTCGTTGTCACTGAAGTTTACTTTGTAGCCTTCTGTCCGTCTAAGTTCATCTACCGATGTTACATCATTTTCGTTAATTATTGGAATAACGCCTGTTTTCAGGAGCATTCTTAAGACGTTGCATGTGTGTACGTAGGATGCTCGGTTGGAAAGGTCTTCTGCAGTAAGCAGGATTTGCGCAACTTTTAATCCATGCTCTTTGAACAGTTCACGATATTTAGCCATGAGTACACTCTGACCAGTTGCAGCCGCAGCCTGTTGAAACACCACATCATTAGGCTTTAGCGGTATACCAAGTTCCGCTATCCCTGCAGCTACCGCTCCTGAGGTTACGAGGACTACTTTGTCGCCTTGCTTGGTCGCAGCTACTATTTGACTGGTTAGTTTTTGCATTTCTTCTTCGTCAAGGTTTCCTTCGCTGGTAGTTATGCCGCTTGTGCCAACCTTAACAACTATTAATCTTGGAGGCATCACTTAATCACTTTTAAAGCACAGACTTATTGAGATATGTTTGACTTGCTTAAAAATGCAACCAAATAGGCACTGACAGAATTATGTTTAGGTTCATGCTAATTGCAGGTTCAACCAAAACATTGCTTAAAACTCTGAGAAAAATATATAAGCGATAGGGGCATCGGTTTTTGGCTTGGCTGGTCAACATGTTCGTCACGTTACAATCATTAACCTCATTAACATTTAACTCCCCAATCGTGTTTTGGCTCGCGCCAACAGCGGGCATAATCGCCATAGTCTCTTCACTTTTACTCATGCGTAAAATAGGCAAAATGAGTCCTGGCGCACCGAAAGCGGTGGAAGTAGCTAATCATAAATACCGCTTGAATAAATTTAAATATTGTCAATGAATCCCAACGTTTGTATGCCTAACGTTTTTTCTGCCTTGCATTGTAGCATGTTTTTATTTCTTTGTGTGCAACTAACTAAAGAGATGTGCAGACTGTGAAGATTATTGAAAAGAACCTTGGGCAAGGTTTCGTTAAAGTGGTTCCGGATTCGCCAGATGACCTTTGGCACTTATACAATGTCATCTATAAGGGCGATGAAGCTTACGCTTACACTTCACGCGCAATAAAAAGTGACACAGAAACTTCGCGTCCTAAAAGTGCTGAGCGCGTTTCAGCCTTCATTGGTGTAAGAGTGGAATCAGTCAGCTGGGATAAGTTTCTTGGTAAATTGCGGGTTCACGGGTTGATTTGTCATGCACCTGATATTATTCCTACTGGTGCCCATCACACGCTTAGTATAGCGTTGAATCAACCGTTAACGATTGTGAAGAAAGAATGGCCTAAACACCTTTTAGATAGGCTTACGAGGGCAAGCGAAACCGAGAAGCCCATGCTCATAATTTCTATTGATGACGAAGGTTTTGCCATTGCTGAAACCAAGCAATACGGCGTAGAAATCAAAGTTGAAGAACGCATGAGGTTGCCTGGAAAACATGAAGCCGACAAACGCGTCGAAGCCACAAAGGCGTATTTTCGTCGTGCACTAAACAGCCTAAATCAACTGTGGGCTCAAAATCACAGTCCAATCGTTATTATCGGGGCTGGTTTTGTTAAGACTGACTTTGTAAGATTCCTTTCCGAAGAGGCTCAAGAAATGTCCAAGGCTGTTGCGGATGTGAAGAGCGTTAACAATGGCGGCACAGCAGGGATCTACGAGGCTTTGCGTTCTGGCGTTTTGTTACGGGCGGCAAATCAACTGCGCGTTGTCGAGGAAACAGAAACTATTGAAGAAGTTTTGAAACGCTTAGGCAAAGGTGAAGGCACAATCACGTATGGCTTAGAAGCAGTAGAAAATGCCGCTAACATGGGTGCTGTCGAAAAACTGGTGCTTGCCGATGTTGCGCTTCGTGATGCGGACGAGCAGCAACGGTTGAAGCTGGAGGGACTCATGAGGGAAGCGGAAAAGCGAGGTGCGAACGTAACTGTAATCAGCACAGAGCATGAAGCAGGCGCAAAACTGTTAGCTTTAGGCGGAATCGCAGCTTTGCTACGGTTTCCAATCTACTGAGATACCACAATGCAATAAACCTTGAATCATATAGAAATTCTGCTCGGAACAAGTTAAAGCCCCCTATTTAAAGCAAAATTTTTTATTCTGACCAATGTCGGGTAGCACTTTTTTCATCTGATTAGCGGTTGGGTGCCCTTTATAAATAGATGCTGTTATATACCCCCTGTGCTATTTAAATACTCAAGCATGTGAGTTGACATGAGTAAACGAAAACCAATCATTTGCATACAAAACATTGTAGCTTCAGTATCACTCAGCCAGAAAATCGACTTACAAAAAATCGTAGAAAAATTCCCGCAAACCGAATATAACCCAAGCGTGTTCCCCGGCTTAGTTTTCAGACTTAAAAAACCAAAAACAGCCACCTTAATCTTCAGCACTGGCAAAATGGTTTGTACAGGCGCTAAATCAGAAAAAGAATCACGCAGCGCAGTTGAAAAAGTAGTTAAAGAACTGCGAAGCGAAGGAATCCAAATCACAGAAAAACCAATCGTAAAAATCCAAAACATAGTTGCCTCAGCAACACTAGGCGGCGAAATCGACCTTGAAAGCCTAGTCTACAAACTCACCAAAGTCATGTACGAGCCAGAACAGTTCCCAGGCGCAGTCTACCGAATGGATGAACCCAAAGTAGTATTCCTAATCTTCTCAGCTGGAAAACTCGTCTGCGTAGGAGCCAAAAAAGAAGAGCAAGTTTACGAAGCAGTAGACAAAATCCAAGCACTACTCGAAGAAAAAGAACTCATCTTCTACCCCGCTCCCTCTTAAACTATTTTTTCATTCTTCTACGAACCGCAGGATTAGAGTCAGAGAGTTTTTTGAGCGCTAACTCAAAAGTCTCGTCTGGAGCCAACTCTCTTTTAACAAAAACCCCTGTTCTACCAACAGCGTCACGCTTCAAAAGCGCATGAACCCTGTCAAACACGGTTTCAGCGGATATTCCCAAAATTTTAGCGGCAAACTCTTCCCTGCCGATGATGCTGCTTTCCACATGCCCCTTCTCTGATGGTTCAGTAAGCGTAAGCCGCTTATCCACGCCTGCAACGCGAACGTCCGCTTTAAGCTGGCTTAGGTTCGCTTCTCCGCCGAACCTGTAAAATTCCCTCTCCACCCTGCGCATTTGCATCAGCGGAAACGAAACAGTGATCCGCTCGCTGATTTCAATGTGCGCTTTCATAGCGTAGGTTGGCGTGGCTTGAACAATTAAACGAGCGTTAACCGTTATGCGTGCTTTTTCTAGGGCGGTTTCTACAAGGAAACTATTCTGCACTTCAGGAATGAAAACGTCGATGTCGCTGTCCTTGTTCACGTCGCCTCTGGCTATGCTTCCATGCACAAGCGACTGCAAATGAAACACTTCTAACGCAGCCATAATTTCAGTTGCTTTGCTTCTGAGATCGTTTAGCAGCGCCCAGCGTGCACTAGTATATGTTACTTCCTTGTAATCTGAAGGTTTTGTCGGCTTAACAGCCATATTTATCAGCCATTTTAATGAATTATAGCGGCATTGTTTATTTAGTTTAATCCACCAATCAAATGTTATAAGCGTGAAAACCCAATGGATACGCCTGTCTGTAGCGCCTGCAAAACAAGAGAAGCCTTCTTCCACAGGCAATACTCAGGTGAAACGCTGTGCAAAAAATGCTTCACCCAATCCATCGAAGCAAAGGCGAGAGCAACCATGACGCGCTACCATATGCTGAGCTTTGATGACCATTTGGCAGTGGCAGTTTCAGGCGGCAAAGACAGCCTAAGCCTACTGCACATTTTGGTGAAGCTGAAGCGGTTTCGCCCAAAAACCACGCTTACTGCGGTAACGGTGGATGAGGGCATTAAAGGCTACAGGGATGAAGCCTTAGAAATTGCGGTTGCAAACTGCAAAAAACTCGAAATTCCCCATCACATAGTTTCGTTCAAAGAGCTTTATGGTTTCACGCTTGACGAGATAATATTTAAAGCACGCGGCAAAGGTGAAACAGGGTTAACTGCCTGCGCTTACTGCGGTGTTCTGAGGCGGAGAGCCATTAACGTTGGCGCTCGACAGGTTAAAGCAAACAAAGTTGCCACTGCACACACGTTAGACGACGAAGTGCAAACAATTCTCATGAATATTTTTCACGGAGACATCATGCGGTTGGCTAAGGAGAAACCAGTCACCAGCGAAGTGCACCCGTTGCTGGTGCAGAAGATTAAGCCTTTTTGCGAAATTCCCGAGAAAGAAAGTGCCCTATATGCTTATGTGAAAAAAATCTCTTTTCAGGATACGCCATGCCCCTACGCTTCTGAGGCATTACGCAATGATATTCGAGGGATGATTAACCGCATGGAAGCGAAGCATGCTGGAACAAAATTTACTGTTTTCAAAGCCATGGAACGCTTAAGACCCGCATTGGAGGAGACAGCGAAGAAAGAAAGTTTCAAAACATGCGTTGAATGCGGCGAACCATCAGCATTGGATTTATGCAAGACCTGCGAGATGCTGAGGCAGGTGCGTTAAGCTTTGCGGTTGAATCCCTGTTCACTTTTTAATTTGCGGAGCATTTTTGAAGCTTCGAATGCGTTGCTTGCTGAGGCTACCTTTTGCGCCCGCAACAGATCAACATGCGCGCCGCAGTAGGGACAAGTTTTTGTCCTTTGCCCTTTAGCAGTTAACATTAAACCTGCACATTTTGTGCATTTTACGATTAAAGTTGCTCCCATTTCTGGTTTGCCTTCCGAAAGGCTTTACGTCACATCTCCAATTTGCATCTCCCGCATAATATCCCTTTTTCTTTTTTCAATGCGTCCTTTTCTTACCTAACAGTTAGGAGAGGTAGTTCATGGCTGTGTTAGGTAAGACAATTAGAGACGTTTACGACGCCATGTTAACCGCATATCAAACGTGCAAGGATAAGAAGCAAGGCGCCAATGACGCTTTAGCTATCTATGAGCAGAACCTTGAGTTTATCGAAGAAACAAGAAAAAACCTAGTTGACCTGACTGATTTTGTTGAAATCTTGCAGGAAAGCCTCAGTGAGCAGAAAAGCAACAGCAAGACCGAGAAAACGATTAAAACTAAGGGGTCTTTAGTGGCTAAACTTGTGCCTTGCGGAAAAAACTGTAACGGCTGCCCACATGGGCCTTATCTCTACAGGGTTTCGAGAGTTAATGGAAAACAAGTTTGGGAATACCTTGGACACGCCAATTAAATTATTACTATTTTTCTTTTCTGTTTTCTCTCTCTTTGGCTTTTTTTAACTCATCTTCTAGTTCGCGTAATTTATTTTGAATAGGTAAAGCAACACTGTATTTTAATTCGTTTGTCATTAAAACAATATGCTCTCTTGCCAGGTCTTCTATTTTCATGCGTAATTTTTCATCCTCAGTGTTAGTAAATAGAAAACGGTAACAATCATAGATTTTTTGCATTTTCTCTGTTTCTTTCAAGATTTCTTTCTTTGAAGGTGCTTTCAATTTTTATCTTTCTCCTTTTTTCATATAGGTGACTCAAATTGGCAAATGCTGAATTATGCCGTTCTCGACTTAAGGCTTTTGTAAAAAGTGATAAGCTTATGAAAGAACCTGAGCAATTTGAAAAACTGCTAAAAGAGTTTGAACAAGCTCTCATTGAATCGGTAAGTAGCAAAGACAAAACGGTTTCACATTAATCACTAGCTTTATTATTTTTCTTTTGTCTGAGAAAGACAATCAAAGAACCAAAAGTAAACGCGATAAGAAATCCATTGGATAGCGTAATCAGCCGTTCATGCTTGAGCGCTATCCTTCCCCTACTAAACCATTATGGTCGTGGTAATTTATCCTTCGGTTGTTTTAAATAGCCCTTCCTTGAATACGAGTGATTCATGGAAATAGATAGTGCTTGGAATCCTCGCGGTTCTTCCTATTCCTCCAGTTAACGTAGTTGCTGCAGTATTCGATTTTGGGTTTATCGTCTATTGTCTGTTAACCCGGTAAAACAAACTTATTTTTCTATTGAGGGAAAACAGTTGTCATACAAAGGAAGATGCAAAGCCAATTATGGAACTCGTAGTCGCGGGAAAAGCGATGCGTTACGCATCAAAAAGAGAAATAGCAAAAAAAGCAATTTCCTAAAGGAAATGGCGAAATATACTACGTTAACTCCTGAAGGACGAGAAGAATTCGCTAAGACTATGGGAATCCTTGCGAAAGGTGATTTGAATTGAGTTACAAAGGGCGTCCAAAAGGTTCTTACGGTCAACAGAGGCATTCTAAGGGTTCATGGCACAGTGGCAGAAAAAGCGTACAGCATGACACAGCACTAGCAAGGAAGAATTTTGAAAGTCGGTCTGAGTTAAGTCAAAAACAGGATTTGCACCGTTTCGCTACGATTGCGCCCAACATACACATCTATCTGAAATCGCCAAATCAATACGATTGGGAAAACGTAGACACCCCTAATATCTTAGAGAAAATAAATGTGGTAACTAAGCTAGCGAAAAAAACCCCCGTTCACCTAGTCGTTAAAGACGACAATGCAAAAAAGACAACTCATTTCAAGCTCATTAAGAAATCTGAAGCTAAGAAAGAAGTCGAAAAGGAAATTGCGAAGATAGAGCAGCTTGCTAAATCAGAGGACGCTAACAATCCGCTAAAAGAAGTCCATAAGCTGCCGACTCAAGCAGAGATTCTTGCTGAAGCACAAAGACTATACATGAAAGACAACGGTAGGATGGATTATCAAGAGGGAGTCGGTACTAATCTACCTGAAAGAAATGAGCTCCAGGAAGAGGGCTATTTGAATCGCGCAAAACTTTCGCTTATGACTTCGCAGGATACGCAAGCATCAAGACAAGTTCTTGATTATGTTGGAAAAATGCGCGAAGAGTTAAGCAAACTCGGTTTTGACGTCGTGCCAATTTCGGGTTTTGATGTTTCAGACCTTCAGTATTAATCCCTTTTTTTCTCTTTAAGTTTTTAGTCAAATAATACTGTATCTGAGCGTTAAAAGTGTGACTCATTTTCCATGCTTCACGTTAAAAAAGGACAGTCAGAGGTTGAATAGTAAGGTGTCTTTGAATCAGCAGAAAGGGGAAACCCGCGACTTGCTAAAGGTCACGGAAAAACCTTTGATGACTTACCTCTAACTGTCCTACACAAGAAAAAAGGGATTGCTTCATTTTTCTATTAGGTGTCTAGTCTTTGAAAAAACTTAACTTAGGAAAACTTGTTACGCTTTTCATAATTGTTTTATTTGGTTTTTCAATGGTTGCAGGATTATTCGAGATTCAGCTTGTTAATGCCCTACCGCTCACGTTTGGTTATCAAAGTGCCACTACACTGGAAGGGAAAAATGGCAATTACTTGGATATGGCAAATTTCACGGTAGCAACACCGTTTGTAACGTCTAACTTATCTTTAGATGTGGTTGCAACTGGAAACAGTTTAGAAGCTGTAATATATTTTCAAAATGGTACGCTCATAGGTGTTGGAAGCCCTGTTTCTAGCTATTCTACTGGATGGGTAAATTTACCTTTTCTTTCTTCACTTGCGGAACCCGCTGGAACCTATTGGATAGGAGCGTATTCAAATAACACTTTTGTCAATAATCAACTTTATTGGGATCATCTAAACGATTCAATACCCAATAATGCTGTATGGTCGGGTAGTTCGGGCGCTGCTCCAGTGAGCTTATTATCAGGGGGAACAGTTTACGTCAATTCAAGTCTCAACGTTCTTTGTAACTATATTGTTGGGAACGGTGTAAATTATGGTGTAATAAATGCGTCAAACGTTTCTCCTGGGTACTCAGTAACGCTTAGTTGTAACCTTTCATCAATAAACGGTTATTCACCCTCAACATACCTTTTTTCTTGGAATAACAGCGGTTCATGGGTAAACCAAACTGTTCAAACATGGACATCGAACCCAGCGATTTTTACCGGAACATGGAATAATACACTATGCTATACTGTTGGGGTTCAAATATTCGCTAACTCAACAGATGGAACTCCAGACTATTCACAGATAACGTATTTCACTATAGGAATGCAAGTTAATTTCGCTAATACGGCAGCAACCGCATACGTTATGACTCCGTCGATAACTGGAGTATCAATGAACTTTTTGTTAACATCGGGTACATTTGCACTAACGAATGTTACAGCTTATTTAGCTAGGGTAGGAAGCCCAACAGGAACCAATGCGTATATAGGAATATTTAACACTACAGGAACGGCAGGAACCAATGCGACGCCTACAGGAACCCCTCTTGCAACCACAAACCCAATAGACATAAGCACCTTTTCAACAACTCCGACTCTGTTATTTTTTTCATTTAACTCTTCTATCATTCTTATTAATGACACGCAATACGCAGTAGCCTTTTTGTATGGAAGTGGTGTTTCTTATGACAGCTCAAATTACGTGACATATACGTGCCAAGGTAGTCAAGTGTATTCAAACGCTGACTTATCAAGATTAAACGGTGGAACATGGGATACTAGTGTCGCAACTTCAAGAAGTTGGTACGTTCAATTATTTGGAACGCTGCCAGTTCCAACCTTCAGTAATATAACAGTCTCTTCAACAACTGCAGGGGCAAGTTCAACGTTAACGTGCTATTGGCAAGATAACACAACCCTAAGTTTCTACATCTTTTCTACAAACAACACTAAAACATGGCTTAACAGTACAGCAACCGCGTTTTCCACTACTCCTAGCTGGGCTAACCAAACCTTAACTCTTGATTCAACACCAAACGATGTAGTAGGCTGTATTTGGTATGCGAATAACTCTATTGGTAATTGGAACAACACCGGGGTTCAAACCTTAACAATTACAGCACCAACTCCTACCCCAACACCTACCCCGAGCCCAGGTGGAGGCGGCATCATCCTAAGTCCAACGCCGACGCCGACTACTTCAGGCGTGACCTTTCAAGTCTCTAATGTCGATCTTGGAGATGTAGCAATTAACCAGACGGTTCAAGCGACTTTAACGGTAACTTACAGTGGCAGCGCAATGACAGTAACCAATATTGCTTTGTCTTCGCCTTTTGACCAGTGGCTTGTACCAGGCAGTATTCAAACGCAAACTACGCCGAATAGTGGCACAACACAGATTCAATTTACTTTTCTGGTTCCTTCGAATGTCATAGGGAGTTTTCAAGGCACCGTAACGGTTTCGGCGAAAGATGTTTTTGGAGTCACGCATACGGCTGTTGCTACGATAAAGGCTAATGTTGAAATATCTAGTTCTTTTGACTATAGCGCATGGATTCGGTCACACCTACTTATTGTCGGTCTTCTTCTAGCTGGAGTCTTTGCTGTTCTAACGATTATCGCAGCCTTTTCTCGAAGAAAAGCATTCTAACCCTTTTTCCCTTTTTTCTTGTATAGTGATAAATCTTGAAACGTAAAATAACAAAAATCTCATGTGTAGTCTTGCTAAGTCTCTTCATACTGTCAACGACTTCTTTAGTGCTAGCGCAATCATCTAATATTATTTCGATTACACCTTACCAAAGTCAAGGCATTTCCGTCGTAAACATGTACAACGGTTATGTAACAAAAATCGGTCAAACTTTCACTGTAACCACATCAACTCAAGCATATTCAGCGATGTTTTGGTTTGAAATTACTGGAAATCCTACTGGAAACATTGCTTCTTACATCTATATTGCTTCTGGAACGTTGCCTACAGGTAGCCCAATAGGAAGTTCAAACTCCGTGTCTTTCAGTACACTTGGATCTGCTCTCGGTAATGCTGGCCCTGAATACACGTTTAACTTTATTACCCCTATTTCTCTTAGCGTAGGTACTACATATTGCGTTACAATCGAACTAGACAATTCAGGTGTTACTGATTCTTCAAACTATGTTACGACAGCTCAAAACGATCAAAGCCTTTATACAGGTGGTTCAATGTGCTATTCTCTGGGTTCATGGTCTCAAGGCGTTTCCGTATCAGCGGATTTAGCCGTAACTCTTTCAAGTCAACCTCAAACACAACCAACACCGACCCCGTCTTACACCGCTCCAACTCCTACGCCTTATAATGGTAATCCAACTCCAACACCTTACACTAATCCAACACCTACGCCTTACGTTTTTCCAACACCAACAGCGCCTCCAGTCTATATTTTGGGCTACGGTTTTTCGAGCCGCGATCTTTTAATCATCATTTTGGCTTCGGCTGTCATTTTTGGCTGTGCAGTCTATGTTTCTTGGAGCTACACTAAAGGCACTAAAGGCAAAAGCAGAAAACCCAGGTAAAACCCCTTTTTTTCTTTTAGGTGAAGCTATTGCAAGAGAACATCAAAAAGGTATTCTGCTTAGTTATCGCAACTGCTTTTCTTTTGTCAATCGTTGCAATTCCTAAAAGTTATGCTCAATCTTCAGGCTGCACGATGCTTTTTGACTGCGATAGTAACCCATACTATAAGGCATGGGACATTGCGCTTATTTCCTCAGAGTCAACAGGCGAAATGTATCATACACCGTCATATAGCCCAATGGTTGACACATCCGATTTCGTTCAAGGAACTGGAAGCATAGAGGCAACTCTTCAAGCTGGAAACAATATACATGAAGGTTATTTGGAAAATGGACATATTGCCAATGTTGATTTAAGCCAAAAGTACATTTTATCTTTTTGGGCTAAGTATTCTTATATTCCCGGCGGTAATTTTAATTTTACCTCTCTGTACTTAGGTCAAACAGCAGTAGTACCAGCAATTCTTATAATGACAACTAAGTCTTGGGAATGGATCATGCTTAATGTTACTTCAACAAATTGGCAACATTACGAGATTGATCTTGTCGCTGATGCAACAAACCAATGGTCTGGTGGAACACGGCAAGGCCCTGGTGCTGGATTTATCAGTTATCAAGATAGCTTAAAGCAAGTTATGTATTTCGGTATCGGTTTTATTCCAAGTGCCGGTGTCTTACCGAGCGATCTTACCATACACATTGACGATATTGAATACGGTTATCCTAATGGTTCACCTGGGCCAACAAATACTCCAACAGCAACAGCTACCCCTACACCGTTACAAACTCCAACTCAAACACCTAGCTTAAGCACTTCAATTTTTATCATTGGGCTTGCTGTAATTATCTTAGCGCCTACAGTAACGGTAATTTACGCTTTGCAAAAAAAGCCTAAACATAGAGGCCACAAATAACAAAGTTTCTTTTTTTCTATTAGAGGTTTGAAAACAAAAATGAAATTTCCAACGTTAAGTAAAATTCAAACTATTGCTGCTCTTTTAGTTATATGCTTAATTGCTGGTTTCGGTTCCTATGCTCTTGCGTCTGTTATCTGGAGTGGAACAGTAACAATCCCTAGTCCTCTTCCTATTCCAACTGATACTTTCACAGTGACAGCCACACTTAACGGAACTGCCGTTTCTAATCCTACCGCTATAACTTTGCCTTCTACGTTTCATGTAGGCGACAGCTTTGTCATATCTTACACGCTAACATCTACGGCTAATCAAGCAATCGTAATAACACCAGTAGCTACACCGACAACTGGAACTGCAACTTGGAACGCAACGTCTTTATCTTTAGCAGTTGGAGCTAGTGGTGCTCTGTCCTTAACAATTCCGTCCATAGCGCAAAGTGGTAGCATAGCCGTATCATTTACACCATCACCGTAAGAGCTCTTATCCTCTTTTCTTTTTTTTGAATCTTAACATTTTTCTACTATCAATAGATAGAAGGTGAAAGCATAAATGATTTCAAGAGATTGTGACGGATGCGAAATACAGAGAGATTGCATGATGCGATTTCGATTAGCCATTAAAGGCGATAAGGTATCATGCCCGAATGGAGAAGTACACTTGATTGATAGCGCCTCTTTAAGCTAAGTTTCCTTTTTCTCTTGGAGAAGCTGAAGGCGTTTTACCTCTGAGCAAAAGCACTGATTCAACTTTGATTCCATCCTTCGGCTTCTCCTATCCTTTTTCTTTTGGGTAGCTTGAAGGGTTTATTTCCTTTATGCTTGAGGCATCGTAACCAACTCCTTTCAGGCTACCCCTACCTTCTTGTACTCTGCAATTTTGTTCTCTCATGGGAACAAACTAAGGGCCTTAGAATGTACGTAGTAAACCAATCGAACCCTCGTCAGAATCTGACAAGGGTAGAACTGACCGACCATGCGACACTCAGATTTCTCACTCAATATAGCTAGTCTAAATGACTGACTTAGCCCTTGTCGAAGGTCTCTTAACATAGCCGTTGTTATAGACACTGGCTATTAACTAAGCAAACATCATTTTTCTATTGACAACTATGACGATTGAGACAGGACTAGGTTTTGAGGTTGATTCTTTTCTTAAAGCAATTTCACCTACTGAAGCGGTAGCCGTGGGCAAGTTAGGTTCTTCAGCGAAAAGCTATAAACCTGGATTCGTTTGGTTTCAACGTTTCCTTTCTGAGCAATCTCTTGAGAAGGATTCAGCGTTTAAAAGAGTTAAGGATATTCCAGCTTTCTTTGTGGCTGTTAGGCGTGACAAGAAAATTGATGTTGCGCGGAGTAAGACTTTTCCTGACCGAGAGTTGCTTAAGGGTTTTGCTTCTTATCTGGAAAAGAAAGAGATGGCTCCCAAAAGCGTTAGGGCCTATGTCGGTAGCGTTCAAGCGCTTTTCAAATATTTCGAGATAGAGATAACAACCTCTTATTCTGATTTGCCTCCAGCAACTATTGTGAATGAAAAGCACACATGGTCTATTCAACAGTTAGGAGAGTTCATTCAATCTTTCGATAGCCCTTTGTACTACTGCTTAGGCGTTTGGTTTTTGCAAACAGGGTTAAGCAATATTGACCTATTGCGTTTGCCTTATGGTAAGATTCGCTCTCAGTATGAGAATGATGTTAACCCTATCTGCCTTAACATGGTTCGCTGGAAAACTCAGAAATTTCAGATTAAGTTTAGGTCTTTCGTTGGCACTCAGGGCCTAGAAGCCTTCAAGGAATACTATGAAAGTTTACCAAAAGCCTTAGCGGATAACGATTTAGTTTTCCCTATTAGCAGCGTGTCAATTCAAACTTACTTCGCTCGAAGGGCAAAAGAGTTCTTAGCAAAGATTGAATCTAAAGAGACTGATTCAGCTTCGGGTACGCCTACTGACACTAAGAAAGATTCTGAAAAGAAAAAGCGTAACCCTTGTTGCCCTAGCTCACTGAGAACAGGGTTTAGAACTTTCCTTACAGATGGCAAAATTGACAACGGCAAGATCGAGTATTACATGGGCCACAATCTAACGGCTGACCTTTCTAAGACTTACGTTAACAAGAGCGATGATTCTTGGAGGGCTACTTGGAAGGCAGAGTGCGAACCGTTACTAACCTTTAAAGAAACTTAACCATGTACCATATATAGGTACTCGGTACTCAAACATATTTCATTTACTCGGTTATCGCTAAGTTTTTTCAGGTTTCATTTCCAGCTATGTTGATCTCCCATAGGCTAAGTGTTTCCGAGGACATTTTTGGAGAGCTGGACGCCTATAGCGTGGATTTTTTCGCGAAAAATTTTTTATTTTATGGCATGGTGGCTTTGTTTGGTGTGAACTAAACAAACATTTTGAACATAGTAAAAGCATGGTCGGGGAGGGGAAAAAAATAGAAAACCTGCGCGATTTCTCTTTTTTGGTATGTTAGAATAGTTGTATATGTACTCTGTGCGGGGTGTCGCATAAAAATGAAATGTGTACAATATATAAGGTGCTCCATGTTTCAGCGTTACATTTTGTACTTTTAGGTTTGGGTTTTTGCTGTCCAAAACAGGTTTTGCATGGGAACTCTCCATGCCAATAATGTAAACATATCATATTCCCTACTTTTTAGGGTTTTATACATACATTAACCATGTTTCCCATGAAAAGACACTATTCAGTGGTAATTAGCCTATGGTGAAATGTTCCAAATAGAACAAATATGTGTAAAATTGAGACAAAACCGTGAGCTTTGCCATGAAAAAGTACAGAATCAGAGGCTAAATCAAGCTTCTTTTGGCTATTTCTAAGTATGTGTTATCACATAGTACCATGATTTTAGCCTCAAGAAAGGTGCTTTTTAGTGGTTTTCAGCCACTTGCAGAACCCAAAACACCCCCGACACAATGTCGTAAGTGAACAGAACCTACAATTACGCTGATTTGAAGCTATAATATTCGCATTTTATCTAGTAGGGAGAATAAGTAAATGATGAACAATTCATTGGGCAAAGAAGAGAAACCCAACAGTCCTGACAACACAATACCCGTTATAAGTCATTGTTTAAACAAGACTCTTAGTAATGACCCTGACAATACCATTCCAATTATAGGTCATGCTTCTAGTCAGCCTTTAAGGTTAAAGACTATCGAAGGTGAAATTGCCGTAATAACTCAGATGAAAGAGGCGAACATGGAGCCCCTAGCTACCTTAGAAAATTTGCCTAATGACGTCAGAATGCTAATTACTTGGCTAAAACCAAACACGTTAGCTCTATATGATAAGGACGACGCGGTTTATGTTGAGATTACCTTGGCGATTTTACGATCATACAACTGTTTTATGGCGTTTTTATCTGCCTATCACTATTTTCTTGCTCCGCTTCCGTTGAAACCTTATGTTGAATTGGTCGAAGCTACTGAGCAGGCTACTTATCAGGCACGATTATCGAGTAACCCTGAAAAATACGGTGAACCTATGGATATTTGGCTTACACGTCACTTTTATGTTGCCATCCATGTCAAAGATATGATTCTTGACGGATTAAAGTTTACTTTTGCTTCTAAGAATGAAAATGCTGATATTGCTGGCGCTGTTGACTACTTGTCGCGGCATGGTTTAAGTGATAGTGAGTTGGAAAAGGATTTCGGTGTCACCGAACGCACGATCCAGAGGTATAAACTTGAGATTAAAAAGAAAGGCGACAAGCTGTCGCAAGAAACAAACGGCATTATTATGGAAAAAACTAATGATTTAGAGCCAAATTGTGATAGCGACACGTAGTCGCAGCCACAAGAAACAACGAGTTTGGCAATTTCAGGGCCTAACAAAATATAGTTTATCTTTTTTCTATAGAGGGAGAGAACCTTGAAGGCAGGAATCATGGAAAGGAAACCGCTCGATAACTCACGGTGCGCCTCAACCGTGATTTCTACCTTCTTGGCATTTTTTCATATAGAGAGGGGTAAAGAGAGGTGAAAAAACAAAATATGCAATCGTGTAAACTAGTTGGGGAAGAAAACGAGAAAAAAGCCTTATCTCTGCTTGAGACATCCGGCATGCCTATTTCAATCGGATTTGTTGCTTATCATCTTAAAGTCACTTGGCAAACAGCGAGGGGGCTGCTATTAAAAATGTCGTTGGATGGCAAAATAAAGGCGTTGCAAACTAGCAAGGGCTACTTATTCGAGCTGAAAGGCGCCAACCATAACTAGGCTTTTTCTCATTATCCCCTCTCTTAATTTTTCTTAGTTAAGAAACACATTTTTAGCAAAGGTAGTTACCAATAGGTCTTTTCTATAGAAGTTCTGCTGAACAGATTCAGCAGACTGTTACGATATCTGATAACTCGAATCGATTCGAATCTGATAACGATAACTTTACCACACGTGTGGTATTTCAACCATAACGAGATGTCTATAGGTCATTATTACACGTGTAATAGAACTTATCGTTGTCAAACGCGTTTGACAAGATATAAGCCTTCTCTCAGGCATGTTTATGACACGTGGCATAGACATAGGGATGGTTGTCAACCATGGTTGCAATATGGCAAGTCGACTTGCCAAGGTACAAGAACTTATCGTTGTCAACAGTGTTGACAAGTTAATAAATCGATTTATAAATATGATGGCATATCGACCATGGTCGAATTATCTGGTTTGTGGCACGTGCCACAAGGGTTGTTATGGAAGTGGTTAACAGATGTATGCTCACGATTTTGCATTATTATTTATTTTTCTATTAGTGGGGTTTTAACGCCCTGCAAGGAAAAAGAACTTGGCCACAGACAAAGAACAAAATAAAGTAATAATCAAAATTAGCGGTGAAAGAAACCGCGTTTTAAAAACCCTAAAACAAGTTGAATCAATTTTTCCGTTGTTCTTAGAGGGAAAAGAAAAACCAAATGACAGCGGAGATGGAATCCACATCTTTTTGGTTGTGGCTTGCAACGACCAGGAGGCCTAGCAACTTTGTCGCCATGTTTTGAAGCGCACCACGAAACAACCCCTGAGCATCTTGTTCTCTGTCATGGCAACCGTTTTGACATTGTTCTAAACGGCTACCTTCCAAAGAAACCTAAGGACCAAATAAAACCTAAACAATGTAAATTCTGCCGTCATTTCATAGGTTACTGTGAGTTAGGCTACGGCACAACTGCTTTAACGCCGGCATGTAGGCAAGCAGCGCCAAGAAAGAGGGAGAAGCCTTGACTGACAAAAAGCAAGTGGAATCCCTCGTTAAACTACGCGATGCTTTTGCTATGGCGTCAGAAGCGCTGAACGAGTATATAGACACGTTAGCGCCTAAAGAAGTTCAAAATGAAAAAGAAGCTGTGAGCGAACTTACTTTTTCACCATTAAAATTTGAACCACAAAAAGGCGCAAAACTCGGAGACTACGAAGTCAGCTATAAGCCTAACAACATTCCTGAAAAATGGCAAAGTGCCTTCAATGTTCTACATAGCTCTAACGCAACGATCCAGGCGCGTTATTACGGCAAGGACTACCAGTTTTCATATTGGCTTTACGGCGAAGATAAAATTTACAGACAAAAACTCAAGGAGCGCCAACCATGACAACGCCAGAAAATTCGTTAAGAGATAAGATAACTTCAGATGTGCCTATGGGAATGCCCAGAGAATCTAATCCAGAAAAAGAAGCATGGCAAAACGATTTAAAGGCCGACTTTTTTGGCACTCAGTTTGAACTCATAGAGGATTTAAAGGCTTTAGCTGTTGACCCAGAAATAGAAGGCAGATTCTTAGCAGATATCCATAGAACAATCAAAAATGATGATGTTGTCATTTCTGATACTATCCACGCTGGGTTAAGTGCTTACTTCGACCCTTTCAACTTAGCGCATAAAGCGAAAAGTGGAGCAGGTAAAACCTACATAACAACTGGGTCAATGGAATATTACCCAGATGAAGATGTGGTTATCATTGGTTCTCAATCTCCGAAAGTGATAAGCCACGACTACGGAGACTTAATGACTATCGACGAAAATGGCAAAGAGACACCGCTAAACTTAGATGATGCACCACAGAAACCGATGCGTAGGCAGTATGAAAAAGAAGAGTTCTCAGATGCTTATGATGTTTATAAAATCGAAAAAAGAAAATGGGATCAGAAAATCAAAAACAGCTTTCACTTGATTCGTTTAACTGGAAAAATCTATGTGTTTCTAGATACGATTAGCCTAGCAACTTTTGAGATGTTTAAATGCACTCTAAGCCATGACAAACCCAGAATAATCCATAAGTTCGTTGACGAAAGAGGCGGAGTTCACACTACTGTTTTAGAGGGTTGGCCTAGTGTAATATTTTGCACAGTTGACAAGGACTTTTTAGAAGAGTTTGCTACACGCACATTTACCGACACTCCAGAGACAACTACAGAGAAGATTCAAGCAGCTCAAGAAGTTATAGACAACAAACGGAGTTTTCCCTGGGAGTATGAAGAGGACACAAAGGAAAAGAAGCTGTTTAAGGCTTTAATCCGAAATATAAGAGACACCGTTAAAAAATACAATTTAAAAACTGTTATGCCCTTCCCAAACTTACGGAATCTAATAAAATTCTCTAAAGAAGCTACGCGAGACATGCGCGACTACGAACATTTCAACCAGATGCTACCAACTTATACAGCGTTTAAACTGTTTCAACGACCCATAATTACCATAGGCAAACAAAAATACATAATTGCCTCTATAGAAGATGTTTTGGCAGCCTTAGACCTATTCGACAAGATTGCTGAAACTACACGTACAGGCACAGAGAAACCAATCTTAGACTTTTACCATAACCATGTTCAACACCACAAAGAAGGCGCTACTCTAAAAACTATTTTGATAGATGCTCCAGAAATGCGAAGTGAAAGAACAGCAAGGTATTACTTAGCACGACTTGATGAGTTAGGTTGGGTTAACACCAAAGAAGGTGAGCAAGCCGATAAGAGACTTCTAACTTATTATCCGTTGAAAGATGCAACAGAGGCACAGCAAAAATTAGTGCAAACTACGGTAAATCAGCGAAATACCATAGATTTAAAGCTGGAATTGGAAAAGGACTTTAACGCTTGGTTTAAAACAATTACAACAGCGAAACCTGATATACAGAAAACAATTACAACAGAGAATGAGAATCCATGTTATCAGATAGAAAAAATAAATTTCAATGACCGAACCCTAGAGCCAATCACAGTAGAAGAATTGAAAAAATTAATTTGTACAAACGGTTCTTGTGTTGTAATTGTTTCTAACGAAGCAAACAAGCCGATTCCAGAAAACAAGCCCGAAACTACTGTAAAAGGCGAAATTACCGTAGTTTTACCTAATTCACAAGAACCTGAAAAATCGGCGCTATGGGAAAGACTGAAGGTAACTTATGATTTTATCAAGCAGAAACATAGAGAGTTAGGTCCAATAGAAGTTAAAACAATAGAAGATCAAGAAGCTGTTACGGCGCTTTTACGTGAAGGTAAATTGTTTTTCACTCAAACCGGCTATGTGGCGCCAACGGAGGCTTAAAGATGGAATCTCAAGCCGTTATCCGATGCCCTGAATGTAACAAGGACAGAATCTTTAAAGACGGTATAAGAAAGTTGTCAAATGGTGAGCAAAAACAGCGTTTTATCTGTAGAAGTTGCGGTTATCGGTTTACTGACACAACTAGCTTAAATGTCCAAGACAACAATAAAGCAAACAGCCAAATATGCGCCACTATAGGAGCGAAAAATTTGGAGCCAGTGCAGAAAACGAAAGGAAAGCTATTCTGTGCTGGAGATGCAAAACTAAGTGCTGACACCAAAGGATTACTAACACAGTTCTACGCCTATCTGGAGAAAGAAGCCTATTCTGTTGAAAGCGACTACGTTGATAAAGTTAAGCACCTTGCTGTTCTTGGAGCAAACTTACGCGATCCAGAACACGTTAAAACCGTAATTGGACACATGCAACGGAAAGACGGCCAAAAAACTAAAAACGGCACAAAAATGCTATACTGTTATGCTTACGATGCGTTTGTTAAAATGCTTAAAATTCAGTGGGATATGCCTACCTACGTTCAAGAGGACCATGATCCTTTTGTTCCTGACGAAACCGAGTTAGACGCATTAATCAGTTCTGCAAAATCTAAACTGTTAGCTGTTTTTCTTCAATCTCTAAAAGAAACGTTTGGCGACCCTGGCGAAGTGTTAAGAATCAAATGGTTAGACGTTGACACCAACAACAAGGCAATTAGCATACGTTACCCCGTAAAAAATCACCTTCCTAGAACCCTTAACGTATCCAACCGACTGTTAGCAATGATTGAAGCACTACCCAAAAAAGACGATAGAGTTTTTCCGACATCTTACGCAAACATGCTTAGACGCTTTGTGACGATGCGTAAAAGAACGGCTGATATTCACCAAAACCCCAGGCTATTAGCGGTTGACTTCACAGCCTTTAGGACCTGGGCTGGAACAATGATCGCCTACCATACCAATGGAAACGTGTTAACTGTCAAAAAACTGCTAGGCCACAAACAAGTCAAAAACACCATGAAGTACATAGGCAAAATACAGTTCCAAAGCCAAGACTTTGAAACAACAAGCGCGTCAACCGTTGAGGACATCTTAAAGTTGGGTTCTCAAGGCTGGATAGAATACTCAGTTGCTAAAATCAACAATGTTGAATACCACTGTTTCAAGAAGCCTAAGAGGTTTAGCACTTATGTCTAAAATGTTAGTAGTAAGAATAAAAGCCCATGAAAAACTTTACCGAAAGGCTTTTCCACACACAGGTTGATAACACTTTAGGGAAGAGAGCGAGCGACATGAGCATTGGACAAGAACAGCCGAAGTCTAGGGTACATTTGGTTGAGTTAGCGGTTCAGTACTTCAAAAAGGAAGGCTATAAGGTTAACAGGGAAAACGTAGTGCTTGAAGGCTACAGCGGCAATACCAGGCACTTTGACATAATCGTACAGAAAGGCCGCGTGGAGCAAGGCGTTTGGGTAAGGGACTGGAACAGAACCATAGGCGTGAACGTAATCATCGGCTTGGACACGGCTTCTGAAGATGTTGGCTTAGGCAGCCCCATCATGATTGGCGAGAAATTCAGTGACCACGCCAAATCATACTCGAACAGGCGCAAGTTAACGTTGTTGACTAAGCAGAAATTAGGCAGCTTCAGGTAGTCAAAAGGAACTTTTCCTGCTTATTTTAGCTCTTGATAAGCTATTTGTGCGTGCACAGACCTCCCCCCGGGTCTACTGTATGCTTCTAATATGCCCCAACTATGTTTCAACATTAGGTTGCATAGACTTGTCTGACTGCAATTCTGCTGAAATTCCAATAATTAGGCTTTCAAGTACTGATCAGTTAAGCCTTCCCGTTCAAGCATGCCCAGCCAATCAACAATGCCACTGTAGCATTTTTTGCCTTTTTCCAAAACATCCATGATTTCATTCGTGACTTCTTCAACCGTTCTGCCTGTCACATCTAACTCGCAAACCTTGCCCGGCTGCGCTTGCACGGCTTCGATGAGGCAAACGTCGAGGATTTCAGCGGACAGGTTCTCCCAAAGCTTGGCTCCTTCGAAACCGCATTTTTCCATGAATTGTTTTAGTTCTTTGGGGTTTCGGCGCAAAACAAAGACGTTGGTTACGAGGTTTTCTGGGGTTACGGCGCTGGCGTAGTGTCCGTCGATGATGATGTTGGTTTTGTCTGTGTTGTTTATGGTTTGGGTGAGTTTTGTGCGCATTTTTTCTTCGTTGATTATTATGGTTTTTCTTTGTTTGTCTTCGCCTGACGTTAAGTCATAGGTTTTGGCGTAGTCTGTTAAGTTAATGTAGTGAGCATCGAGTTTGGCGGCGAGTTGTTTTGCTGTGGTTGTTTTTCCTGTGCATGGTGTGCCGGTTATGAGGATGACGCGTTTATTCATGAATAGTTACTGATGCAGTGGGAAATTCTTATTGCTTCCGATAGCGCATATAGGTGTGGGCTGGCGAGTTGGTGTGTGGCTTTCGGACCCAAAATTTGGGTCTGAGGAAACTCCGCCCACGTGTAGAATTGCAGTGCCCTCAGGGTACAGGGCGAGAGCCTTGGCTACGGAGCAGAAACGAAACGTCCAATTGGACTTGGCGATGAGACATTTGTGATGTCGAGTGCGCCAGTTTGGAAGCGGTGAAACGGCCGTCCTGCAAGTGGAAAGGGCAAACAGTCGCTGATGAGGAATCTACCTGAAGGCGCGGGTAGCCCGATTAGCCGAATGCCACAATAACAGAAGGCGGGTTACAACCAATACACCAGCCCAATTCCACTGTACACCGCCTATTTTCGGGGAGGAGGGAACCTCTAATGGATTTTAAGTACAACAACCGCCATCCAGTGATAACGCCATGCCAAATAGACAAGAACCTCATACCAGACGAATCCAAGCAAATCAACGTCTTAATTCAAATGAAGAACGACAACAAGAGCGACGACACAATCAGGTTCACCAGAAAAGCGTTAAGCCGACTATCTAGAAACGCAAGCCTTTCAGAACCAGAATCAGTTAAAGCCTTTATAGCACAAATGGAAGGCACAGACAGCTACAAACGAAACCTGTGCATAGCCTACAACAAATACTGCAAGTTCTACGGAATAGAATGGAAAATGCCATTCTATCAACAAGAGGCTAAAATCATAAAGTTGCCGACAAAAGAAAAATTAATTATGCTCATATCGAGCGCACAGAAACCGCTATCAATTAAACTGCAAATCAGCATGGAAGCAGGATTAAGACCCGTCGAATTAGTCAGACTCAAAGACATAGACACAGACCACAAAGCAATAACACCAACCACAGCCAAAGGAGGCAACCCACGAATTATCAAAATAACTCAGCAACTAACAGCCACAATAGAGGAATGGATAAGAACTAACAACCTCAACCCTAACGACAGACTGTTTAACGGAACATCAGCAAACTACGGTTCCAGCTATCGAGAAATGAGAAACCGACTCGCAGACAAGCTCCACGACCCAACAATCAAGACAATAAGACTCTATGACTTTAGGCATTACTTCTGCACTAAAACACTACGCGACTCAGGCGACGCATTCTTCACAATGAATCAAATGGGTCACAAGAAACTCACAACTACACAGTTATACATGCATCTTGTGAACCTCGAAAGCGATGAATGGACTTGCAGAGCCGCAGCAACAAGAGAGGAGGCTAAGAGCCTAATCGAAGGAGGATTCCAATACGTCACAACAATAGAAGGAGTACAGCTCTTCAAAAAACGCAAATAACTCTTTTCTGCAACCAACGCAAAAAATAATAGTGTAATAGTATATACGCATTAGGCAATAATTAAGAAGGATAGAAAGATGCCCGAAGAATCCTTACCAAATAAATCAAATCTACCCATAAAATTGGTTATCAGGTCAAAAAGCTTTGAAGTTACAACCGAAGGAACCATAGCCTCAATAGCAAATGAAATCGATTCGTTAGTAGATTTCATTAAATCAATCAGAGAACAACTCGAACCAGAAGAAAAAACAATTCCCACTTCAACCGAAGAAGAACCTATTATTACAGAAGCGGAAATAGCCAAAGCACCTACTGCCGAAATCCCGTCAATTAAAGCCACGAAGAGCACTAGCGCTAATCTTGAGGCACTCTTCGAAACCTCATGGGGACGCACTCCACATACTATAGCTGAAATAATGAAAGCGTTGGAAGTGAATGCAATTCCTGATGTGCCGACCTCCGTTCAGCCAGTGCTAATAAACTTAATACAGAAGGGCAAAATACGACGAATCAAAGACCAAGGAAAATATGTCTACTTCAAGTTACCTGAGTGACATTGATTGTCGGGACATTATGCACCTGAGTCTAGCGGGGTAATGGAAAATTCGTTCGCCGACCTACTTGAGAGGCTCGGCTATAACGTCCTCAGAAAGAGAGACACAAAATCTGGTTTAGACATAATAGCGGAATTCAAGGGACAACCAAAATCCAAAGAACAATTTCAAGAATGCACTCTTTTACCTCCAGCCTTTTCTCCAGACGCCAAGGACATTTCCGCATTTAGTCTAAAAGCGGGAAATTTTGGTAGCAAAGATGTAAAAGAACTCGTGGACAAAGTGAAAAGAGCGACGAAACTTGAGGATGAAGTGCTCAAAAAGCTTCGTGGAAAAGTGATTGTTACAAATTACTCAAAAACTGAAACTGAAATCGACAGACTTCGTTTGGAGAACATTTTTTGTTGGGATATTCGAAGGCTCATTTTTTATTCGGCTAAAGCTGAAGCAATCCAGAATCTCGCAAGGATGAGTGAAGTTGAGGAAGTTTCCATAACTGGAATAGATGGACTGATAGGCGCATCCTATCTTAGAGGGACTGTTATTGGTGAAAATGGTATACTGACTAATATTGTAATTTTCGTAGATTCGCATGATTCAAAATTAATTGTAAGTTCAGACCACATGACCAAGATGCTAATCTACATCTGTGAAAAATCATTGAAAACCTTAGTAAAGGAAAGCCAAAACAAAATTAATGTCAAGTTTGAAGTGCACATCTTAGGCTTGGCTAATGAAGAACTTCTAAAAAGTTCATATTCTCAATACTCTCGCGATTTCGCGCTTCACCCCAAAATTTTGTTTAATGACGAACCATTTCTTTTTCAATATGCCTCAGCTCCTTGGACTATACTTTTCAGGAAACATTGATTATCGCGTGCTATCAAGTTTCAGTACCCTATCAAGTTAAGTCTCGGTGCTTTGCTCCCGCTTCGCGGGTCGCTCAGCCTCTCTTTTCTTTTTCAAGAAAGCTAAACAAAGAAATGCAAGCATAGCAAAACACCCTTCGTGGACTTTGAGCGCTCTGTTATTAGGGATTCACTATTCCCTGAATTTCAATTCTGTTATATATTCATCAATCTTTTCCATAGTATCAAATCCCTCATTTCTTAATTCAACCATTCGCCGCATTATCGAGACTACGATATCTTGCATGTTATTCAGGTCAGCTATGCATATTGGCTCACCTGACCCATGAACGAAACTAGAACGCTTATCGTACGTTTTTTTTACTTTATTATAAATTTCCTTTCTATTTTGCGCAAACAAAAACGCACTCTTTTCCGCTAACCGCCAGCGAAGATAGTCTCTATCATTTTTGTCTAATAATAGACTTTCCAAGCATGTTGCAAGCAAAACATATCGTGTACCCCCATCTAAAATGGAAGTTTGTAAATTAAAAAGCGATAGTGCATTGTTTATTTTGTTGTCAATACGTGATTTTGGCTTAGTTAAAATATCTGTAAGCAAGGAAATCTCTTTTTCGAATTCTGGTTTAAAATTAAACGTTGTTCCACGTTTGTAATAATATTCTCCACTATATCCATGGCTAGTACGATTTCCACCCTTAATTTTGTCACCGCTCAAGAATTGACCTTCTAGAATTGGAAAATGAGCTCTGTATAAGAAACTCAAAATAGATGCTGAAGTTTCAGCGACCTTATGGCTTTCGTCAATCGCATCATTCCAATTTTTAGTCTTAACCTGAACATGAAGAAAGGCAGAAGCTTTTCTCCACACTAAGAAACGTTTTTTCGACGTTACATATTCCTCTTGAGGACATGGAGTTTGTCCAGTTTCATCCTACTGGCATCTACGGGCTCGGAATTCTCATTAGTGAAGCTGCCCGTGGTGAAGGCGGCGTATTACGCAATGGCCTCGGTGAACGATTTATGGAGCGTTATGCGCCTAATTTGAAGGATTTGGCTCCACGAGACATTATTTCAAGGGCAATACTAACCGAGATAGAGGAAGGCAGAGGCGTGGAAGGCAAAGACTACGTTCACTTAGACCTCCGCGAAATAGGCAAAGAAAGATTGACGCAAAAATTGCCCGAAATCTCATCCTTCATAAAAACTTACTTAGGCATTGATCCGAGTGAAACGCCTGTCCCTGTGGCTCCCACATGCCACTACATGATGGGCGGAATACCCACTGACACTGAAGGACGCGTTTTGATTGATGAAACAGGCACAGTCCTGCCGGGGGTTTTCGCGGTTGGTGAATGCGCATGCGTCAGCGTTCATGGAGCAAACCGCTTAGGATGTAACTCGCTAATTGATCTGGTTGTTTTCGGATGTAGGACAGGCATCAACGTTGCAAAACATGCAAAGGAAAAAGATTTACCTCCGATTCCTCAACAAGCCGAAAGCATTGTAGTCGATAAAGTTAACAGTTTACTGAACTGTTCGGGAAACGAGCGCGTGCCAGTTTTGCGTGAGGCAATGCAGCGTTTTCAGAAACGGTGACGGACTTGGTCAAGCGCTGGAGGAGATTCGCCAACTTGAAAAGCGATGCCTAAATGTTGGTTTAGCCAATAAGAGCAAAATATTCAATTATGAGCTAGAAGAAGCACTCGAGCTCGGAAACATGCTAAAAACCGCAGAAGCCATAGTTTTTTCAGCCCTCCAACGAAATGAAAGCCGCGGTGCCCATTACCGAAGCGATTGCCCGGAAAGAAACGATGAAGAATGGCTAAAACACACCTTGGTCTATATGGCACCACAAGGGCTAAAGACCCGCTTACAAACCCATATCGATCACACGGTTCCCACCTGAAAAACGGAGATACTAAACATGAAGGTAAAATTGAAAATTTACCGCTTCAACCCTGAAACCGACAAGGAACCGCATTACGACACGTTCACCGTTGAAGCCAACCCAAATGACCGAATCCTTGATTGCCTAAACAAAATACGATGGGAACAAGACAGCAGCTTAGCCTACAGGATGTCTTGCGCTCATGGAATCTGCGGTTCTGACGCGGTAACCATCAATGGGATGCCCGCTCTAGCCTGCCAAAAACTAATCAAAGACTACGATTACACGCGGGAACTGCTGATTGAACCGTTAAAATATTTTCCCATAATAAAAGACTTAACCGTTGATATGACGCCTTTCTTCAAAAGAATAGAGGCAATAAACCCGAACATGCCTGAAAAACCGCTCAATGCTCCCATGGACAAGGAGCGTGTGCAAAGTATTGAAGAGCGAGGCAGAATCGATGATGCCATCAAATGTGTATTATGCGGTTGCTGTGTTGCTGCTTGCCCAGTTATTCTTGAGCAGGAACCAAAATTCATCGGTCCAGCCGCCATACTTCGAGCGCAAAAATACATTTTTGATTCTCGGACAACCGATAAAATTGAGCGCATGCAAGTTATGGAGAAACCTTATGGGATTTGGGGTTGCAAAAGCTATTACATGTGCACAATGGTCTGTCCAAAGAACATTAAAGTCACTGAAGCAATACTAAAGACTAAGAAAAAAATAATTCAGGAACTTCACCCTAAAAGCGAGTAGGAGACCAATTTAAATGGAAACAAGAAAAGAAATCGATCCGTTAGGCGAGAGATTAATTCCGAAAGATGCTTATTATGGCATTCAAACGTTGAGGGCAACAGAGAATTTTATCGTAAGCGGAATCAAAGCGCCCTTGCCGTTCATCAGGGCTTATGTGCTCATAAAAAAATCAGCAGCCATCGCAAACGCCCAAGTAGGCTGGCTTGAAGAGAAAACCGCGAAAGCAATCATCCAAGCATGCGACGAAGTATTAGCTGGCAAACTTCTGAACCAGTTCATGGTTGATGTTTTCCAGGCTGGCGCAGGCACTTCCTTTAACATGAATGTTAACGAGATTTTAGCTAACAGAGCACTGGAAATTTTGGGCAAAGCGAAAGGCAACTACAAAACTGTGAACCCGAACGACCACGTAAACATGGGGCAATCCACCAATGACACGTTTCCCACGGCACTTCACGTTTCAGTTCTCATGGCTTTGCAGCCATTGCTTTCTGCGCTAGATGAACTAGCAGACGCCTTTAACAAGTTAGGCAAAAAATACGCTAACACGTTGAAATCGGGCAGAACTCACTTGCAAGATGCTGTGCCAGTAACTATTGGGCAAGAGTTTAACGCTTATGGTTCAGCAATCGCTAACGCTTGCGCTGAGCTTAGGAAAAGGCAGGAAAACCTGTATTCTGTAGCTTTAGGCGGCACAGCAACGGGAACAGGAGCCAACACTCACCCAGAATACAAACGGATTGCAATAGCAGAGTTAGCAAAGATGACTGGTTTTCCCTTGAAACCTGCATCAAACAATTTTGAAGCGCTCCAAAGTCACAGAGCAGCGCAAACGGTTTCAAGCGGTCTTAAAGAGTTAGCCTTGGAGCTTATCAGGATAGCAAATGACCTGCGCCTTCTCGCATCTGGTCCCACGACTGGATTAAATGAGATTACGCTTCCGCCTGTGCAGCCTGGCTC